>Ga0157370_10005020_pt1 | contig 14951 bp, 12 predicted proteins | sample C35metaG_FD_113463 | JGI IMG/M metagenome (GOLD analysis project Ga0157370, IMG submission 113463) | Corn rhizosphere microbial communities from Kellogg Biological Station, Michigan, USA - C3-5 metaG | ecosystem: Host-associated > Plants > Roots > Rhizosphere > Soil | place: USA: Michigan...
GCATTCTCCAGCAGTTCGGGTCGGCCCAGCATCCGGCACATCGAGTGCCAATGCCGCTCGGCCGAGGTGAAGATCGCAACGTAGCCGTCGCTGCAGGGGTAAGTGTTGTACGGCGCCATGGCGAGCGCGGGGTGCCGGTTGCCGGTGCGATCCGGCACGTTCTGGTCGCCGTCCATCACAGCACCCAATGCCGAGGCGAGCGAGATCGCGGCGGCCTCGTGCATGGCGACCTCGACCCGCTGGCCCAGGCCCGTGCGTTCGCGCTGCACCAGCGCGCCCAGGATGCCGGCGCAGAGATGGATGCCCGCCAGGAAATCGCAGACGGCGGCGCCCGCCTTGGTCGGCGGTCCATCGGCATGGCCGGTGGCGTTGGTGATGCCGCTCATCGCCTGGACGGTCACGTCCATGGCCGCCAGATCGCGATAGGGGCCGTCGAGACCGAAGCCCGAGCTGCCGCCATAGACCAGACGGGGATTGAGCTTGTGCAACCCGTCCCAGCCCAACCCCAGGCGATCCATGACGCCCGCGGCAAAATTCTCGATCAGCACGTCGGCCTTGGCGACCAACGCGAGGAAGAGCTCCTTGCCGCGCGGCTGCTTGAGATCGAGCACCACCGACTCCTTGTTGGAGTTCAGCATGACCAGCGGGTAGGGCTCGACTTCGCGCTTGCGTCGGCGGACGACGTCGCCCTCCGGCGGCTCGATCTTCAGCACGCGGGCGCCCATGAAGGCAAGCTGCAACCCGCAATAGGGGCCGTTGTAGATCTGCCCCAGATCGAGCACGAGCATTCCGTCTAGCGGGCGGCGGATGGCCATCGAGATTTCCTCTGCAGTTCTTCCGACCTCGTTCCGATACCAACTATATCCGAACCGAAAGCGCCCTTGCCGGGAAGGGTCGCCGCAGTTCGAACGGACGATGCGCATTGCGGGCGGCGGCGTCCCACATCAGGCGCGGATCGAAGGCCTCGGCGGCAATGATCGTCAGGAAGACGACGGCGCAGAAAGCGACAGCGCCGACGCCGGGCTCGATGGTCGCGACGGTGCCGAACTGCACAAGTGCGCCGAGCAGCGATTCCATGAAGATGTCCACCATCGACCAGCGGCCGATCCAGGCGACGACGTAGTAGAGTCGCGTCCGCTGGGGCAGCAGGACGTTCGCTCCCGCCTCGGTGGTCACCAGCATGGTCGCCATCAGCATGAGCGCGAGACCGATCAGCTTGAATACCGGCACCAGGATGCTGGCGAAGAAGACGAGCAGCGCCAGCGGGTACATCTGCGAGGCGAGCAGCTCCTCGACGCCGCCCAGGATGGTGCTGGGTGCGCCGGAGCCAGCCTGGATGACGCTCAGCACCGGATAGTAGTTGGCCGGAATGTAGAGGATGGCGCCGGCGATCACGAACGCCCAGGTCCGGTTCAGGCTGTTGGGCTTGCGTGCATGCAGCGCCGAGCCGCAGCGTGGACAGTGCGCGTCGTGGCCGGAGCCGCGGTCAATCGGCACGCTCACCAGGCCACAGGCCTCGCAGCCGATGGCGCCGGGCCGGAAGGCAAGCGGCCGCGGCTCCGCGATTGGCGCATGGGTCTGGCCGCTGCGCTCGATCGCCTCCCACACCGCATCGGGCTCGAGCACGGTATCGGCCCACACCACGACGACCGTCAGCAAGCCCAGCGCATAGACCGCAGGGCCGATGTCCATCTGCACCAGATCGCCCAGCTTGGTGTAGGCGACGAACACGCCGAGCAGCAGCACCTCCAGCATCGACCAGATGCCGATCTTGCGGACGAACAGGAAGACGCCGCGCAGGTTCGGCGGCGGCGTGGCGAGCTTGAGCCCCGCCAGCACGTAAATGGCGCCGACGAACTTGCCGAGCGGCGCAAGGGCGGTGGTGAAGGCCACCGCGAGCGCCAGGGGCCACAGGCCCTGGCGCACCAGCTCCAGCGGGCCGGAAATGAGCGTCGTCTCGTGCACGATGCCGGCGGTCGAGACCTTCATCAGCATCGCCGTCCACACGATGACGTAGAGGACGAGAGCAGCGACATGGAGCGCGAGGCCGCGGTCGAGCGGATCGCGGCGCGTGCGACGCAGTAGGGTGCCGCAGCGCAGGCAATGCGCGCGCATGTCGGGGCCGAGCTCGGGCACGACCTGGAACAGGCCGCAGCCCATGCACTCGCGCAGTTCGGGCCGGGTCACGACCGGAGCAGGGTCGCCAGGCCGTCGGTCAGCTCGCCCACGGCGTCGCTGGTGGCCGCGACCTGGCCCGCGACGTCGGCTGTCGGCGGGTGCTTGAGAATGCGAAAGCTCCTGGCCGCGGTGCGCTTCGGCCGGTTGAACTCGACCGCCGCCTGGGCCAGCAGCTCGAGCTCGCCCGACGGGTCCGGATCGAGCCGCTGGATGTTGACCGCCAGCAGGGCATTGGGATCGGCCGAGATGGCGCCGCCCTCGGCATAGATGCGGCTGGCCGGCAGGCGCTGCGACAGGCCGAGCACGATCACGCGGCTCAGCATCGTCGCCAGGCTCTCGCCCCACCAATCGTTGGACAGCACGCCGAGCCGGTAGGCTTGCGAGGAGCGCACGATCTCGCGGCTGTCGAGATAGCCCGCCAGGCCGATGTCGCGCAGCTCGACCACCTTGGGACCGCCGGTCAAGACCGGCCCCGGCTTCATCGGCAGGGTGTAGAGCACCGGATCCGGCGACGAGCAGGCGGCCGCGAAAGCGGGCAGCGCGAGCCCGACGAGCTGACGACGAGCGAGCGGCATCCGCTTATTCCTTGCCTGTGTTGGTGCGGCCCCTGATCAGGGCCTCTGGATGGCGGGCCAGGAGGTCGGCCAGGGCGCGGAAGGACCGCGTCATCTCGTTGAGCTGCGGCAGCAGCCGATCGATCTCGCGACTGAATCGGGAGTCGCTGCCATAGGCGGAGTTCATCGACGCCACCAAGCGGTTGGCGTGGGCGAGCGTTTCGTCGAGCTTGTTGGCCATGTCGGGCAGCCGGGCGAGCGCCGGTGAGGCGCCGGTATCGAGCTTGCGGGCTACATCCTGTACATCGGCTATCGTCGCCTCGAGCGAAGCCAACGTCTTCTTCATCTGCGGCCCGTTGATCGTGTCGTCGACGCCTTTCAACGTCCCGGCCAGGCTCTTGCCGATGCCCTGGAAATCGATGCGATTGATCTTGGACAGGAGTTCCGCGGCCGAGCGGGTGATGGCATCGAAGCCGCCGGTCTCGGTCGAGGGTATGACGAAATCGTTGCCCTCGCGCCCGAGCTCTGCCGGCGGCGCGTCGGGCACGAATTCGATGGCGACGACCTTCTGGCCGGTAATCAGGTTCGACGATTGCAGCGTGGCGCGAAAGCCGCGCTTGACCATCTCGGCGGCGACCGAGCCGAGAGGAACGTTACGTGCCCTGTCGCTTCCCGCGACCCCGGCCACCCGATCGCCCTCGACCTGGTAGTGAACCGGCACCAAGATGCGATCGATCTTCGGATCGTAGACGAGGCCGACATCGGTGACCTCGCCGATCTTGAGACCGTGCAGCGTGACGTCGGCGCCCACCTCCAAACCCGACACCGAGTGCTCGAAATATGACAGCAGGTGCAGACGGCGGCCAAACCCTGCCGTCCTGGCCGCATCGCGGTTTGCGTAGAGGGGGAAGCTGTGGTTTGCAGCAGCGACGGGCGCCGCGGTGCCGGGCTTGGAGTCGAAGGCGATGCCCCCCAGCAATAGCGCCTTGACCGATTCCATTTGCAGCTGAATGCCGTTCGGTCCCAGCTTCACCGAAAGACCGGAAGCGTTCCAGAACAGCGAATCTTCATGCACGTACTTGTCGAACGGCGCACGCACGAAGGCATGCACCGTGACGTCGCGCGCCATATGCCCGAGATCCCAGCCGAGGACGGTGCCGACCTCGATATCGCGATAGAAGATCGGCGAACCCAGGCTGATCGAACCGACGCGCCTGGTCTCAAGCTTGAAGACAGTGCCTGGCGCCGACACCGGCAGGACAGGTGGATTGTCGCTGCCGACGAAGTCGCGCTGGAACTTGCCCTTCTCGGTCGACGGCAGCATGCCGATATAGGAGCCGGAGAGCAGCGTATCGAGTCCGGAGATGCGGCCGGCGAAGAGCTGCGGCTTCACCACCCAGAAGATCGTCTTGTCGCTCAGCAGGGGTTTGGCCTCGCGCCTCGTCTCGACCGTGACGATCACCTTGGAGAAATCGGGCGCGACGGCGATCGATTTCACCGTGCCCATGACGACGTCCTTGAACTTGAGCTGCGACTGCCCAGCCTGCAGGCCTTCGGCCGATTCGAAGGCGATCGTGATCGTCGGGCCGCGCTTGGAGAAAGTGTCCCAGGCGAGCCAGCCGCCGATCAACGCGGTTATGAGCGGCACGATCCAGACAATCGGGATACGGCGCGCCCGGCGCTTGGTCGCCGTTGGAACGGCTACCGCTTCCTCCTGTTTATCCATGCCGATCGCCCCCGAGCGTCAGGGCCTGCCGCCCACAATCGCTATGGCACGATTCTAGCCGAGCAGGCCGAGACTGGCGAGAAAAAGGGGGGAAGTGACTGATGCTGCCTGGGGTGAATGCCGGAGAGGCGGAAGAAATCGCGGGTTCGCCGCCCACCGACAACATTCCGTATGCACTGGCTGGGGAGTGGTCCAGCATCCGGAATCGCAAATTAGGATGACAGGAACTCTGGTCGCGGAGATGTGCCTCTACGACTCCGTCTAACATGAAACAACGATCGTACCCCACACCGTATGAGCGCAACTGGAGTTGCGCGCTCAGATGAACGCGCTCAAGGGAGCGCGCCACTCCGGTGGCGCAATCTTCTTGTTTTATTCCCGAGGGTCGGCAACGCCGGTGAGCAACTCCAGTGACAGTTGGTGCCAGCTCGAACTCTTGTCCACGACCAAGCTCGACCGTTTCGGTGAATCTCGTCACAGGACGAAGCGTTCGATCGCCTTGGCGAAACCTTCGTCGTTGTAGGAGGCCGTCGCTTCGGTAGCCTGCTGCTTGACCTGATCGGAAGCATTGCCCATCGCGATGCTGAAGCCCGAGCGCTTGAACATGAGGACGTCGTTCGGCTGGTCGCCGATCGTGGCGATCTCGGCAGTCGGAATACCGAGGTGGGGCGAGAGAAACTCCACCACCGCACCCTTGTTCGCGTCCTTGTGGGTCACATCGAGGTAATAGGGCTGCGACCTGTTCGCCGTCGCGCGATCGCCGAACGCGGCCTGGGTATCGGCCTCGCAGCGCTGTACCTTCTCGAGGTCGTCACTGACGCCGACGATCTTGGCGATACGATCCAGCTTTTCACCGACATCCGGCACGATCTTCGGTTCGAATTTGACCGTCGCTGCTTCGCGGGCAACATGGGGAGCATCGCGTTTGGTGATGAGCCAGTCATTGCCACGATAGACCCAGGCGTCGAGGCCGTGAGTGCGGATCAGCTCGATCGACTTGGCGGCGACCTGCTCCGGCAGCGTCTTCTGCTCGATGATCGTGAGGTCCGGCTTGACGAAGAGTCCACCGTTGAAGCCGGCGATCGGCGTATCGAGCTTGAGCGCATCCAGCAGCATGGCCATGCCCCGTGGCGGCCGGCCGCTGGTGATGGCAAAGCGGATTCCTGCCTCGTGCAGGCTTTGGACCGCGGCCTGGGCGCGTTTGGTGAGTTCCTTCTGCTCGTCGACGAGCGTGCCGTCGACATCTGCCAGCACGAGGGCAATCTTTCGATTCCTTGCCATCGCGAGCTCTCCTTTGCCTGTTCACTCGAGTTGCCGCCAGGCGTGGCCGTCGCGCTCCAACAGAGCGTCGGCCGCGGTGGGACCGCTGCTGCCGGCGACATAGTTCGGGAAGTCCGCAGGCGGATTGTTCGCCCATTGATCCAGGATCGGCTGGACCGCCTGCCAGCCCGCCTCGATGCTGTCGGCGCGCTGGAACAGCGTCGCATCGCCGATCATGCAATCGTAGAGAAGCGTCTCGTAGCCCGTGTTGGGGGCCATGTTGAAATAGGACTTGTAGGCGAAATCCATATTCACGTTGCTGAGAGTCATCGCCGATCCCGGATGCTTGGCGGCGAACTGCAGCGCGATGCCTTCGTCCGGCTGGATGCGCAGGATCATCCAGTTGGGATTCATCCGCTCGACGTGCGTGCCTCGAAACAGGGTGTATGGCGCCTGATGAAAGCGGATGGCGATCTCGGTCCATCGGCGTTTGAGATATTTGCCGGTCCGCAGATAGAAGGGCACGCCGGCCCATCGCCAGTTGTCGATCTTCAGCTTGCAGGCGACATAGGTCTCGGTGTTCGAATCCGGCGCGACGTCGGGTTCCTGGCGATAGGCTCGGACCTGCTTGCCGAGGACGACGCCCGCCGCATATTGGCCTCGCACGGCGTCGCGCTGCGCACGGCGCGGCGTAAGCGGGCGTATCGCCTCGAGGACTTCTGCTTTCTTGTCCCGTACGGCATTGGCATCGAACGAGATCGGCGGCTCCATCGCCGTGAGGGCGAGCAACTGGAAGACGTGGTTCGGCACCATGTCGCGCAGCGCCCCCGTGCTCTCGTAGAACTTGCCGCGGCGCTCGACACCTACGGTTTCGGCGGCGGTAATCTGGACATGATCGATGTGCTGGCGATTCCACAACGGCTCGAACAGCCCGTTGGCAAATCGTAACGCCATGATGTTCTGGACCGTTTCCTTGCCGAGGAAGTGATCCATGCGATAGATCTGACGTTCCTGCAGCGTGGTCAAGATCTTGCGGTTGAGTTCCTTGGCCGAGGCGAGGTCGTGCCCGAACGGCTTCTCGATGACGACCCGTCGCCATCTTCCGTCCTTTTCAGCGACGAGGTCCGCGGCGCCGAGGGCTGCGACGACGCTGCTGAAGAACCGATCCGCGACGGCGAGATAGAACAGGGCGTTGCCCGTCGTGCCTGCAGTCTTCTCGAGCCCCTCCAGATGCTTGCTCAACCGACTGTAGGTGCCGGAGTCCGTCAGGTCGCCTTGCTGATAGGTCATGCGCTCGGTCAGCCATCCCCAGGCGGCCTCGTCGATATGGTCGGCATGAAACTCGCCCGCACCGCCGACGAAGGCCTTCATCGTCCCGGTCAGATCCTTGCGCCAATCCTCCGTGGTCTTGCTGGCCAGGTCGACGCCGACCAACTGGAAGCCCCTGGAAAGCTTCCTGGAGCGCACCAGGTTGTAGAGCGCTGGCATGATCAGGCGTTTCGTGAGATCGCCGGCCGCGCCGAAGATCACCATCGCGCAGGGCGGGGCAGCATTGGTGTCGTCGCCATGGCGTATGCCCCGGGTGTTGGCGAGCTTATTGACATCGGCCATGGCAGTTCCTTCTTTTACTCGGCCGCCGGTGACGTGAGCGCACGACAACCGGTCGCGCTCTTGCCGTGGAATCAGCTATGGCTGTCCGGCTTCTCGAGATGACCGCCGAACTCGTAGCGCATGGCCGAGAGCAGCTTGTCCGCGAAATCGGCCTCGCCGCGCGAACTGAACCTTTCGTAAAGCGCGGAGGACAACACGTGTGCCGGTACGCCCTCGTCGATGGCGGCCTTGATCGTCCAGCGGCCCTCGCCGGAGTCGGAAACCCGGCCGGCGAAATTCGACAGGGCCGGATCCTTCATCAGCGCGGCGGCCTGCAGATCGAGCAGCCAGGATGAGATCACGCTGCCGCGGCGCCAGACTTCGGCGATATCGGGCAGGTTGAGCTCGTACTGGTAGTGCTCGGGGTCGCGCAGGGGCGTGGTTTCGGCATCGACTGCGCCGCTCTTCCTGCCGATGCCGGCCGCCTTCAGGACATTCATCCCCTCGGCATAGGCGGCCATCAGGCCATACTCGATTCCGTTGTGGACCATCTTGACGAAGTGCCCGGCGCCGTTCGGCCCGCAGTGCAGATAGCCTTGCTCGGATGTTCCGGCGGCTTTTTCGCGGCCCGGTGTGCGCGGGATGGTGCCGCGGCCCGGCGCAAGCGTGGCGAAGACCGGGTCGAGATGCGCCACGGCATCCCTCTCGCCGCCGATCATCATGCAATAGCCGCGGTCCAGTCCCCAGACGCCGCCACTGGTGCCGACATCGACATAGTGGATGCGCTTGGGCGTGAGGTCCTTCGCGCGGCGGATGTCGTCGATATAGTAGGAGTTGCCGCCGTCGATCAGGATATCGTCGGCCTCGAGATGAGGCAGCAGGTCGGTGATCGTCTTGTCGACGACGCCAGCCGGCACCATCAGCCAGACGGCGCGGGGCTTGGCGAGAGTCTTGACGAATTCGGCAATCGACGCCGAGCCGACCGCCTTCTCCTTCACAAGCTCCGTCACTGCCTTGGCGGACGTGTCGAACACCACACATTGATGGCCGCCCTTCAAAAGACGGCGCACCATATTCGCTCCCATCCGGCCGAGGCCGATCATTCCCAGTTGCATGTCTCAGCGCTCCTTGAAGAAGTCCACGAACTTGCGATAACGGCTTGCGATCCGGCCCAGCCTGTTTCAGCTTGCCTTGCGCATGGCCTGGCCCTTGGTGGCGACCAGGTCCATGAGATCATTCCACGACTTGACGAAGGACGCCGCGCCTTCGTCCTGAAGCCGCTGGGCGAGCGCATCGATGTCGATGCCGGCCGCCTTGAAGCGCGCAAGGACCGCTTCGCAGTCTCCGCCGTCGACCGCGAGAGGCTCACCCACTTCACCGTGCTCGCCAAAGGCTTTCAGCGTGCCCTCCGGCATGGTGTTGATGGTGAAGGGAGCGGCCAGCGCCTTGACATAGAGAGTGTCCGAGGCCTTCGGATCCTTGGTCCCGGTGCTGGCCCACAGCAGCCGCTGCGCGCGCGCCCCGGCGTTGGCGGCGCGCTGGAAGCGCGCCGAGGCGAGCAGCTCGCGGTAGGCCCTATAGGTGCGTTGGCCGATCGCGATGCCGAGCCGGTTGGTGAGGTCGGCGGGCGCCTTGCCGCCGACTGCGACGTCCCATCGGCTGACGAACACCGAGGCCACCGAGGCGACGGCGGGGTTGAGGCCTGCCGCAATCCGCCGCTCGACGCCTCGCAGATAGGCATCTGCTGCCGCGAGATACTGCTCGCGCGAGAACAGCAGGGTGACGTTCACGGGAACACCGGCGAAGATCGCGGCCTCGATGGCCGGCAGGCCCTCGCGGGTGCCGGGGATCTTGATGAAAAGATTGGGCTTGCCGCCGCGGCGGTGGAGGTCCTGGGCGGCGGCAAGCGTTCGGTTGGTGTCGTGCGCCAGCAGCGGCGAGACTTCGAGCGACACCCAGCCGTCGATACCGTCGGTCCTGTCGAAAACAGGCCGAAGCAGGTCGGCGGCGCGGGTCAGGTCGGCCAGGGCGAGGTCGAAGAACAGGTCCTCGCCCGACTTGGCCGACGCCGCCTTGCTGGCGAGATCGCCATCGTACATCGCGCTGTTCTTGATCGCATGATCGAAGATCGTCGGGTTCGATGTGAGCCCTGTCACCGCCAATTCGTCGATGTAGCGTTTCAGCGTGCCGGCGTTCAGCAAGTCACGCGTGATATTGTCGAGCCACAAGCTCTGTCCGAGATCGTGCAGCATCTTGTTCGGATTCATGGGTCACCTCAGGCGTCGCATCTGACCGGGTAAAGCGCGGCCTTCGGGCCATCAGTGTCGATGCCTGACGGCCATTTGGATCGTAACGCCGATCATGGAGCGATCCTTTGGCCGGCGGTAGACCTTTGTTGCGTGCACAACAGATACGTCCGCAAGCCCGATGCCGCTGCCGGAGTTGCACACGACAACGTCGTCAAGATGTCGCAGCCGCTCTCGATCGCAGCAAAGGCAGATTCCGCCCGGATCTAGAAACGGCAGGGTGGTCGCGGCAGACCGAAATGGTCCCGTAGCGTGCTGCCTTGATAGGCGGTGCGGAAAAGATCGCGCTTTTGCAGGAGCGGGACGACCTCGTCGACGAAGACGTCCAGCATCGACGGCAGCAGCGGCGGCATGAGGTTGAAGCCGTCGGCCGCGCCGTCGCCGAACCAGTCCTCGATCAGATCGGCGATCTGCTCGGGCGTGCCCGCGGTGGTGAAATGGCCGCGCGCGCCGGCAAGATAGGCAAGCAGTTGCCGGAGGGTGGGCTTCTCGCGGCTGACGAGGCCCACGATCACCTCGGTTCGGCTGCGCGCCGCCTGGACCGTCGCCGGATCGGGAAAGTCCTCGGGCGCCAGTGGCTTGTCGAGCGGCAGATGCGAGAAATCATGGCCGCCGAACCGTCCGCTCAGCCGCTTGCGCCCGACCTCTGGATCCGTGAGATCGTTCAGCTCCCGCGCCATGCGCTGCGCCTCGGCCTCCGTGGACGCGATCAGCGGGCTGAGCCCCGGCAGGATCAGAATCTGCTCCGGCGCCCGTCCTTCGGTCGCGGCAAGGGATTTCAGGTCGGCGTAGAATGCCTGCGCCGTCTTCTTCTCCATCTGCGCGGTGAACACCGCCTCGGCGTGGCGCGCCGCGAAGCGGCGTCCGGTGTCGGACGAGCCCGCCTGGACGAATACTGGCCGGCCCTGCGGCGAGCGCGGCATGTTGATCGGCCCGGCGACGCGATAGAACTTGCCGTCGTGGTCGATCGGCCGGATGCGGTCGGGCTTCGCGTACCGGCCGCTCGCGCGGTCGTCGAGCACGGCATCGTCGGCCCAGCTGTCCCACAGCGCCTTGGCGACCTGCACGAATTCCTCGCCGCGCTCGTAGCGCTCGTCGTGGCTTACCAGGCCAGCGCCGCCGTAGTTGCGCGCTGCGGCGGCCAGCCACGAAGTGACGATATTCCAGCCGACGCGCCCGTTGCTGATATGGTCGAGGGAGCCGAACTGGCGGGCAAGGTTGAAGGGTTCGGCATAGGTGGTGGATGCCGTGGCGATCAGCCCGATCCGGCTGGTGGTCATCGCCAGGGCGCCGAGCGCCGTGACCGGCTCCAGCCAGTTGCTGGCGGCATGGCCGACGGTGTCCATCAGCGCCAGCGTGTCGGCGAGGAAGATCGAGTCGAACAAGCCGGCTTCGGCGCGTTGCGCAAGATCGCGATAGTAGCCGATGTCGCTCAGCGCAAAGGGCGATGCCGAAGGGTGCCGCCACGATGCTTCGTGGTGCCCGCGGCTCTGTATGAACAGGTTGAGATGCAGTTGACGCTTCATGGACTCTCGCTTCGAGAACGGATCATCGCAACAGATACCTTGCGCCGGTGCGGCTCGTCTATTTTCCGGCCGCCAGCCGACCGGCAGGCGGATCACGCCGCACGAGAAGTAGACCGCCTCGGACGAGAGACCATTATTTTTCCATAGGAAGGTAATTCGCTATAAGGAATATCGGTTGATCATGGACTTCTCTTTCTCGGAACAGCATGTCGCCGTGCGGGATACGGTCAGGCGCCTGTGTCGGTCGGAACATCAGCGGCTGGTCGCAGCAGCGGAGGAGAATGAAGCTCTGCCGCGCGATGTGTTCGCCCGCTGGGGTGAACTCGGTCTGCTGGGCGTTCGCTACCCCGAAAGCGATGGCGGCAGCGGCCTCGACAAGATAGACCGTCTGCTCGTCGGCGAAGGGCACCAATGTCGCCAGCACACGGACGCCGCGCACGATGATTCCTTCCCTGGTTTCGCCAACCTTGCGTACCGTGACCTTGTTGCCGAGGACCTTGGCATCGGTCCTCTTGTCGGTGGTCGGCTGAATGATCGTATGGGTCAATGATATGTCGGCATCGGCGATCCTGCTCGAAGGAACGGATTTGCTGACGCTTTCCGAGCCGGAAATGCGCGAGATCCGCAGTGCCAAGGTGTCGCTGATCCAGCAGGAGCCGATGACCTCGCTCAATCCGGTTCTGTCGATCGGGCTGCAGATCACCGAGGTGATTCGCCGTCACGAGAGGATATCGCGCAAGGCCGCCCGGGCGCGCGCGATCGAGCTGCTCGATCTCGTCCGCATTCCCGACGCGCGTCGGCGCATCGACGATCATCCGCACAACCTTTCGGGCGGCATGCGCCAGCGGGTGATGATCGCCATGGCGGTGGCCTGCCGGCCCAGGCTGCTGATCGCCGACGAGCCCACCACGGCGCTCGATGTCACGACGCAGGCCCAGGTGCTCGATCTGCTGGATGATCTGCGGCGACGTCTCGGCATGGCCGTTCTTCTGATAACCCACGATCTCGGGGTGGTGGCGCAATGGGCCGACCGCGTCGCCGTCATGTATGCCGGCCGCATCGTCGAGCTGGGCCGCATCGAACCGTTCTTTGCCCGACCGTTGCATCCCTATTCGCGCGGACTTCTGGGTGCTCGGGTCGACGTCGATGCAGACGAGCATTATTCGATGAATCGCTTGACGGAGATCCCGGGCAGCGTCGGTTCCGCAGCGGGCGAATCTGGCTGCTCTTTCGCACCGCGTTGTCCCGTCGCCGAGGCCTCCTGCCGCCAGGCCGTGCCGCCACTGTTCCCCCTGCAGGACGACCGTGCAGTTGCCTGTCCCGTGACCATCTCTTCATATTCCTCTCCCCCGATCGGGGGAGAGGTTAGGTGAGGGGGTCACAGATGCCGTTGCCTTCCCCCTCACCCGTCCTCTCCCCCTCAAAAGGGGGAGAGGAGAAAAAAGGAAGAGCGCTGCTCTCCGTTAGCGATCTGCATACGCGCTACGCCGCAGGCAGGCAGGTGCTGCGCGCGGTCGATGGCGTGAGCTTCGAGGTCGGGAGCGGCGAGACGGTCGGCCTGGTGGGCGAGTCGGGCTGCGGAAAGTCGACGCTCGGCAAGACCATCCTGCGGCTGGTGCCCTCGGCCGGAGGTACCATCAGGCTGGATGGCGCCGACATTACCCATCTCGGCGACCGGGCAATGGCGCCGCATCGACGCCGGATGCAGATGATCTTCCAGGATCCGTTCGGCTCGCTCAATCCGCGCCAGACGATCCGCACCGTCCTGGACACTGCGCTCAAGGTGCACCGCCTGGGAGATCCTGCCGAGCGGAAACGCCGCCTGCAGGAGATCATCGTCCGGGTCGGGTTGCCTCCTGACGCGCTCGATCGCTATCCGCACGAATTCTCGGGCGGCCAGCGCCAGCGGATCGGCATCGCCCGGGCCCTGATCCTGCGCCCGGCGCTGATCGTGTGCGACGAGCCGGTGTCGGCGCTGGATGTCTCGATTCAAGCGCAAATCCTGAACTTGCTGGTCGATCTCAAGCGCGAGTATGGGCTCGCCTATCTTTTCATCAGTCACGATCTCAGCGTCGTGCGCTATTTCGCCGATCGCGTGCTGGTCATGTATTTCGGCCGCATCGTGGAAAGCGCCTCGCACGCGACCTTGTGGCGCGATCCGCGGCACCCCTACACCAAGGCGCTGTTTGCCGCGCTGCCCTCGGCTGACCCGATGCACAAGCGTGCCGCGCCGGCGATCAAGGGCGAGCTCGTCACGACGGAGCAGGTGAAGGGTTGCCGTTTCCATTCACGCTGTCCGGCCGCCACCGATCGCTGCCGCGTCGACGAGCCGAAGCTGCGACGTCTGGGAGAAGGACACCATGCCGCCTGTCACTATGCCTGAGGTCGTCCGTCTCGCCGTCGATATCGGCGGCACCTTCACCGACGTGGTGCTGGAGACGGATAGGGCCCGCTTTTCGGCCAAAGTGCTGACGACGAAGGCGCCGGAGGATGGTGTCCTGGACGGCATGCTGCGCGCGCTGAAGCTCGGTCGGGTTACACCGGCGCAAGTAGGCCTGATCGTCCACGGCACCACGCTCGCGACCAACGCCATCATCGAGCGCAAGGGCGCCAGGACGGCGCTGGTGACGACCCAGGGTTTCCGCGATTCGATCGAGATGGCCCAGGAGAACCGTTTCGAGCAGTACGACATCTTCATCGAGAAGCCCGAGCCCCTGGTGCCGCGCACCCTGCGTTTCACGGTGCCCGAGCGCATGGATGCCAAGGGCGAGGTCCGCCTGCCGCTCGACGAGAAGGCGGTCGAAGCGCTTGCGGATACGCTCGAAACAAAGGGTATCGAGGCGATCGCCGTCGGCTTTCTCCACTCCTATGCCAATCCGGCGCACGAGAAGCGTGTGGGCGAGATTCTGGCGCGGAAGCTGCCAGGAGTGCGCGTCTCCCTTTCCTCCGAGGTCTGTCCGGAGGTGCGCGAATACGAGCGCTTCTCGACGACCTGCGCCAACGCCTACGTGCAGCCGTTGATGGCCGACTATCTGGAGCGCCTGCGCAGCCGCATGGAAAGCACGGGCCTCCGCTGTCCCCTGCTGCTCATGACCTCGGGCGGCGGTCTCGCCACGCTCGAGACGGCGATCCGCTTCCCCATCCGGCTCGTCGAATCGGGTCCGGCGGGCGGCGTCATCCTCTCGACCTGGATCGCCGAGCGCTTCGGCATCGACCGTATTCTCTCGTTCGACATGGGCGGCACCACTGCCAAGATCTGCATCATCGACGACGGCAAGCCGATGGCCTCGCGGAGCTTCGAGGTCGACCGCCGCTATCGCTTCATGAAGGGCAGCGGCCTGCCGGTGCGCATTCCCGTGATCGAAATGGTGGAGATCGGCGCGGGCGGCGGCTCACTCGCCGGCGTCGACGCCATGAAGCGCATCACGGTGGGGCCGGAGAGTGCGGGTTCCGATCCGGGGCCGGCCTGCTACAGGCGCGGCGGCAGCCGGCCCGCCGTCACCGATGCGAACGTGGTGCTGGGCCGTATCGATCCTGCGCACTTCGCCGGCGGCTCGATTGCGCTGGATGCGGATCTCGGCCGCACCGCGATCGACACGCATGTCGGCCGGCCGCTCGAACTCGATACCGCGCTCGCAGCCTTCGGCATCTCGGAGGTCGTCGAGGAGAACATGGCCAATGCCGCACGTGTCCATGCCGTGGAGCGCGGCGCCGAGCTGGGGGGACGCACCCTGATCGCGTTCGGCGGCGGCGCGCCACTGCATGCCGCGCGGCTGGCGGAAAAGCTCGGCATCTCCGACGTGCTGATTCC
>Ga0157370_10005024_pt1 | contig 14941 bp, 30 predicted proteins | sample C35metaG_FD_113463 | JGI IMG/M metagenome (GOLD analysis project Ga0157370, IMG submission 113463) | Corn rhizosphere microbial communities from Kellogg Biological Station, Michigan, USA - C3-5 metaG | ecosystem: Host-associated > Plants > Roots > Rhizosphere > Soil | place: USA: Michigan...
AGCAGCGCCTTGAGTTCGGAGTTGCGGATGTAGTCGTCGATCATCTGGTCCAGGGTGACGCCCGTCGTCCTGGTGAACGAGTTGAGGCTGCCGTTCTTCGTGATCGACGCCTTGAACGACAGGCCGCTCTCCTCCACCAGCGGAGCCAACTTCCGCAGGGACTTCGCGTCCTCCTGGTTCCGGTACACGTTTCTCTGGTCGGTGGGGATGTCCCCGAAGTCGTAGATCGTGGACTCGTCGTTGCCGGTGATGTCCCACTTCGTGGCACGGATCCACTGGAGCCGCCCTACGGAGTATCCCAGAATGTTGTTGATCAGCGCCCCGGCCTTGTCCACACCCGCGGAGTAGTTCAGGATGCCGAGGTTGTCAAACGCCTTCAGCACTTCGTCGAGCGCCTCGGTCCGCCACACGACGTGATCGTTGAACACGGAGGGGAAGCGGGTCAGTGTGAGCGGGGACACGTGCTCGATCACCTCATCCGGCTTCGGGAAGAACAGGCGGGACGACACCACCAGCATGGACCGGTCGCCCTCGAACCACGTCTCCACGTTGTCGTCGATGAAGGTCAGGCTCTCCTCGGTGAGCGCCCCGCGCCAGTCCTCATCGCCCGGTACGTTCTTCTTGGACCGGATGCGGTAGGAGTTCCCGCTCGGCTCGATCGGTGTCAGGTACGTGACGTCGTCGTCCAGGAGGACCACGTAGTCGTCACCGTTGACCAGAGCAAGGTCGCAGCCGTTTCTCAACTGCGCGAGTAGGTTGTCGTTCTGAGTACGGACCCACGTGATCCCTTCCCGATAGCCGTCGAGGACCGTGCCTCCTCCCTGGTCCATCACGACCACCGACTCGTGGTCCCGATTGTATCTCGCACACGCCAGCGCAGCGTGATTCTTGCGCTGCGACGTGGTGGAGATGATGGTCAGTACGCTCATGCAGTATCCTCGTCTTCCTCGATGGTGATATCGCCCTCTTCCAGTTCCAGAATCAGGGTGCTCGTGGCGAGCTCCCGCTGCTCGTCGTTCAGCCCCAGCACATCCATCACACGCTCCAGCGCGTGGCTGATCATGTCGAGTTGCCGCGCCTCGATCTCCACCCGCGCCTGTTCCATGCGATCGGTGTGGTCCAGGCCCATCACGCGGGCGCGGCGCTCGGTGATCTTGAGAGCCGTCTCGACGTGCTTCCACGACCCGGACTTGATGCCGATCTCGAGTGATTGCATCAGCAACCTCTGGGTCGCCAACTCCTCTTCGATGAACTCCGAGTAGGACTTCTGCCGGTTCTCCCGCCACCGGATGCGGATCTTCTCGAGGTCGCTCTTGACCAGCCGCTCGCTGACGCCCAGACGCTCCGCGATTTTCTGCGGGCTGAACCCCAGCAGGGTCAACTCGGCTACGAACTCCAGCCTGTCGTCACTCATCCTTGATCCGTGCCTTTCTGGTGACCCGTGATCCCCGCTGCTCTTCTTCGCACTCTACATCTTCCATCGCGGCGAGGGCTTCCCAGATGGGCTCTGTGTACGCTTCCCGATCACGGGGGTTCGGACGAAGTTCTTGGCCTCTCACCCATGCGCCTTTCGCCCGAATCAGCGTGCCACGAGCGTTCTTCACGAGTTTCGCCAGCCGCTCTTCGCCTATCTCTTCGGCCACCCGCTCCTCGCTCTTCTTAGCGGCCTTTCTCTTGAGATACGCGATGTCGGAGACAACCCTCTCGCACTCCAACTGAACGCGCCGGGATGCAGTCAGGATTGTGTCGGTGATCTCGACGTGCAGGTCTTCAATGACAACCGATTGGTGGAGGAACGCGATGCCAGTCGCCACCTTGAGACGGAGCAAGTGTAAGTGGCCGTGCCGACTCATCTCTCCACCGTGCATGCTCTCCTTGCTGACCTTGTATCTGTGCTCTCGAAGTTCTTCCAAGAGCCACTTCGGGTAGTGGACGATTGGATCGTTCAACTCGAAGTGAAGCAGGAAGGCATCGTTCCAACCGAGTTCGCCCGGCCACGGGGGACAGTCCCTCCAGTGCAGCGCGTGGTTCGGGTCGGTAACTTGCACCCAGACGAACCGCTGCGGTGTACCCGCGTCCCGCCCCTCGAGCAAGACGCCTGCCCGCGCAGGCTGGACGCCGACCAGGAACTGAGCGTTGTACGATCCAGCAGGTAGCGATCGCTGTCGGTCTCTCGTGGCGTTGCTGGTCCCCGTCGATCCGCCTGTCAGCAAGGTCCTCATCTCGCCGAACAAGGTGCTGCCGGTGTCCTTCGACAGCGCCCCTAGTGTGTCGATCTCGTCCGAGATAAAGATACGACGCGGATCGTCGATCAGTACGTTCTTGCTGGCCTCCGTATCCCAATGCATGAACGACTGGATCAGTCCTTGTCCTGTGGATGGGTTACCTGTGATCTTGCTCTGATCGAGACCCAGGAGTTTCTCACTGGCCGTGATCAACTCCGACTTACCCTGCCCGCTTTGCCCGACCAACGTCACCCCGAGGTTGAGCGCAGACCGAGTGCGGATGTACCCATCTTCGTTACCGGGGAGGTAGACCCCGGCAGGTACTTCCGCAAGAATGCGAACGACCACCGACATCAGCAGCGCCATGCGACTCTGATTGTCCGAGTCCGCGGCCTGCGCGATGTGCTGAAGTTGAGGGGTCTTGCCCCAGAGGTCTACCTCCAGGTCAACGTCCTCGAAGTCCGCCTGCGCCATCCTCGTGGGTGTCGTGTCAGGCAGCGCGGGGCCGGACTCCTCGACGTACTGTCGGGCTGACCGGATGCTGGCGTCGAACTCCGCCTGTTCGTACGGCTCGTCGGCGGACACTCTCTGGGCGGCGTCCCACAACGCCTCCGTCACGGTTTCTTCGTCTAGTGCTCCGGCACCCGCGAACCGGAAGAGCAGGGGCATCCAGTGGAAGACCGCCTCGTTCCTACCGGCGAAGTCCTCCCGCTCGTAGACGTGCTCCACCTGATCGCAGGCTTTGAGCAAGATCTCGATCGCCCGTTCCTTGTCCTCTTCCGTGGCAACCGGAGGCGTGTACGCCTCGCTGCGGCTCGCAGGGGTGCCCGTGGTGCCCTTACCCCGCCCACCCTCTTCCGGCGTCTCTGAGGGGCCGTGGTGCCCGTCTAGCCACTCGTCTACCGGCAGGTACGGGCTGCCAGCGTTGACCGAGGTCTGAAAGTACGTCGCCCTGTCCGCGGTGGACGGACTCCACATGAAACGCTCCGCCTGCGCGGTGGTCACGTCGAACCGCTTCCCGTCCAGCCGGTGCATCAGTGTCCAGGCGAGTTGCTTGTAGTCGTTGGGCTCTACTCCACGGGACAGCGGGACGACCAGCCGGTAGCGATGCGCCTCGACGGTATGTCTCCACGTCGTGTGGATCAGGTAGGGTGTGTCGTGCAGGAGGTCTGCCACGTCGAAGGGGAAGTCCACGTCGGCGTAGTCCGCGTCTAGCGTGAGGAAGAACCGCTGTTCCACCGTGCGGATGGTACGCCGTCCGTGCTTGAGGGTGCCGCCCACGTATGGACGGACCTCCTTGCTCGCCGCTGGCTCCTCAAGGCAGAGCCACTCAACGAAGGACGACCACGACTTGTCATGGATCGGTGTCCAAGTCGCGGTCGTCCTAGAGCGCCCTGTCGACCACGAAAGGGTCGGGGCATCGGGGGCGGGTCGGGGCATCACTTGGCCGTGATGTCCTTGACGTGTGCCTTCGCCGCGTTGACACTGTAGAACGCCACGCCGATCTCGTTCTCCACCAGACCCTCACCTACGATGACGGAAGAGATACCCCCGCCGCTGCCGTGGACAATGGAGTACAGGATGCCCCGGTGTTCCATGCCCAACATCACCTCACTGTCCTCGTACATCCCGGCGAACCACGGGGGATCGTCGGTCGGCACGAGGGTGATGCCGATGCCGTCGCCGGCGTCGTAGGCCCGGTCGATGATCTTCCGGTTCTCCTCGCTCAGGAACGGGCGTGTGGTGAGAAGGCTGTCGATGACATCCCTCAGCCCACCCCGGACCAACGCCTCCGTCACGCGCTGCCACTCCTCGTCCGTCATCGGTGTCATGAGGACTGGTCGCTCTCCATCCCGTCCAGCACCATCTCCAGGTTGGCTTCGTGGTTCGCCGAGGACTGGCGCAGGTCCCGGTTCTCGATCCGCAGGTCATCGTTCTCTTCGGACAAGGTGTCGATCACGCGGGCCTGCTCCTCGATGACGCTGGGCTTCCCGCGCATACGCTCGATCTCGGCCCGCTGCTCCTCGATCTTGTCGTCCTTCTCGCGAATGTCTTGCATCTGCCGAGCGGCGTATCCTGCCACAAGGGCGAGACACACCAGCGTCACGATGAATGCGATACTCACATCTGAACCTTTCTCTAACCGCCGAGGGACTTCCCCGGCGCGTTGCCTACCGGCTAACCTAGCGCGTTGCTAGTCTTCCGGCTAGCCCGCGTGCCTCCTACTTGCATCGGCGGATAAACTTGCACGAGTGTCTCCGCGTCCACGATCACGCCGTACGTCCGACCTCCCCGTTCAACGAATCCGTGGAAGGAGCCATGTACGTCGGCGACGCATCGCCACCCCGAGTCTCGAACGAGTGCGCCATTGTCCAGAAGAAGTGCGAGTTCCCTGTCATCGCCCACGCTTCCCTCTCTCGAGCACCTTGAGCAAGGCGTCCTGCCGGGTGATCCTGCCCTGCACCACGTCCAGTACGACCTCGTCAATCGTGTCGTTCGCGAGGATATGGTGGACAGCCACCGCTGGACTCGGCTGCCCCTGACGCACCAGTCTCCCGGTGCCCTGGACATACTCCTCGCTGGACCACGTCATGCCGTACCAGACCATAAGGCTACCCCCACGCTGGAGGTTCAGTCCGTGACCCGCGGATGCGGGGTGCGCGAGCAGGATGGGGATGTTACCCCGGTTCCATCGCTCGATGGAGTGCGGCGTCCTGAGGTCTACCGCTCCGTCCAACTGGAGCAGCCTGCGCCGATCCTCATGGAAGCGGTAGAAGATCAGAGCAGGCGCACCCTGAGCGTCCTCAAGGATCTCCTGCACGATCTCCATGCGGAGCATGTGATGGTGCGTGATGTCGGCTTCGTCTGACTCCTCCGCACCTACCAGTCCGCTGTGATACATGAAGCCCGACGCGATCTGGCTCAACTTGTTCGTCTTCGCGGCGGCGTGCTCCACGCTGACCTGGGTCTCCCCGATCTCGGCGACAAAGTGCTCGTTCATGTCGTCGTATGCCTTGCGAACCTTCGTCGGCAGGTCGAAGCGGTGGTAGACGTCGTTCTTCACCGGCATCTTCACGTGACTCTGATTGATGGACATACAGATGTCGTCGACCAGAGTGTGGATGCGCTTCTCCGCGCCGGGGCGCAGCGTCCAGTTCGTGATGATCCCGTTCGGCAGCCGACCACCTGGCCTGAAGTACTCGGTCCGGTATGCGGTGAGGGTGCGGTTCAGTCGTGCGCCCCTGTCCAGGAGGAACATCTGCGGCCAGAGATCGATCAGGCTGTTCGGCGTCGGGGTGCCGGTCAAGCCCCAGACGTACGGCACGTCTTTCACGAGTTTGTTCATGTGCTTCCAGCGGTTCGATCCGCGGTTCTTGAAGCCGGACAACTCGTCGATGATGATCGTGTTGTACCGATGCTTCTTCCGCCCGAGGTTCAGGTCACCGCCGAAGGTGTCCCGCGTGATCAGGTGCAGGTCGGTGTCCTCGAGGAGCCGCTTCTTCCGCTGCTCGGGGCCACCGCGGATCAGGCTGTACGTGAGGTCGGGTCGCCACTTCGCGATCTCCTCAGGCCAGACCTCCTCGATGACCCGCTTCGGCGCGATCACCAGCGCAGGTAGATGGATTTCGGTGAGAGCCGACAAGGAGATCGCCGTCTTCCCCAGACCGGGCACGAGGAAGAGTCCGCTGCGCGGGTGGGCGTGAAGGTGTGCCACGCCGTCCCTCTGGTACGGGTGTAGCCGCGGATCCAGCGGGTGGTGCGGAACAGCCGCAACATCCAGCGCGAGTTGCAGCGCGTCGATGGGATCGATCAGGGCTTCCCGTACCGCGCTCGTGTGTTCTATCACCAGTAGAGCTCCTGTGGGTTTCGGTCGGTGACCATGCCGATGATGTCGATGGGGACCAGCGCGGCCATCCCGGGGTGCTGATCGAGGGCTCCCTCGAGGATCTCCTGCGCGGGCCATCCCAGCATCCCACACCGGGACCAGAGCAAACCCCATCCGCGATAGTCCAACGGCCCGATTATCTTGAGGAAGTGCTGCGCTTCCGGGCTCATGCCTGACGAGTCCACCTCGAGGATCTCGCCGCCGTAGTCCTGGGGTCTCGGGCTGTCATAGATCATTCCGTAGCCCTGCGGAGTGTGAAGCCTGGACTGCATCGAGCCGAGCCAGATGCGGGGCTGGTGCGGACTGTACGACCAGAGTGTCAGGTCCACGATGATGGCCTGGTCGTCGTACGGGTGGCCCATCACCACCCACGAGTGCTGACCCCCGACACCGTGGCACGCGCCACGGGCGACGCGAAGGCTCGGGCCACCCTCACCCAGCAGGCCCGAGCGGACCAGCGCCAGCGACACCGAGTGACAGTCGTGCCGGAAGTCGTCGAAGTCCTGGTAGTGCGACGGCTCCTTGTCGCACACCGCTTCGATGATCGCGGCTTCGGTCAGGTCTTCAGGCTTCACCGTGCATCCTCGTCTTATGGTGGTTGAGCCCGCGCATCGTGCCGAACGACTTGTCGCAGTCGTCGCAAGGGATCATGAGGCCCTTGGGTGTGGCCTTCCGCTTCTTGCGGTTGTTCACGGGGCGGGCCTCCTGCAAGAACGTCCCGCCGAGGCACTCGCCGCAGATGTCCATCTCCCGCTCCTCGCCGCGCACGCTGAACCGAAGGACGCTGTCCCCCTCGTTCTCCTCCTCGACCTCTTCGTTGCAGGCGTCGCAGGTGACCACGATGCTTACTCGGCGCATGAGCAGTAACCCTCCGTGTGCTCGTTGATCCCGTAGTCGCAGTTCCGGCAGACGGCGAACGCCAGCGTCTCGCCGGGCTCTTCCGGGTTGGGGCAGTTCGTGTCGACCGTGATCACCTCGTCCTCGCCGCAGTGTGGGCATCTCATCACAGGTTTCTCACTCTCAGGGTGGCCCGCTCGTCGCGGGTGAGACGACCCTCGCCGGGGCGAAGGTAGCCCAGCGGATAGACCATCCGGGTAGAGACGATGTAGCCCTCTCGGTCTAGGTGCTGCACCTTCTCGGCAACGCATCTCGTACACTTCAGCGTACGGACGTACCCCTCCACGGTGCTCCGTGCGGTGTGCGGAGCCCACGAGTGCTGGAGGTCCCGGCACAGGAGTTGATCGTCTGTCGGTTGCCACGGGTGTCCCTTCTGTGTGAAGCGCGGCTTTCTCTTCCGTGCCATCAGGTAATCCTATCTGCGTAGTGGACGTAGGTGTCCGTCTTCTCGTCGTAGTCAGTGCCGACCCACTCTGCCCATCCTCTCTCGATCCGTGCGTTCATCGCCTCCCGGGTCGTCAGGTTGTACGTCTGGCCGTCCGGCCCCTGGAGTCGGTAGACGTTCTTGGTCCGCGTGATCTCCCAACCACAGTTCATGCAGATCTCGACGCCACCGTTCAGAGTGCCCGAGGGTTCCGGCGTCTCGCACGTACAGTTCCTCAAGGTCGGTGCCAACGTGACCACTTCCCATCCTGCACGAACCCCTCCTCCTCGAGGAGTTGGCGGCGGATCACCGACTTACGTCCCGTCAGCATGTTCAGGGGCGGCGGCTTCTCCAGCAGCAGGTTGATCGCCGTGGGGCTGGGAGCCGTGTTCGGGTCGCGGCGAAGGCACTCGTAGAACGCCCACCGGAACCGTGCCTCCTCACCTCCGGGCTGTCGCCCGCGCAGGTTCTCAGGCATCGTCCTGGTCTCCATTGGTCTTCACCTCCTCGGTGTTGTACCGGTCCATCGGGTGTGTCCCGTTGAGGATGTACTCGGCGAGGTCCACGAGGTCCGTGGTGTCGGGAGGGGTCTGTGCCCCGAAGGGACCGGCGCTCTTGCGGCCGATCTCCCGCGCCGCGTGGAGCGCCTCCACTCGTGCGATCTGCTGGTCACTGAGATGCTCGGTGGTCATGACAGTTCCTTTCGTCCGAACAGGTTGACGTTCTTCGCGGACACCCTGCCCGCATCGGCTGCGTTTCCGCTCCAGGCTGAGGAGTTGCTCCCCTTCCAGGATCCCTTCACGCCTTGACGCTTGAACTCGTAGGCGACGTAGTCCGCAACCTCGAGGGCCTTCTCGCGCATCACGAGTTCCGTGCTGACGGTGCCGTCGGTGATCGCCAGTGTCTCCTGCACCGCTCGCTCGGTCTGCTTCACGGCCTCGGTCAGCCTGCGGCCTACCTCCCACGCGAAGTTCTTGCAGAACGTGATCCGTGCGCTGGTCGCCGCTGCCCCGGAGTGCTTGTGCTCTGGTGACTTGAGGTAGTCGTCGCTCTCCTCGAACATCATGGGCGTGATACGGGCGAGCATGAGCTCCGTGAGGTTGACGTCCTCGGAGAAGCCGTAGAACGTCATGAACGTTGACTTCCCTCGGATCGTACACTGCGCGCCGTGCGCCCGTGCGATCGCGCTACCCAACTCCACGGCGAGGTTGCGGTACGTCACGTTCGGCAGGGATGTCAGCGGGAACAACTCTCCGGTGATGGGTCGCTCCTCGATACGGTGACCTGCTGCGTCCGCCTGCTTCTTCCGCAGGAGCGCGAGGTTGAGTGAGTGTTCGGCGGCCAGCCGCTCCGCCTTCTCGAGGAAGGTCTTCTTCTCCTCCGGGGTACGACCCTGCCCGTCCGCGTGCTCGATCAACTTGCTCACCTTGTCGGTGATTCCCTCGGCCTTGTCGCTCATGGCGAGGCCCGCCTGCTCGTAGCAATCGGCCAGCAGTTCGGCGTCCCACCCGAGCATCTCCAGGCAGTCGATCATCGCCTGTCGGAAGGCCGGTCCGTGCCCCGCGCCCGGCGACAGGTGGTGTGCGAACTCGTGGATCGCGGTGCCCGTGTTCAGCGCCCAGACTCCACCGCTGTCGTACGGCGGCATGAACACCGACTTGAGCCCCGTGTCGTAGTGCGCCTGGAGCGCACCCTTCCGCGGTCGTACGGTGGGTGGTAAGACGTAGACGTCGGCCTCACGGAACCGTGCTGCGAGCTTGACGTAGAACGGCTGGACGTTGCGCCAGTCCGCGAAGCGGATTCGGGCCTGTGGCTCCTTGGCGGACCAGAGGTCCTCGGCCGCGTAGACGGCCTGAGCCTGATCGGTACTCACATCACTTCCTTACTGTCTGGATCCAACTCTTTGACTATCCCTGTCGCCACGGCTAGACGCAGCGGAAAGACGTTGCGCCACTGAGTGTCCCAGTATCCGCGGCAGATCGCAGCCCCCGGCCCGAGCGTCCGGTGGCAGGGGATGACGGACTCGGCGGCTACGGCCTCCGCTTCCATGCGGTCCTTCCTCCCCTCCTCCAAGTACATGAGGTTGCCGGGGCGATAGATGCACGTCTTGCACTTGTGAGCGCAGACGTGGATCACCCCGTCGCGGTACACCGGGTTGTCACTCATCCGGCTCTTCCTCCTCCGGCTCTGCCGTGATCTTGTCGAAGCAGAACTCGCAGTACCCGGTGATCCGGATCTCGGCCACGCCGTCGTGGCTGTAGACGTGGCCCTCGATGAGCGCCTCGTCGTGGGGTGCGAAGAACGGGTAGTGCTTGCACATCGGGCAGGGACGGCCCATCTTGGCCTCGTCAGCCCCCTCCCGTACGAGCGTGAGCAGTTCGATCCGCCGCTCCCGCGTGGTGGCCCTGTCCTCGAACTCCTGCTGGAGGGCCATCTTGCCCTCGTCGCTGAGGTCGTTGAACTCACTCACTTCGTGCCTTTCTCTCACCGCCGAGGCTGATCCCCGGCGCGTTGCCTGTACCGGCTAGCCTAGCAGGTGGGCCATCGCGGCTAGCCTCTCGCGATCCCCCAGGTTGTTTGTGAAGAGCCGATTTCGTAAGGCGATCGCAGCCTTCTCGGCTTCAGTAAGATCGGTGAACCGACCTCCCCAATAGATCTTCCCGTTGTGTTTCACCTGAACGCGCCACTTCTTTTCACGTGTGTTCCAGTGGACGCCACGGATACCCGACGTACTGTTCCGTTGCGGTCCCTTTCGGTTCTCCATGTTCTGCTTAGGAGTTACCATCTGGAGATGCTCTGGAGCCACGCAGGCTTTGACGTGACATATGTGATCAAGTTGGATGCCAGCCGGAATCTCACCGTAGACAAACGTGAATACGAGTCTGTGCGCGGGCTTCACATGCTTCCCATAGGCTCCATACCCCCCGTGACTGATGTAGCCGAGCCAGATCTCGCAACCGTTCTCATCAGGGGTGCCGATCAAGTGGGCAGGAAGACCGTACTTCAGGTCGGTCACTTCGGCTCCTGCCCCGGCATGTATCTCGTCACGTAGTACCCGCACTTCGGGCACGGGTCACCGATCAGCACGCCGTCGTGGTCGACGGTGCCGATGACGAAGTGGTGCCCGCATTCTTCGCAGATGACTCGCTTCTTCACAGCGCTCCGATCTCGATCATGGCGGAGACGTACTCGCTCAGGTCTCCGCCGGGGTTGTCCAACAGCCACTCGTCAGCCTGGGCGATCTCATCGCTGGTCGGCTTCCGTGCAATGTAGTACTCCAGTTCGTTCGCGATGTTGCTCACAGCGCCTCGCTCTCGGGCATGATGTTGAATCCCTCTTCGCCGCACCACGACGGGTCCGGGCCGGGGATGAAGACGCCGTGCTCGTGCGCGGCGGTCATGCTGTCGAAGGCCTCGCCGCAGCCGATGCACACCAGGAACATCTTCTCGGGAGCAGTGGTCGCGAGGATGCGCTTGCACTTCGTGCATTCGACGAGGTTCGGGTGCTGGGTCACGCCGATCTCCTCGGACTGGCCGCAGACCGGGTGCATCAGCGCCCCGGTGCCGACCATGACGGTGCATACGGCGGTCGGGTCGTAGTGGAGCATGAGGTTGTAAGGCTTCGTGGTCATCCGATTACGTCCACGTCGTACGCGTCGTCCCAGCCGTTGTCGGCCAGCATCTCGAGGGCCGCTTCCTGGGGCGACTGGCCCGCGTCGTACGCCGACCAGTAGTCCCAGTCCTCCAGGTCGTCGAAGGAGACCAGCACCCGCCGCTGGACTGCCCGGTTCAGCGCGTGCAGCCAGAGGGCGAAGAACACGTCCTCGGTGTGGTAGCGCTCCTTCAGCGCGTCGCCATGCTCCGTCACCATCTTCTCGAGGAGCGGGCCGTGCTTGCTCTGGATCCACGGGTTCGTAGAGGTAGACACTATGACACCTTTCTCTGTAACGAGGGACGTCCCCCCGCGTTGCCTAGTGCGGCTAGCCTAGCACGTGGAGTTAGGCTCCTGCTAGCCGGGGGAGTCTACCCGCGTGTGGCGTGCGCGCTGGCACGGGGAGCGTAGGACGAGGCGCAGGCGTGTCGGAGAGGGGCCTGTCAGACTCGCGGGGGGTGGGGTGGGTGTGTTGGCCCACCCCTGCCTCCTGCGAGCCGCAGTGAGGCGTACAGGGCTCAGGGCAGGGCGGCGACCCAAGACTTGACGGCGTCGGGATGGGTGAGGACCTCCACGGTAAATCCGAGACTCCGCAGTCGGTTGTGGATCACCGTCTGGTGGGGCTTCACCGTTCCGGTGGGAGACTTCAGCTCCACGAAGTAGAGTCGCCCACCGGGCATGAGCACGATGCGGTCGGGTAGGCCGGACACCGAGGGAAGAAGCTTGATCGCCCAGCCTCCGCGATCTCGGACGGATGTACGGAGAGTCGCCTCCACCCGGTTCTCCCTCATCCGAAGAACCTGCCGCAGTCGGCGCAGACGTGATGTCCGGTGTGCTCGTCGATCTCGCAGAGGTGAGTGTGCCCCGGCATGTAGACGGACTCGAAGGTCGCCCAGCACGGAGCTCCCTTCTCCTTCTTTCCCTTCGGGGTGGGAGTCTCCGGCGGTCCAGGGCACTCGGTGAACGCACCCGGCTCGTCCTCGAAACCGAAGACGTGGCAGTCCAGGCAGGCGGGCTGCATCTCTCCCCAGAAGGCTCGCTCGCCCCAGCGATGCGAGGGGTGTAGTTCGTCACTCATGGCGGCGCATCCTTCCTAGGATCTCGGCTTCCACCCTGTCCCGCTGACCGCGGATGATCGGAGCGGCTGCGGTCCGCTCCCGGTCGGCAACGTGGAGACGGTGGGTCAGGGCAGCGAAGGCCCGCAACAGCCCGACGTCGGACGTGTGACGGATGACCGCCTCGGCCTCGTCATGCGGGATGATCTCAGCGTCACTCATCTTCGTCCTCCTTGATCTGCCGGGTAGTGATCTCTACGACCAGCGCCCGTGCCTGCTCCTCGGTGAAGCCGTCGGCCACCAGACCGGCGACCATCGCCCGGAAGATCTCCCGCATCTCCTCCACGGAGTTCGCCAACCCTTCGTAGTCGATCGCCATCAATCGTCCAACCACCCCAGGAGGGCGATCACGGCTGCGCGCATGGTCGCCTTGTTCGCCTCGGGCACGTCGGCCCACGGCTTCCGACTGGCGGGGTTCGTCTCCCACCCGGCCCCGAGCGCGGCCTTCTCGTAGGCGTCGTGCATCACCTCGCAGGCTTCCTCGACCAGCCGGTCGTCGGGCTGGGACACCCGCCGGATGAACTCGTCGCTCGAGAACATCATCGTGGGCAGCCCGCTCTCGCTGGTGTTCTGCTCCACGGTCAGCGCGAGGTCCAGGGTACGACTGTTCCGGATGCAGAACGTGCCGTCCGTCTCGATCCAGATCACGACCCACGTCATCGCGGATACCACCTGTCGCTGATCTCCATGCTCGGCTCGAGCGGGATGGGAGGCTCGACGTGCGCGCCAGCGGGACAGGGGCGATCGCACCATGAGCACTTCCAGTTGCCGTCGCCGTTCGTCTCGCAGTCTACGCACTCGTGCTCTTCGTCCTCGCACTCCTCCGGCTCGTCGTCGTAGTCCACGTTGCACTCGCCGTTCTCGTGGTCGCAGAGCGCATGCTCGTTGCCCCGGATCGTGGTGTCGTAGTATCCCGGCTCGTCGTACGGCTGCCGCTCGCAGGGATCGAGCGGGGTGTGACCGCACGCTGGGAAATCCTCGCAGTAACTCATGCGAACCACGCCCAGAGCAGGAGCGCGGCGGTGCCGCCGATCAGGACGGCCCACAAGAGCATCTCGTAGACGTGGTACTTCATCGCTGCGCCCCCGTCTTGTCGTAGCAGGTCCGGCAGCGGAGGCCGTTCGCCACGCTCGCGACCAGACGGATCTTCCGCTCGCTGGTGCTCTGCGCGACCCGGCACTCCCTCGTCCAGTGGAAGACGCCCGTCTCCACGTTCACCCACATCACTTGTCCTCCTCCTCGACGTTGACGTACTCCCACGACGTGGGGATCCAGACCCGCACGAGTGCGCGGCCCCGTCCCTGGCGCTCGTTCCTCAGCGCGGTGCTGCGGTCCCGGACGATCCAGGGGCGGGCGTCCGGGTCGGACAGTTCGTCCGCCCGCTCGGTCGCGTACTGGACGAGTTCGTCCATGTACGGGTAGATCCTGTGATGAAGTGAGCGTGGTGGCTGCTCGCCCACCGGCTCTTCTGCTGACTCAGCCATGGACTTCTCCTTTCTGTGCTGGCGAGGGCTGGTCCCTCGCCTCGTGCCCGCCGGAGACTCGAACTCCGGAGTGTGCCGCTCGGGCGTACCGCTCAGTCCTCGTACCCGATACATCCTACACTCGGGCGAGCGCACCACGCGTCCAGCAGGCGGTGGGCTCGGCGGTGTCGGATCGGCTGGGCGATGAAGCCGCCCCGCCACTCGGTGAGGATCATGCTCTGCCCGTGTCCGTTCCCCATGTGCTTCGCGTCCCACACGCATCGGTGGGCATAGCACGAGTCCTCACTCGGCGCGGCGGGCAGCCCGCGAGGGAAGACGTGGTCGGGCGGGCTGGCCGGTCCGGCTAGGACAGCCACGGCCAGGACGATCTCGGCCAGCATGTCAGTACCCCATCGCTTCTGCGCGGTGGTCGCGCTGCCACGGGCGCTCGGACTTACACTCGTCCTCGCACCACTCCACGTCGGCAGCCCGGTATCCCTCGTCCGTCTGCTCACGCCAGTGGATCCCGGAGGGCGAGATCTCCGCGGTGCCCTCCCCGTGCAGGGAGACGACGTTGCCGAGCACACGCTCCTTGAAGTGGAGGTCGCCGAACTGGTCGCAGCGCTCCTGTGTGGTCATCTCGTCCACGTGCCCGCCGGAGTAGTCGCCGTCGCAGTCGCGGCTGTTCGTGCTCACGTGCGCGTGCAGACGGTAGTGTCGCCTCCACGCCTGCGTGGTCCCGGCCCAGACGTCGTCCTTGTCGCGCTCGTCGAACTGGACGTAGAAGTAGAAGTCGCCCTCGGCGTCCGCCACTCCCGGCTCGGCCCGCTTCACTCGGCCGACCTTGCCGTCAATCACGCGCTCGACGTACTCGCCGACGCTGAACTGCTGCTCCATCTTGCTTCTCCTCTGTGCTGGCTCCCGCTGATCGGGAGCCTCGTGCCTGCCGGGGACTCGAACCCCGGTGTCTGCCAGTCAGGCGGTTCACGTCAGTACTCGTTCGGGAAGAGCGGGCGACCGAGGCTGCTCTCCTCGGCCTCGCGGTTGTACATCTCCCGTTCCCACGAGCCGTCGTCCACGCCGATGCCGCTCATCGTGTCGAGGATCCGAGCACACTCGGCCGCGTCGTGCTCGTGCGGGCCGAACTCCCGATCGCAGGCCCGCTCCAGGAAGCGCGAGTTGCGGACGGGCAGCGGGTCCCCGGCGACGAAGCCGCCCCCGGTCCACTCGTAGACCCCGTCCCCTCCGAACGGGTTCCGCGAGACGTGGGGTCCGCGGTG
>Ga0157370_10005025_pt1 | contig 14939 bp, 16 predicted proteins | sample C35metaG_FD_113463 | JGI IMG/M metagenome (GOLD analysis project Ga0157370, IMG submission 113463) | Corn rhizosphere microbial communities from Kellogg Biological Station, Michigan, USA - C3-5 metaG | ecosystem: Host-associated > Plants > Roots > Rhizosphere > Soil | place: USA: Michigan...
CTTTGAAACTGGCACAAAAAGAAAACATCTCGGAAAAACTTTCCGAGATGCAATATGTTTCATTTGAATTTAATGATTAATCCCTTCTCCCGCTAAGAAGTAAAGAACCCCAGTAGAGAAGCTGTGCCAGAGAACCTAAGGCTGCCACCACATACGTTCTTGCTGCCCATTTCAAACTATCCTGAACTCCAACAAACTCTTCCGCCGTTACAGTTCCGGTATCTTTAAGCCATTTCATAGCTCTGTTACTTGCATCATATTCCACCGGAAGGGTTACAAAAGCAAAAAGCGTTGTCACCGCAAACATTGCTACCCCGATAGCAAGAACAGTAGTGTTTCCATTCGGATTCTCAATTGTTCTTGATGCTGCCATTACCGCAATACCTGCAATAAGGACAAACTGCATCAGATTGGAACTTATATTAACAATAGGAACAAGTTTTGAACGTAAATTCAACATAGAATATCCTACCGCATGCTGTACCGCGTGTCCGCATTCGTGAGCTGCTACTGCCGCTGCCGCTGCGTTTCTCTGCATATAAACTCCTTCAGAGAGATTAACTGTTTTATCTGCCGGATTATAGTGGTCCGTCAACTGCCCGGGAACAGATATTACCTGAACATCATTAATCCCGTTGTCTCTCAACATCTTTTCCGCTACTTCTTTCCCTGAAAGTCCATTTCGAAGGTGTACATTGGAATAATATTCAAATTTAGATTTCAACCTGGAAGAAACCCACCAGCTCACCAGCATCGAAATACCAATAATGATATAATAACCCATCATTTTGTATAAATTTTGTGTTTACTTTTTACCCATAATGATGTAAAAACTGTGCCAAAGTATAAGATAATATTATTTATATTTGTCACTAAATTACCATCAAAAATTATGTCTAAGGTTTCAATTATTGAAGTAAAAACAGCCGATCAACTCAAGCAATTCGTAAAATTCCCGATGGATTTGTACAAAAATAATCCGTACTATGTCCCATCTTTTATAAAAGACGAAATGAAAATCTGGGATCCCAAAGAAAATCCGGCTTTACAGTATTCGGAATCCAGGCAGTTTCTGGCAACAAAAGATGGTAAAGTAGCCGGCAGGATTGCGGTAATCGTTAATCATAAAGAAGAGAAAGAGTTAGGAATTAAAAAGGTACGTTTTGGATGGATCGACTTTATTGATGATGCTGAAGTTTCAAAGGTACTCATTCAAAAAGCCGTTGATTATGCCAAAGAAAAAAACATTGACAAAATTGAAGGGCCAATGGGCTTTACCAATCTTGATAAAGCAGGTATGCTGACAATGGGATTTGATAAACTGGCAACAATGATTGGGATCTACAACCACGCATATTACCCCCAACACCTTGAAAATCTTGGCTTAACCAAAGAGAAAGAATGGGTAGAATATGAAATGAACTTTCCAAAAGTACTTCCTGAAAAAGTTGAAAAATTCAGCGGACTAATTGCGCAGAAATACAAACTGAAAGTTCTTAAATTTAAGTCGAAAGAAGAGATTCTACCCTATGTAGAGCCTATGTTTAAACTTTTGGATGAAACTTATAAACATCTTTCTACCTACACTCCCATTTCAGAAGAACAGATTAAAACATACAGAGAAAAATATTTTCCATTCATCAATAAAAATTATGTAATCTGTGTGGTAGATGAAAATGAGCAGTTGGTTTCATTTGCGATTACAATGCCTTCCTATTCCAAGGCTCTGCAGAAATCAAAAGGGAAATTATTCCCGTTTGGATGGTGGCATTTTTTACAGGCCGGAAAAAAGAATGACCGTGCCAATTTTTATCTTATCGGAATTCATCCGGAATACCAGAGACGTGGCGTAACCGCTATTATTTTTAAAGAAATTTTTGTAAGATTTACCAGTATGGGAATAGATTTCGCAGAAACCAATCCTGAACTGGAAGAAAACAAAAGCGTTCAGGTTCTTTGGCAGGACTATAACCCCGTGAACCATAAGAGAAGAAGAACCTATTCACTGGAAGTAAACAAGTAATATTGCATTTATACAATGTAAAAGCAATCCTACAACTTTAAACTCTAAACATTGAACTTTATGAAACCGCAGCTTATCATTTTCGCCATTTTAATTGCCGGATTTATCAGTTATAACCTCTTTTTTCAATCGCAGGATGATAAAACCAATACGGTAATCAATATTGCATTTGCCAGTATTCTTTTCGGATATATCTCATTTATGGCCTTTACTCTGTTGAAAAAAATAAAGAAATAAAGTAGAAAACCATCGTCTGTAAGTCTTCTGACAATCCATATTTTTTCCTCATTTAAGAAATCAGAGTATCCCGAATGCCTGTCACCGGATCTGTTTATTCTGCAGTTGCTACAAAAAATAGGGAAAAATACACTAAAAAAGTAATCATAAAAAGCTAATTTTTATTGATTCTAAATTACCGATTTAACTCATTTTCATCCCACTTTTAAGCTGATTAATTTCATGCTTTCTTGTTTATTCGCTAAATTTGCAAATTGAGATAATAATGCAAAAATGAATTTACCTGAAAGTTATATTCCAATCCTTATCCAGGCTGGTGTAGCAGTAGGATTTGTAGCTGTTTCTTTGCTTGGGGCACATTTCTTAGGGCCACAACAGAAAAAAGGAGACTCTGTAAAAAACCAAAGCTGGGAATGTGGAGTTCCTGTAGAAGGAAATGCCAGAACACCGTTTTCTATCAAGTACTTCCTGACTGCGGTATTGTTTGTCCTATTCGATATTGAAATCGTATTCTTTTATCCTTACGCTGTAAATTTCAGAGAATTTGGTATGGAAGGATTCCTTGCTGTACTTACATTCGTAGCGATATTCTTCGTGGCGTTTTTCTATGTCTGGAAACGCGGAGCGCTGGATTGGGATAAATAAATTTTAACATTAAAAGATTGAACAGTTTAATCGTTAAAATGACCCAATGATTGAATTTTTAAAAGCTTTGATCTTTAAATATTTAACTAAAGAAAATGTCAGATAAAAAACCAGTAATAAGAACAGATGCACCTGCTCCCGAAGGATATGAAGGAGAAGGGTTTTTCGCAACAAAACTGAGCAGTGTAATCGGGATGGCAAGAAAGTTTTCACTTTGGCCGTTACCATTTGCTACCTCTTGTTGTGGTATTGAGTTTATGGCTACCCTGAACCCTACTTATGATGCTTCAAGATTTGGTATGGAAAGAAACTCTTTCTCTCCAAGACAAGCAGATATGCTGATGGTTTGCGGAACTATATCAAAGAAATTAGGACCCGTCCTGAAAGAAGTTTACACTCAGATGGCTGAGCCAAAATGGGTGGTAGCAGTTGGAGCTTGTGCTTCCAGCGGTGGTATTTTTGATACGTATTCTGTACTTCAGGGAATTGATAAAATCATTCCGGTAGATGTTTACGTTCCTGGATGTCCTCCAAGACCTGAACAGATCATTGAAGGAGTAATGCAGGTACAGGCTCTTGCAGAAAGCGAAAGCATCAGAAGAAGAGATATGCCGGAATATCAGAAATTATTAGATTCTTACAACATAAGCAACTAAACGGAAATGACAAACGAATTTGTATTAGAAGCAATCACAAGAGAATTTCCGGAATCTGTCATTTCAAGCTCAGAACCTTATGAAATGTTGACGATTGAGGTGAAGAAAGAAGATATTAAGAAGATCATTCACTATCTGAAAGATTCATCACTGGAATTCAATTTCCTTACGGATATCTGTGGTATTCATTATCCTGAATTCCCTGAGAAGGAAATTGGTGTTGTATACCATTTGCATAATATGATGGCCAATTTCAGATTACGTCTGAAAATCTTCATGTCCAGAGAAAATATTGAGGTAGACTCTCTTGTAGATCTGTATGCAGGAGCAAACTGGATGGAAAGAGAAACGTATGATTTCTATGGGATTAAATTTAAAGGACATCCGGATCTGAGACCTATCCTTAATATGGAAGATCTTGGATATCACCCAATGTTGAAGGAATATCGACTTGAAGACGGTACAAGAACCGACAAGAACGATAGCATGTTCGGAAGATAAAAAATAATGCAATAAGCAGTAAGCATTTAGCTTAAAGCCTATAGCCTATCGCCTAAAGCATTTAAATTATGAAAGATAACTCATTATCTAATATACTAAACCAGTACGAAAGTAAGGAACAGATTGACGGACAATTATATACCCTGAATCTAGGACCTACCCACCCTGCTACTCACGGAATTTTCCAGAATATCTTAACGATGGACGGAGAAAGAATCCTTCACGCAGAGCAAACAGTAGGATATATCCACAGAGCATTTGAGAAAATTTCTGAAAGAAGAAACTACTCTCAGATCACTACCCTTACAGACCGTATGAATTACTGTTCTGCACCGATCAATAACTTAGGTTGGCACATGACAGTAGAGAAGCTGATTGGTGTAAAAGTTCCAAAACGTGTAGACTATATGCGTGTTATTCTGATGGAACTAGCAAGAATCGGTGATCACCTGATCTGTAACGGGGTAACCGGAATGGACTCAGGAGCTATTACAGGTCTTACTTATATGTTCATCGAAAGAGAACGTATTTATGACATGTATGAGCAGATCTGCGGAGCCAGAATGACAACTAATATGGGAAGAATCGGAGGATTTGAAAGAGATTTCACGCCGAAGTTTCATGAGTTATTAAAAGATTTCTTAAATACTTTCCCGGCAAGATTTAAAGAATTCGGTACTTTATTAGAAAGAAACAGAATTTTTATGGACAGAACCATCGGCACAGGGGCTATTTCTGCCGAAAGAGCTTTAAGCTATGGTTTTACAGGTCCAAACTTACGTGCAGCAGGGGTAGATTACGATGTAAGAGTTGCACAGCCTTATTCCTCATACGAAGATTTCGACTTCATTATTCCTGTAGGAACTTCAGGAGATACTTACGACCGTTTCATGGTTCGTCAACAAGAAATCTGGGAATCACTTAAAATTATCAAACAAGCATACGAAAATCTTCCGGAAGGACCATTCCATGCGGATGTTCCTGATTTCTATCTTCCTGAAAAGGCAGATGTCTATCAGAAAATGGAAGCATTGATCTACCATTTCAAAATTGTAATGGGAGAAACTGATGTACCAAAAGGAGAAGTTTACCATGCTGTAGAAGGTGGAAACGGAGAATTAGGTTTCTATCTTGTGAGTGACGGAGGAAGAAGCCCTTACAGACTTCACTTCAGAAGACCATGCTTCATCTACTATCAGGCATATCCTGAAATGATTACAGGTTCTGTAATTTCAGATGCCATTGTAACGATGTGTAGTATGAATATTATTGCGGGAGAATTAGACGCATAACTGGAATTATAAATTTTGAATTATAAATTATAAATTGATTTTAGACCGTTATTCAGTTAGAATTTAAAATCTAAAATCTAAAATTTCAAAAATGAGCGAAACAATAGCTTTTAAACCGGAAAGTTTAGCACAGGTACACAAAATTATCGCAAGATATCCTGAAGGAAGACAAAAATCAGCTCTTCTTCCTGTACTTCACTTGGCACAGAAAGAATTCGGAGGATGGTTAGATGTTCCTGTGATGGATTATGTTGCAGGATTATTGAGTATCCAACCGATCGAAGTATATGAAGTGGCTACTTTCTATACCATGTTTAATATGAAGCCGGTAGGTAAATATGTTTTGGAAGTTTGCAGAACAGGACCTTGTATGGTTTGTGGAAGCGAAAAAATTCTGGATCATATCAGAACCAAACTGAACATTAAGGACGGGGAAACTACTGAAGACGGTATGTTCACATTAAAGCCTGCTGAATGTCTTGGAGCATGCGGATACGCACCAATGCTGCAGCTTGGAAAGTTCTTTCATGAAAATTTAACGATAGAAAAAGTAGATGAAATCCTTGATCTTTGCAGACAGGGACAAGTTGCTTTAGACTAAATAAATTTTAACAAATTAAAAATAGCATAAGTTAGACGCCAAAAGCCAATAGCTGACTGCTAAAAGCATAATATACAATGAGTAAAAAACTTTTACTTAAAGACGCACATATAGAAGGTATTCGCTACTTTGAAACATACCGCAAACAGGGAGGTTACACAGCAGCTGAAAAAGCCTTGAAGATGACTCCTGACGAAATTCTTGAAGAAGTAAAAGCTTCAGGACTGAGAGGTCGTGGTGGAGCTGGATTCCCAACAGGAATGAAATGGAGCTTTTTGGCAAAGCCGGAAGGCGTTCCTAGACACCTTGTTGTGAATGCGGATGAATCTGAGCCTGGAACATTCAAGGACAGATATCTGATGGAGTTCCTTCCTCATTTATTGATCGAGGGAATGCTAATTTCTTCTTACTGTTTAGGTTCCAATACTTCTTATATCTACATCCGTGGAGAATATTCATGGATTCCGGATATCCTTGAAGAAGCAATTGAAGAAGCCAAAGCAGCAGGATTTTTAGGTAAAAACATCCTGGGAACAGGTTTCGATTGTGAAATTTATGTTCAAAGAGGTGGTGGAGCATACATCTGTGGTGAAGAAACTGCATTGCTTGAATCCCTTGAAGGAAAAAGAGGGAACCCAAGATTAAAACCACCATTCCCGGCTGTAAAAGGTCTTTGGGAAAGACCAACGGTGGTAAACAATGTTGAGTCTATTGCAGCAATTGTTCCGATCATTGATATTACAGGTGCTGAATATGCTAAAATAGGTGTTGGTAGATCTACAGGAACGAAACTGATTTCTGCTTGTGGAAACATCAACAAACCAGGTGTATACGAAATCGATATGACAATCACTGTGGAAGAATTCATTTATTCTGATGAATATTGCGGTGGTATTAAAGACGGTAAAAAATTAAAGGCTTGTATCCCTGGAGGAAGTTCTGTTCCGATTGTTCCAGCTAATTTATTGTTGAGAACTGTGAACGGAGAGCCAAGATATATGAACTATGAATCATTAGCTGATGGTGGTTTTGCTACCGGAACAATGATGGGTTCAGGAGGTTTCATCGTTTTGGATGAAGACCAGTGTATTGTAGATCACACCATGACTTTGGCAAGGTTCTACAACCACGAAAGCTGTGGACAATGTACGCCTTGCCGTGAAGGAACGGGATGGATGTACAAGATTTTGAAAAAAATCGAGAAAGGAGAAGGAAAAATGGAAGATATCGATCTACTTTGGGATATCCAGAGAAAAATCGAAGGAAATACTATTTGTCCGTTGGGTGATGCAGCAGCTTGGCCGGTTGCAGCAGCTATTCGTCACTTCAGAGATGAATTCGAGTGGCACGTGAAAAACCCTGAGTTGTCTCAGACACAAAATTATGGATTGGCACATTATGCAGATCCTATTCCGGCTGTTGAAAAGAATGCATAGGTAACATGAAAAAATTGTTGGTTGTCGGCTTAATGATGTCGAGTTTTGTTTTCGGACAAAATAAAGAAAAGGATACTTTAATAGATAGAAGCTCAGATAAAGGAGCACTGGTTACCAGAAAGAAACCTGAACCTTTGAGCAAAAAAGGTCAGATGTTCGTTTTCTTTGGATGGAACAGAGCAGCGTTCAGTAATTCTGATATCCGTTTCACCGGAAATGGCTATGATTTTCAACTGAATAATGTATCTGCACAGGACAGACCTACCAAGTTTGGTATTGTTTATATCAACCCGGGATGGTTTACTGTAGTTCAGTACAATTTCAGAGCAGGGTATTTTATCAAAGATAATTTAGCTCTTGTTTTGGGGATAGACCATATGAAATATGTGATGGATCAGAACCAGACCGTTAATTTTAAAGGTCATATTTCAGATCCTGAATATGCAGGAATGGTACAAAACGGACAGGTAAACCTGGCAGATGAGAAGTTCCTTACTTTTGAACATACTGATGGACTTAACTATGAAAACTTAGGTCTTGAAAGATATCAGAATCTTATCAACAAGAAAAATGTTGATTTGGTTTGGTCTTACGGAGCCGGAATCGGATTCATGTTCCCTAAAAGTAATGTAAAACTTTTTGGTAATGAAAGAAGTGACCGTTTTCACGTAGCAGGTCTTGGAACCGACCTAAGAGCCAGTCTTAACCTGGTACTTTGGGATCATGTGATGGTAAGACTAGAAGGAAAAGCGGGTTACATTAATATGTGGGATATCAAAACTACATTGAACAATAAGCCGGACAAGGCCCAACAGGATTTCGTTTTCGGACAGGTCCTTGCAGGAATTGGATATACATTTAATACTAAGAAATATAAATAACAAAGCCTATTGCTTAATGCATAAAGCTTAAAGCATACAATATGAGCGAAGAAGTTAAAAAATTCAGAATAACTATAGACGGACAGACTACCGAAGTGATGCCTGGTACTTCCATTCTGGAAGCTGCAAGACAAATCGGTGGAAAATCTGTACCTCCAGCTATGTGTTACTATAGCAAACTAGAAACCAGTGGAGGTAGATGTAGAACTTGTCTGGTAGAAGTTTCTAAAGGATCTGAAGCAGATCCCCGTCCTATGCCAAAATTGGTAGCAAGCTGCAGAACTAATGTAATGGATGGGATGGAAGTAAAAAACCTTACTTCTGAGAAAGCGCAGGAAGGAAGAAAAGCGGTTACCGAATTCTTATTGGTAAATCACCCGCTGGACTGCCCTATCTGTGACCAGGCCGGCGAATGTCATCTTCAGGACTTAGGCTATGAGCATGGTGTTGAAAATACAAGAACAGAATTCGAAAGAAATACTTACGAAGCAGATGATCTTGGACCGAACATCAAATTGAACATGAACCGTTGTATTCTTTGTGCAAGATGCGTACTGACAGCTAACCAGCTTACAGAAACAAGAGAACACGGTATCCTTTTCAGAGGAGATCACGCTGAAATTTCAACGTATTTAAATAAAGCTTTAGACAATGACTTTATCGGAAACGTTATCGACGTTTGTCCTGTAGGAGCATTAACAGACAGAACAGCTCGTTTTTCAAGCAGAGTATGGTTTACAAAACCTATGAATGCCAGCTGTAAATGTGATAAATGTTCAGGAAAAGCTTTGGTATGGATGAAAGGTGACGAAATTCTAAGAGTTACGGCAAGAAAAGACCAGTGGGGTGAAGTAGAAGAATTCATCTGTGATACATGCCGTTTCGAAAGAAAATCATTATCAGACTGGAACATCGAAGGTCCTAGACATATCGACAGGCACTCTGTAATTTCATTGAACCACTACGAAAAACCTAAGGATGAACTAAGAGTTTTAGACAATCCGATGGCTAAAGAAATCAGTGAAAAAGACGAAAAATAAAATTTGAAAATGAGTTAATTTGAAAATGAGAGTCTCTGTTGGTGTGATTACTACAACTTCCATCTTCCAGCTCCCATCTTCTAACTTTTAACATCTATAAAAATAAAAATGGATTTACTTACATTTAAACTTATACTTGTACTAGCACTTTTCCTGCTATCACTTACGATCGCAGCCTACTCTACCTGGGCAGAAAGAAAAGTTGCCTCTATCATGCAGGATAGAATTGGTCCCAACAGAGCCGGACCTTTCGGATTGCTGCAGCCTCTTGCTGACGGTGGAAAGTTTTTCTTTAAAGAAGACTTCACCCCTGCCAATGCAGAAAGATTCCTTTTCGTATTAGGTCCAGCTTTGGTAATGTTTATTTCATTGATTACAGGAGCTGTGATTCCTTGGGGTAAAAGTTTAAATATTGCAGGTACTTCTTTTGATCTTCAGGTGGCAAACATTGATGTTGGTGTACTTTTCATCATCGGAATGGCTTCCATCGGGGTTTATGGAATTATGATCGGAGGTTGGGCTTCGAATAACAAATATTCATTACTAGGTGCTATCCGTGCTTCTTCTCAGATGATTTCTTATGAATTGGCAATGGGATTAGCACTTCTTTCTATCATTATGATGACAGGAAGTTTGGATTTAAAACAAATCACGGAAAGTCAGACTACCGGAAAATTATGGGGAGTTATTCCTTGGGTTTCAGGAATGAACTGGAATATTTTCTACCAGCCGATCGCTTTCCTTGTTTTCTTTGTAGCTGCATTAGCAGAAACCAACAGGCACCCGTTCGATTTACCTGAGTGTGAATCTGAATTGGTAACAGGATATTCTACAGAATACTCTTCCATGAAATTAGGTTTATATATGTTCGGAGAATATGTGAACATGTTTATTTCCAATGCTTTCATGGTAGTTCTTTTCTTCGGAGGATACAACTATCCTGGTATTGAATGGGTAACGCAGCACTGGGGTGAAAACACTGCGGGAATCTTGAGTATTGTAGCATTTCTTACAAAAACAGTAATCGGAATTCTGATCTTCATGTGGATCAGATGGACGCTTCCAAGATTCAGATATGACCAGTTAATGCACTTAGGATGGAAAACATTAATCCCAATGGCATTGGTAAACCTATTAATTACAGGAGCTGTAATTTTAGCATTTGCAAACTAAGAAATTTGAAAATGAGCTGATTTGAAAATTTGATAATGAAATCAAAGTTTTATCTTTAGCGTATCATATTCAATCATCAATATTAAATAATTAAGATAACAGACAAGATTAGTCTAAAATCTAATGTCTAACATCTAATATCTATAATTAAATGAAACTTACAAACAGATCAAAAGTTGTTTCCAATAAAGAAATGACCCTTGCTGAAAAAATCTACCTTCCTGCCATCTTTACAGGGATGGGGATTACATTTAAGCATGCTGTAAGAACCGTGATAAAGGGTGCTCCCGCAGTATATTCGTATCCGGAAGTACAGAAACCAAGAACCACCATCTGGAGAGGCCAGCACGTTTTGAAAAGAGACGAAGAAGGCAGAGAAAGATGTACAGCTTGTGGACTTTGTGCGGTAGCTTGTCCTGCAGAAGCCATTACAATGACTGCTGCTGAAAGAACTAAAGAGGAAAAAGGTCTTTACAGAGAAGAGAAGTACGCTTCAGTATATGAAATCAATATGCTAAGATGTATTTTCTGCGGTATGTGTGAAGAAGCTTGTCCTAAATCTGCAATCTATCTTACAGACAGATTGGTAGATGTGGAAACCAACAGAGGTTCTTTCATTTACGGAAAAGATAAATTAGTTGAAAAAATAAATGAAAGGATTGATATCACAACAAGACAATCCGAGAAACAAAAAAATGCGGTAAAATAATGGATCAGTTTTTATTTTTCTTGGTGGCCTTTTTAGCAGTTGCAAGTGCTGTTTACTTTGTATTTGCAAGAAATCCTTTATATGCTATTTTGTCATTAATTGTTACGATGTTTTCAATTGCCGGAATGTACATTCTTCTCAATGCACAGTTCCTGGCAATCATCCAGATTATAGTGTACGCAGGTGCCATTATGGTACTTTTCCTTTACATCTTAATGATGCTTAACCTTAATAAAGGAGACGAAAGTAAGAAGAACAATACTTTAAAATTTGTTGGAGTTTTTACGGCAGGTATCCTTTTAGTAGGTGTATTAGGTGTTTTCAGAGGTGTAAGAGAAAACCACATTGTGGTTGATAATGTAGACAGAAGTATTGGTCTTACAAAAAATCTGGGTAGACTTTTGTTTAATGAATATGTTTTACCGTTTGAGCTTGCTTCCATCCTAATTCTGGCAGGTATTGTAGGCGCGGTATTAATCGGTAAAAAAGATTTATAAAATTATGGGAGAAGTAAATACATTTATACAAAGCGTCCCTTTGGAATACTTTATCACACTTTCATCAGTATTGTTCTGTTTGGGAGTAATGGGAGTATTGCTTAGAAAAAATGCTATTGTGATTCTGGGCTGTGTAGAGCTTATGCTGAATTCTGTAAACCTTTTATTGGCAGCTTTTTCAGCGTATAAAGGCAATGGCGACGGACAACTTTTAGTTTTCTTCATTATGGTGGTAGCAGCTGCTGAAGTAGCGGTAGGGCTGGCAATTATTGCTATGCTGTATAGAAATACCCGTTCTGTAGATGTGAGTATATTTAATAAATTAAGAGGATAAGAATGGAGAATCTAGTATATGCAATAGTACTTTTACCACTTTTAGGGTTTCTTATTAACGGGCTATTCGGGAAAAATCTTCCAAAAATATTCGTAGGATCTTTGGCTACTGCAGCTGTATTCGGATCTTTCTGTATTGCGGTAAGTCTTTTCATGAATTTCAATTCTGAGAGCCAGCCTGTTATTGTAAAAGCTTTTGAATGGTTTAGAGTAAACGGAGTTCAAATCAATTTTGGATTCCAGATTGATCAGCTTTCTTTAATGATGGTAATGATCATCACGGGTATCGGTTCACTGATCCACTTATACTCTATCGGATATATGAGTCACGATAAAGGATTTTATAAGTTTTTTACTTATCTGAATCTTTTCATCTTCTCCATGTTACTTTTAGTGATGGGAAGCAACTACCTTATCCTGTTCATCGGATGGGAAGGTGTAGGTCTTTGTTCTTACCTGTTGATCGGATTCTGGTATACCAACGAAGAATACGGTAAAGCGGCAAGAAAAGCTTTCATCATGAACAGAATTGGTGACCTTGCGTTATTGATTGGTATTTTCATGATTGCTTCTCAGACCAATGCTGTAGATTATCTTTCTGTAGCAGAAAACGCTTCAAAATTTGAATTAGACGGAACAGTGATTATCTTTATCACAGCGAGTTTATTCATCGGTGCTACCGGTAAATCTGCTCAGGTTCCATTATATACATGGTTACCGGATGCGATGGCCGGGCCTACTCCTGTATCAGCGTTGATCCACGCGGCAACGATGGTAACTGCAGGTATCTATTTGGTAGTAAGATCCAACTTCTTATTTACTTTGGCACCTACCGTGCAGGGAGGAATTTTATTCATCGGGTTCTTAACCGCTGCTTTGGCAGGGTTCTATGCATTACGTCAGAACGACATCAAAAAAGTATTGGCATACTCTACAGTTTCACAACTTGGATTTATGTTCATCGCTTTAGGCCTTGGTGCCTATACAACAGCAATGTTCCACGTAATGACGCATGCATTCTTTAAAGCATTATTATTCTTAGGTGCTGGTTCTGTAATTCACGCCATGAGCAACGAACAGGATATGCGTTTCATGGGAGGTCTTAAAAAATACATTCCTCTTACCCACGCTACATTCCTTATCGGAACATTAGCCATCTCAGGTTTCCCTTTCCTATCAGGGATGATCTCTAAAGACGAAATTTTAGTAGCAGCTTTCGCTAAAAACCCTATCTATTGGGTCATCTTATTTGTTTTAGCGGCAATGACTGCAACGTATATGTTCAGACTTTACTACCTGACATTCCACGGAGAATTCAGAGGTACTGAAGAACAGAAACACCACTTACATGAAAGCCCGTCTAATATGACATTACCATTGATCGTATTGGCTATTCTTTCTGTAATCGGAGGTTTTATAAACCTGCCACACTTCATCGGTCACGGGCATTATGCTAAGCTGATGGAATGGCTAAAGCCAGTTCTTACAGAACAAAGCTACAGCCAGATGGAAGCTACTCTTTCAGGAGTACCTTTCAATACTGAAATGATATTATTAGCAGCAACAATCCTGATGTTCTTCTCTGTTTGGTTCATCGTTAGAAACACTTACGTGAAAAAGAAAAAGATGGCTGTTGCAGAAGAAAGCTATACCGGATGGGAGAAACTTTCTGCTAAGAAATTATACGTTGACGAACTTTACAACGCATTGATTGTAAAAACTGTTGAAGGATTAGGACGCGGAGGAAAAATGTTTGATAAGGGTATCTTAGACCGTTTTGTAAACTTTGTAGGTGATGGTGCTGAAGACAGCGGAAAAGCTATGAAGCGTGTACAGAACGGAAATGTAGAGACATATATCCTTATCATGTCTTTAGCTGTGGGAATTATATTAATTGTTAACTTTTTATTACAATAATAATGTCTTGTTTATTATTAACATTATTACTTTTACCTCTAGTAGGTTCGGGATTAGTTTTTGCCTGGAAAAATAGTTCCAGCAAATATTTGGCGCTTGGAATCGCATTGGTACAAATGCTCCTTACGTTCTATATGCTTTCGGATTTTGATTTTAATCCGACAGTAGACAGCGTATTGCAGCATGAGATCAATTATCCATGGTCACAATTTATGAAGAGCTCTCTTCACTTCGGTGTTGACGGAATGAGCATGCTTCTTTTATTATTGACCAATATTCTGGCTCCAATCATTATTTTATCATCTTTCAACGAAAATGTAAACTACAGAAATACATTCTACGGACTGATTCTGTTGATGCAGTTTGGTCTTGTAGGAGTGTTCACTTCTTTAGACGGATTGTTATTCTACATTTTCTGGGAAGTAACTTTGATTCCAATTTGGTTTATTGCCGGACTTTGGGGACAAGAGAATAAAAGGTTCGAGTTTACTACGAAATTCTTCGTATATACATTCGTTGGATCATTATTTATGTTAGCCGGATTGATCTATGTGTACAACCACTCTGCATCATTCGCTTTAACAGATTTATATAATGCTCAGCTGAATGAAGTACAGCAGACTGTGGTATTCTGGTTTATTTTCTTTGCTTTTGCAGTGAAATTACCGGTATTCCCTTTCCATACATGGCAGCCTGATACTTATACCTACTCTCCTACTCAGGGATCCATGTTATTATCAGGGATCATGCTGAAGATGGCAGTATACGGTGTAATGCGTTATTTATTACCAATCACTCCGCTTCCGATTGCCGGAATTTCCGGACAGATTGTAATTATTCTTGCTATTGTAGGAATTGTTCACGGTGCTTTGATTGCTATTATCCAGACGGATATGAAGAGAATCATTGCCTATTCATCTTTCTCTCACGTAGGATTGATGGTAGCTGGGATCTTTGCTTCTGCAGTAGTTACTTTGAGAGGAACTTTCAATGTAGAA
>Ga0157370_10005027_pt1 | contig 14936 bp, 12 predicted proteins | sample C35metaG_FD_113463 | JGI IMG/M metagenome (GOLD analysis project Ga0157370, IMG submission 113463) | Corn rhizosphere microbial communities from Kellogg Biological Station, Michigan, USA - C3-5 metaG | ecosystem: Host-associated > Plants > Roots > Rhizosphere > Soil | place: USA: Michigan...
GCACTTCGAGCGCGCCGGCACAGGCCGGCACCGAGAGCGCATGCGTGTCGGTGCCGAGGAACAGCGGGCCGCCGATGGACTGCCGCTTCCGGTAATCGCAAATAGCCTGGCTGATGGCAACCACGTGCGATTCATTGAAAGTCCGCTCGAACGAGGAACCACGATGCCCCGAGGTGCCGAACGCGACCCGCTGCGCCGGCACCGAAGGATCGGGCGTTTCAGCGTAGTACGCCGTGACAAGCCTGGGCACGTCAACCAGCATCTCGAGCGTGGCAGGCTTGCCCGCGAGGGGACTGACCTTCATGAGCCTCCGTCGTTGAAGCGCGCGGTAACGTCGGGTCAGGGCGCTGTTCGAGCTGCCATGCGGAACCCTCGTCTCGCCCTTGTTCTCGAGCCCGGGGCGCTGAGCCAGCGCGTTCCCTACGTTCCCGCCCCATTGATCGAGCGAGTCGACATTCCAGGTCGTTCCTTGCGTCGAGACGCTGCGCTCGTACAACGCAACGGGCGCAGATTCTCAATCGCTGGACATACCCGGGAAAGCGCTTCGGATATCTGCTCTCCTACAGTAGCACCGCGAACGTGTGGGCGCCTACGAAATTGCTGTGCCAGAGGCAATCCGATCGACACCGGCAAGTTGCGCTGCAACGATGCGGCCGGGAATGCCGATCCGGTAAGCATACCGCGAAAGTTATGCGGCCCCGATCGCAAGCATCGCCGACAAACCGATCGCCGAGCGTATCGAGAGCGGCCACCGACCCAATCCCAAATCCCGAACATTTGCGATGTCGACGCCCGCACTTCCGCGACGCCCGCCGCCTTCGTTCTACACGGCGACAAAATGCCGGCGCACGGCGCGCTCGTCACGGCACTTGGCAAGGATTCGACGGTGCGACGGGTCGCCGAGCAGTGTCAACGCCAGGGCCACGCGCGAGTCCGATGCCGAAGAGCCTCTGCTCATTATCGATCAGGCCCTCGACTGCAAGTTCGACGAACCGCGCTTCGCCCTCTTTGTCCGCTGTGTTGTATCGGATTGGCGAGTCATAACAGCTTCCGTGCTCGATCACGTCGTCTACGTCGTGGAGGTCGGGAGGTCAGCCCGGGTCATCGAAGACACGAATGTAGCCGTGCAGTGTGCCGTCCATGGGCGCTGCGCGTTACGTTATCGAACCCGAGGCTTTTGCCCAAGAGGGCGGCCGGCGCCAGCGTGCAGGGCTGCGTATATACCGAGTCCTGTAGAAGCAACGTAACCGGAGGTGTCCATCATGGCAAAGAAATTCAAGGTTGGTGACTCCGTGACGTGGAACTCGGAAGCGGGTCATGCCAGCGGGAAGATCATCAAGGTTCATACGAAAGATATCGACTACAAGGGATATGTCCACCACGCGACACCCAATGATCCGCAGTACGAGATCCAGAGCGACAAGACCGACCATATCGCGATCCACAAGGGCACGGCGCTGAAAAAGAGGAGTCACTGAGAAACCGAGCGTCCGACCAGCCGGAAGACTGGCGCGCAGCACAAACTCGCCGTGCATGCGGGCCTTTCGCACGATGGTGTTCCACACGGTGCCGGCATCACCATGGTCAACCTTTCGCTTGCTCGCGACGATCGCCACCTTGGCCTTCTTACCCTCATAGAAGCAGCGTAGGATCGCATCACCGTACGCGGTATGTACGTCGCGCCGCCCCGGTCGCGTTAGGACGGGGCAGACGATGGAAATCTTTCGACGCTTTCGACCTCGACTCGGTGTGGGGGTATGCTGCACCCCAACGTTGGTCGAATTGCGTCGGCTCGCGAAGAGGCTCGCCCGCACACAGACGACTTCAGCGTGCAAGAAGCATCGTCACCCGCGATTGCGGTACGGATATGCGCTGCCCCAAGAACCATGCATGGCCCTCGCCCAACGCTATTTGCGCGCCGCGGCGTGCGGCAGATGATCATCGCTGGCCGGAGCAACCAATGCGCGGCCGGGAATACGCTATCGAAGCCGATATTCCGCAACCCAGGCGCGCCTGGATGACTGGAACAACGATCCGTACCCGTTGTTCCGTTGCCGCACGATCATGAACTGCACGGAGGTTTTGCGCAGAGGCCTGTCTCCGTCTCGGGCCATTGAGAGGACCAGGCTGCGGATGTTGAACGTCGAGGACGGTGGCGGTGGACTCGCACTGCATCGCGTGCCAACGATTAGATAACGTGCCGTCCACGACGAAGTACTGATGCAACGGAGAACGTAGAAGCAATGAAAAGGGCAATAAAGGTGCTTTTCTATGCGGGCGCCGCCTTGGTGGCCTGGCAGGCGGTGCGCTACTTTTATGGACGTCTGTTGGCGTCCGCTGATCTTTCAGTCGAGCAGTCCTCCGTCCGAGAGAAGAAGGCTTACCGGCGTGCGACCGAGCGTTGGGAAAACGAGGGCGGTGCGACGCGATCTGGTCATACCGGCGGCCCTCCGCATTCGGAATAAGAGAATGCTTCGGTGGGTTGCCGGCGATGAGGCAACATTGTCCGGCGCAAGAGCCGACGGCTGCGAATATCTCTACGCGGTGGCTCCTCCAACCGATGCGCGGATTCGGACCGAAGTAGAGCGTGTGCCCCGTGCGCCGAAACATCACCAACTGCGTATCGGCCTGCGGCACCAGCGACCAGCACCACAAGGGATCAGTCAGGCCGTGTCGGCGACACTCACGTCCGGTGCGCGCGTCATGGCCGACGAGACGCTTCACCATCCCGCGCCCGGCGGCGCTGCTGGGCCCGTGAGCGACGCTTGAGCAATTGCTCGAGGACCACCACATCGCTGATGTCCGCCGCCTTCGACGCATACACCAGCGTCACGCGGCCCCGCTGCGCCCGCCGCAACAAAGCATCGAGTATGCCTTTGGCGGCCGGCGCACGCAGTTCCCGCGTGTACCGCCGCCGAAATTCCGGCCACTTGGCCGGATCGTGCCCGTACCATTCGCGCAGTTCGCGAGACGGCGCGATGTCCTTCTCCCACGCGGCGAGACGCGCCTTCGCCTTCGATACGCCGCGCGGCCAGAGACGATCGATCAGCACGCGATAGCCGTCCGCTGCGGCGGCCGGCTCATACGCTCGCTTGGTGACGATCATCTCTCGTGCTACCCGGTTGAAGCTCGTTGGACCAATCTTTAACGCCCAGGTGCCATCTGTGTTACCTCTCGTGCGAGGCGGCTCGCGTCGGCCGTTGGATCAAGGTACTTCGACCTCTTCGCGGCACGCTGACGCAAACCAGCGTCTACCCCCCGCGACGCGGTCTACACAGCTCTCATGCGCCGCCTCAGCCCGTATGGCCCGCGAATAACGGAACCCGGGTGTGCCCGTTATCGCGGTGCCCCATGTCGCCTTTTGGCCGCGAAATGCGCTTTACCGAAGGAATCGGGGGGAGAACACGCATGTCCTCAGCAAGCCGTCTTCTGGCGTGCACTGCAGTCCTTTTTACGGCCTTGGCACGGGCCGACATCATGGCGCCTCCGGGATTGCAGCCAGGAGACCAGTTCCGTCTAATGTTCGTAACGAGTTTTGGGCACGACGCGACCTCCCTCGACATCGACGTATACGACGCGTTTGCGGAATTCAGCGCGATCGCCTCCGGACTTACCGAGTATGACGGCGAGACCGTCGCCTGGCATGTGCTGGGCAGTACGCTATTCGCAGCCGCACATGACCGCCTCTCGAACTCACAGATTCCCATCTACAACACCGCAGGCGAGGTGCTGTTCGATGCGGCCAACCCCATTTGGGGAAACGCGCTCAACCCCACCCGCCCACTGACATCGATCCTGACCGACCAAGGCACGGTCTACGGCGGCTTGGTCTGGACCGGCACCAACGTGATCGGCAATCCGTTCACCGACTACTGGCTCGGAGGCCTCGGCAACGGCGGTAGCGAAGTCGGGTTTGATGTTCCGACCACCGGATGGCTGAACTTTGAAGTCGACGTCGACGCGACGACCCTACATCCGCTGTATGCGTTTTCGGATGTCGTCACCGTGGCCGCGAACGGTGATGGCGATGGAACGGATGGCGGCGGTGGGGGCACCGTCACGCCCGTGCCCGAGCCCGATTCGCTCGCCCTTCTGTCGAGCGCCGCCGCATTGGTGTTCCTGCTCAAACGGCCCCGCCCAGCGTAACGCGAGTGATACGAATCCGTCGCGCGGATACGGACATCGCGTGGCTCGTGAAAATTCGCGTTGACCCTGCAAGGGCGGCTACCCTAGCCTTAGCCTCCGCCGCCCGATATGGAACTGCTTTGCCAGCGTCGTGGGGGCGTCGGCTCGTCCGCACGTCCCAGGGAGGCAACATGAAGGTCGCAAGGCTTCTCGTCGCATTGATCGTCGCGCTGTCCGCCACAAGCTCCATCGCTGCAACAACGTTCGGTCCGAAGCAATTCACCCGCCGCGCCGGACCGCCGCAGACCTACACCGAATCGTTTCCCGGTTGCGGGGCACCCCCGTGCCGCCTCGTCGTCGTGAACGGCGATGCCGACGGGAACCATCGCGTGAGCTCGGCATCGGTGTTCGTCAATGGCAAGCCCGTGCTCGGTCCGGGAAACTTCAACCAGCGCGTCGATCGTATCGTGCTTCCCGTCGCGCTCGTGCCGAGCGACGACGTCAAAGTAGTGCTCGCCTCGGCTCCGGGTTCCTTCCTGACCCTGTCGGTGGAATGTGATGGGTCGGCCGAGCTCGGTATCGCCGACGACGAAGGTGTCATCTCGACGATCTGGGACGATGGCACCGTTTCGTTGTCCATTCCGCTGGTCAACGACGGCAACGTCGACGCGACCAACGTTTCCATCACCGGCATGTCGGCGGACGGTGGCAGCTACGTCGGTCCGACGCCCTTCGCATATTCAGCCGGCACGCTGCAACCCGAGCAGGCGCAGCAGCTCTATGCGCAGTTCCAGAACGTCGATGGGAGCAAGACGTTCCCGCTGACCGTGACGGGAACGTACGGGCTGGCGGGAGCGGTGTGCAGCTTCACCGCGGATACGTCGGTGTCGCCGCCGGCGCCGGGCAACGGCGGCACGCCGAAGTTCGCGACAACCGCGCCGCGCTTCACCGCCGACTCGGCGGTGTTCCCGCCGTCACCGCCGCCGCCGGATGCGAACCAGGAAACGAATGCCGAGAACGTGTACATGGCGCCTCTCGGCCCACGTCGCCTGCTCGCCTCGGCGCCGGCGCTCACCCCGCTCGATCGTACGGCGGCGTTCTCTCCTGACGACCAGGCGCCCGCGCCGGGAAGCAGCCCCAGCGCCGTAGGCTTCGTGCGCAATGCCAACGGCGGCAACTACTGGAACTATCCACCCGACCCGAGCGCCGCCGGAGCCGATCCTTCAGGGTTCGTGTTGATCAGCGCGAACAATCAGGCAGGCGCGACGGACGGGGCCGTGAGCTACTCGACCGACTTCGGGAAGACCTTCAAGACCGTCAACCTCACGCAGGCAAGCGGCTTCACGGATCCGGGCAATCCGGGCCGCACGGACTTCTTCCCGCAAAGCGACGGCGGCCTGTGCTGCGACCAGGTCGTGCACTACGTGCCCGGACGCAATCTGGTGATCTGGCTGCTCCAGTATTGGTCGCCGAGCATCAACGTGGGCGGACTCGCGCAGAAGGGCCAAAACCGGTTGCGAATCGCGTGGGCCACGCCGCAGGCGGCGGCAGCCGACTTCCTGCACGCGTGGAGCTGGTTCGACGTGAGCCCCACTACGCTCGGCGATACCACGGCGACCGATTGGATGGACTATCCCGATCTCGCCTACTCGAACGGATGGGTGTACATCAGCGTCGATCACGGCTTCTGGAATCCCGGCAAGGACTCCAAGGGCAACGTGATCGGCCAACGGGTCAACAACGACCGGCGCTGGTTCGTGCGCGCCTCGCTCGACGATATGGCCAACAATCGCTCGAGCGTCAACCTCGTGTACTACGAGCCCGTGAAAAACGGGCTCGTCAAGGCGCACTTCGTGCAGTCGGCCCCCGACACGATGTACTACGCGGCGCAGCCGGACACGAGCACGCTCAGCGTGTTCGCCGATCCCGATTCATCGCCGGACGTGCCCACGCCGAAGGACCTCAAGACGGCGTCGCGCTGCTCGAGCGCCGCAACCAACCCGTGCGATTACTCCATCATCGCACCGGACGGCCTCAACTGGAACGTGGCGCCGCACGGCGTACTGGGAGGTGCATACGTAGCGCCTTCGGTATTCTGTCCGCCGTCGGGCTGCAGCGGTCCCACGAAGTTCCTGTATTTCGCGTACGACGGGGGGCGCGACAACTCGGCGAATCGTGCCTTTCCCTACGTGCGTATCACCAAGGTGGACGCCGATGCAATCAATATCGTGAGTGAGATGGACATCTGGAACTCGGCGTTCGGGTTCGCAACGCCGGCACTCACCTGGCGAGCGGGATCCGGCAAGGATGAGGTCGCGTTCTCGCTGGCGACCGGCGGCGGAACGAGCTACGCCGACAACGCGGTGGGCTTTCTCGGCGACTTCGTGGCGTACGTCACCACGAGCAGCAACGCGACGCAGAGCGACAGCGCGAGCAACGTGCGCTACGGCGACTACTTCTCCGTGCGCAATGCGACGGCACCGGTCAGCGCAAATGGGCAGGGGATCGGCTATTCGACGCTGGGATATGCGGTGACACAGGCGAGCGCCGGCAAGCCGTGCGCAACGGGCGGCTGCAACATCGCACTGCAGTACATCCTGTTCGGGCGTAACGAAGACCTGTATCCGCCGCCCGTCGACCCGGGACCGAAGTAGCTTTCCAATCAGCCGGTCGTGCGCGCACCTCGCGCGCGCGGCCGGCTTCCGTGGACGCAGAGTTCAGCATGCGCGCGCTTCGCCCTAGGGCAACGTCATCCGCCGCGGCACCGGCGGCGGTAGCTTTCCGACGTCCGCTGGCCGCCAAAGCGGAAGTACACCCTCATGGGATGAGGCCGACCTTTCGCAGCGACTGAAAGACGCCGTTGGCCTACCGGCTTGCACAGAGTGCGCGCCGTCCAGCGGATTGGTTGTTGCGCTCACGATTGTCTAGCCTCGGGGATCATCGATCACCGCTCGCTCTTGCAAGGCGTACTCGATCGCCTCCTCCGGCGTCATGCCATACCCTTCCTTCCAAGCCCAATCGAAGGCCGCGTCGTTACCGAACGAGCCGCGTGCTGACGCGATCCGGCGGTCATGGTCGGACTGTTCGCATGCCGCGAGAGGAGCGCCCATCTCATTTCGCAGTCGCGATGCGTGGCCGTAAAGGCAGGCCCCTCGTTCGAACTGGCGCAAGGCGAACGCGAGACCGGCAGATTCTTCCAGGCAATCCGCAATGCCTCGCCGGTCATCCAGTTCTCGCCATACCTCGAGACTGTCGCCAAGCAGGGCGCTGGAAGACGCATAGTCGCCTTGTTCACATGCAACGACACCCAGACAGGTGAGTAAAGCAATGCCGATGCCGCGCTGATCGCCCAATTCGCGGTAGATCATCGCCACCAGCCGGGAGTCGCTGCATCTCGCCGCCGAAGACAGCTACGCCGTGCCACCGCTGCCGCTGCCGAGCCCTGGCCCTCGCTCCGAGGCATCGACAAGATGCGCCAGCGCGCGATCTAAGAGCCTTTCATCCTCGAGATGCAGATCGTTACGCCGAGTGACACCCAACGAAAAAGGGGATAGACGTTATCAAGCCACAGTTCGGCAACAGCCCATCTTGCTTGGTCACAGTGCGAGCAAGGGGGGCCCTGCTCGCCTAAGGTGACGCCCATTGGTTGGCGAGTCAGGCCCTTCAGACTCAATGCGCATGCTCGCAGGCGACGGGCCGGATGCTCGGCGTCTCCTCGCGCGGCTCCTTCCATTCCGAGCCCGCAACGAGCTCGCCATCCTGGAACACCATGTTCATCCTCGCCGGATCCTGCAATACGGTGATGTCCTTCAGCGGGTCGCCGTCCACCACGATCAAATCCGCTTCGAGCCCCGGCTTGACGCTGCCGAAGCGGTCACCGCGCCGAATCGCGCGCGCGGCCACCGACGTCGCGGCACGCAGCACGTCGATATTGCGCATGCCGAGTCCCACAAGGTATTCGAGTTCCTTGGCGTTGTCCCCGTGCGGCATGCGATTGCCCAGATCGCCGCCGGATGCGATATTGACCCCGGCCTCGTACGCCTCTTTGATGCTGTTGGTCCAGAACGGCTCATTGATCTTCATCTCGTCTCGCTGCTTCTGGCTCAGGCCCAGCTTCTCGCCGAGATGGAGCACGCTGTAGAGCGTGCACAGCGTCGGGACCAGATACGCCTTGGTCTTCTTGAACAGCTCGATCGATTCCTCGTCGAGGCGCGTACCGTGCTCGATCGTGTCCGCGCCCCAGCGCAGCGCGAACTTGACTGACTCGTACGACTGCGCGTGCACCGCCACCGAGCGGCCCCAACGCTTGGCCTCCTCGATGCCGGCACGCAGCTCCTCTTCCGACATCGTCGTCATCCAGGAGAACGCAGTGGGGTGCACCTCGACACCGCTGGCGATGAACTTGATGTTGTCGACGCCCTCGCGCGTCTGCCGTCTAACGGCCTTGCGGATAGCGTCGACACCGTCGACCACGAGCCGTCCGCCAGTGCTCTCCCACTGGGGCGGCAGCAGATCGTTGCCGCTACCCGTCGTCCCGATGCCGCGTCCGCTCGCCACGATCTTCGGGCCATAGATCTTGCGTGCCTTGATGGCGTCGCGAAGTGCGACACTCGTGTTGCCTATCGTTCCCACTTCGCGCACCGCGGTGAAGCCGGCATCGAGAACGGCCCGCGCGTGGACCACGCCGTTGATCACCGCGGTCTCCACCGGAAATCGGATCGCCTCCTCCATGTTCTTGGCGCCGGCATAGACGAGATGAACGTGACAATCGATCAGCCCGGGCATCACGGTGCGTCCCTGGCAGTCGATCTCGTGGATGCCCTTGCCGCGCGGCGCCTGCGCCATCGCTCCAGTCGCAATGATCTTGCCGTCCTTCACGTGCACGTATGCATTGTGAACGGCCTCATCGGCGATGCCATCGATGAGGTGGCAGCCGGTGAGCACAATCTCGGTCGGCGTGGTGCGGGCAAATGAGCGCATCGTGACTTCTCCAGTTTGGCGTTACGGTTTGCTTGTGCCGGTGACTTCCGCATAGCTCGCGAGTGCGACTGCGAGCACACGCGCGCCGTCGGCAAGAAGCGAGGGATCGGTGTATTCGTCGGGGTGATGACTCAGGCCGTCGCGACTTGGAACGAACAGCATGCCCGTGGGGCAATGCGTTGCCAGGTGCACCGAGTCGTGGAACGCGCCCGACATGATGTCCATTGCGGGCAGTCCAACGTGGTTCGCCGCGCGGCGCAATGATGTACACACGCCGTCGTCGAAACGCGTCGTGGAGAGGTGCATCAGAGGTTCCACGGCGAGCGTGCAACCGTAGCGCTCGTCGCTGCAGAAGTCGCGTAGCAGCTTCTCGGCCACATCGAGGACCGCGGCCTCGGCGTGCCGCATGTCCACCGTGATCGTTGCTTCGCCCGGGATGGTGTTGATCGAATCGGGTGTGACGTCGATGCGACCCACCGTGAGCCGCAGATCGGCGACGCGCTCGGCTGCGCCATAGAGCTCGGCGAGCAGCGCGCTGACCGCGCGCAGCGCATCGCGCCGCAATGCCAAGGGCGTGGTGCCTGCGTGAGCCGCGCGTCCGCGAGCGACGACGCGGAACCATCGCACGCCCTGCACGCCGACGACGATGCCGATAGGCACGTCCGCCTCCTCCAGGACCGGTCCCTGCTCGATATGCGCCTCGACGAACGCCCGCATCGGCGTGCCGAGCCCATGCTGGGGAAGATGCGCGAGTGCGCGCCGCATCGTCACCATGTCGTCGGCATAGCGCACGCCCCTGGCGTCCTCTGCCGCTGCAAGCGCGTCGAAGCGCTGTGGCTCGACGAACGCCTGGGCGCCGAGCGAACCGGGCGAGAAGCGGCAGCCTTCTTCGTTGGACCACGCGACCACGTCGATCGGGTGACGGGTTTGGATGTTCGCGTCGTTCAGCGCCGCGATCACCTCGAGGCCGGCGCAGATGCCGTACGCCCCGTCGAGCTTTCCTCCCGCCGGCTGAGTGTCGACATGGCTTCCGGTGACCACGGGCGCGACATCGGCCATCCCCGCGCGCCGCATGAACAGGTTGCCGGCAGGGTCGAGCGCGGCAGTGCAACCGAGGGCTGCGGCATGGTCGGCGAGAAAAGCGCGAGCCTCGACATCGGGCGGTGTGAGCGCCTGGCGATCGACGCCGCCGTCAGCTCGCGCGCCGAAAGTCGCAAGCTTCGCGAGCAGTGCCGAAAGACGGTGCTCGGACACACGGGTGGCAAGATTGTCGAAAGCGGACACGACGACCTGGCGACTCAATCGGTATGGATGTTCGCGGTCTTGATCACGCGCGCCCACTTGTCGATGTCCGTGCGGAGGAATCGGCCGAGGTCCTCCGGCGACGTCGGCGACGGAATGCCGCCCAGCGCCTCCAGCCTTTCCCGCATGCCCGGCGCCGCCAGCGCCTTGCCCATCGCGGCGTTCAACGCCTCGATGGCAGGACGCGGCGTGCCGGCGGGCGCGACGAGCGCGAGAAATCCGCCGGTCTCGTAGCCCGGCACGCCTGACTCGGCAATGGTCGGTACGTCCGGCAGGCCCGCGAAGCGGTGTGACGAGCCGAATGCGATCGCGCGCGCCTGGCCGGCACGTATGAAGGGCAGGATCGCCGCCATATCGGCAAAGATGACGTCGACCTGACCGGCGACGAGATCGTTGATCGCGGGTCCCGCGCCGCGGTAGGGCACGTGCAGCAGATCGACACCGGCCATCATCTTGAAAAGTTCGGCGCTCATGTGCGCGGTGCTTCCGGTGCCATACGAAGCGTAGGTGACACGTCCTGGCCTCGCTCGCGCAAGCTCGACGAGATCCTTCACCGTCTTCACCGGCACCTTGGGATTGGCCGCCAGAACGATCTGATTCCGGACGATGAGGCTGACCGGCGCGAAGTCGCGCGTGAGATCCCAGGTGACGTCTTTCGAAAGCGTGTTATTGACCGCCTGCGCTGCAGTGGCGACCAGCAGCGTGTAGCCGTCCGGCGGTGCGTGTGCGGCGACGTCCGTTCCGATGTTGCCGCCGGCACCCGCACGGTTGTCGATTACGAGCGGTTGACCGAGCGCCTCGCCCAACGCGGGCGCAAGAACCCGCATTACGACATCGGCGCCGCCGCCGGGCGGAAACGGTACGATGACCTTGACGGGCCGGCTGGGGAACGGCTGAGCCATTGTCGAGGCACTCAACACCAAGCCGAGCAGCAACGAGAGAACGCGAGACATGCTATTCGGGCCGGCTGGCGACGTGCGGCCCCGGGCTGCGTTTGCGCGATTCGCGAGGCGATGAGGGCGGCGGCCAGTGCACTTCGGCAACGTATTCGTACTGGTCCTCGCGGAACGAGTTCTCGACCCACCGGATCGGCGAGCCATCCGAAAGATACACACGCGACTCAACGCGCAATACGGGCGCCGCGAGCGCGACGTCGAGCAGACCGGCGACGTCGATGTCGGCGCGGGCAACTCGGATCGCGTGCACGCTGCGCGCCTGCCGCAACCCGAACCGCCGCCACAGCAGCTCGTGCACGGGGTGCTTGAGGTCGGCGCGTGAAAAAGCCCCCCCAATGTCCACCGGCATGAACGAATCGACAACCGACAGAGGCCCGCGCTCGAGCGTGTGTACGCGCACGAAGTGCCAGACCGGATCTCCCTGCGCGAACCCGAAGAACGCGGCAACCGCCGGAGGACTTGGCACCTCGCCCAGCGCGACGACGCGCGAGCGCGTATTGAGCGACGCATGCAGCAGGTCACCGCCGGAGCCGACGACGCGTCGCGTGGCAGGCACGCCGAGGCGGCGCGTGCCCACGCCGGGCCGGCTTTCGAGGAGCCCTGCCTGCTTCAGATGGCTCAGCGCCTGGCGAACCGTCGTCCGGCTGACGCCGAACTCGCGACACAGCGCCTGCTCGGTCGCGGGCGGCGAATCGTGCGACCAGTCGCCCGCCTCGAGTCGCACAGCGAGAACCTGGGCGATCTGCTGATGCAGCGGTCCGTGGGACCGGCCCATTTGTATTCTTTTCATGACAGTCATACAATCTAGGCGGGTCGGGCCACGGTGTCAATAGAGCGCAGCGCGCATTCACGCTGCGTCGCGCGAAAAAAAAGGACAGGGTCAGCATGAATCGCACCAACGGCGCCAGTTTTCAGACGATTCCCATCATCGACATCGCGCCGCTGTTCGGCGGCTCCGATGCAGACGCGCGCGATGTCGCGACGCAGGTGCGCGACGCGGCCGTCGACGCAGGATTTTTCTATGTGCGTGGACACCAGGTCTCGCGCGATCTGATGGACGCGACGTATCTCGCGGCGAAGTATTTCTTCGAGCTCCCGCTGGAACGCAAGCAGGCGATCGCGGTGCGTACGGGCTCCGCGCATCGCGGGTACATGCCGATGGCGCAGACGATTCAGTCGGGGCGCCGCGCGGACCTCAAGGAAAGCTTCAACTTCGCCTATCCTTTCACGCCGGACCATCCGGCAATGGCGAGCGGTCACGAGCTGATCGGCCTCAATCAGTGGCCCGCTAACGAACCGGTATGGCGCTCGGTCGTCGAGCGATACTATGGTGCCGTATTCGAGCTAGGCCAGCGCTTGCTCGGCGCATTCGCCCTCGCGCTCGGCATGCCACGCGATCACTTTCGCTCGCTGTACCGGCATCCGCTCGTGCGCGCGCGGTTACTGCACTATCCGCCACAGCCCCCGGACGTTGACGTCAATCAGTTCGGCGCCGCCGAGCACACCGACTACGGCACGATCACGATCCTGTGGCAGGACGCGGTCGGCGGGTTGCAGGTCAAGAACCGGGCCGGTGAATGGATCGACGCGCCGCCACTGGAAGACACGTTCGTCATCAACATCGGCGACATGCTGGAGCTGTGGTCGAACGACCTCTTCGCGTCCACGCCACATCGGGTGATCAATGCCTCGGGCCGGGAGCGCTATTCGATCGCGGTCTTCTACGATCCCGACCACGACGTACGCGTGGAGTGCCTGCCCAATTGCTCCTCCGCCGATAACCCCGCGCGGCATGCGCCGCTCGTTGCCGGCGACTACATCGTTTCGCGCTACAACGCGACTTACGCCTACCGCAAGCCGGCCGCGGCGCGCGAGCCCGCTTCACTCACCTCCGCGAGGTCCGCATGACGTCCTCCGCATCCCGCCGCAAAGCCCTGGCGACGATGGGTGCCGCCACCCTGGGGAGCGCCTTTCCGGCGATCGTGCGCTCGCAGCCGCGGCAGCTTGTCATTGGCGGGCCAGGCGGCCAGGAGGCGCAGACGCGTAAGTTCCTGATTCCCGCGTTCGAGAAGCAATACAACTGCAAGGTTCTCTACGACGGCGCGCAGACACTGCCCAACCTGAAGAAGCTGCAGGCGAATCCCTCGCGGCCGCCGTTCGACGTCGTCATGATGGACGAGCCGGGAACCATCATCGCCGCACAGGACAACCTCCTCGAGCCGCTCACGCCGTCGCGGATCAAGAACATGTCGAAGCTCGCGCCGGCCTCGATCGTCAAGGACGGTGCCTGGCTGGTCTATATGAATGCGGCGATCGCCATCGGCTACAACACCAAAGGGCTGCCCGATGGCATCCCCTCCTGGACGCTGCTGTGGGATCCGCGCATGCGGGAGCGCGTCATGATCCCGCATCCCAAAACGACCCAGGCGCCCGCGATGCTCGCAATGGCGGCGCACCTCGAGACGGGCAAGCCCTTGCGAGAGGCGCAGTACGACATGGACGCCGCGTTTCGCAAGCTGAAGCAGATGAAACCGAACCTTCTGCAGTCGTACCTCGCCTCCGCGCAGGCGTCGATCCTCCTTGAGAAAGGCGAGGCCTGGGCAGCGCCGGGCTTCTTCAACACGTACGTGCTCGAGCGCAAGGCCGCAGGCGCGCCCGTCGACATGGCTTACCCCAAGGAAGGCTCGTTTGCCTATCCCAAGGTGATCGCCAAGGTGCGCAACGCGGCTTCGCCCGAGCTCGCGGACGCATGGATCAACGCGTGCCTGAGCCCGGAGTTCCAGCGGATCTGGATGCGTGAGTTCTACAGCGCACCAACCAACACCGAAGTTCCGGTGTCGCCGGGTCTCATTTCATCGAAGGACCTGTTCGTGCTCGACATGGAATGGCATACCAAGCGCATCGGCGAGGTCGCCGACCGATTCGATCGCGAGATCAATGCCTGAACTCGGATCGCCGGCAGCGGCGACCCGTCGCGACGACACACCGACGTCGCACAATACCTACGTCGAGCTCGTCGACGTCAGCAAGGGATTCGGCGGCACGGCGGTGCTGCGCGCCTTTTCGCTTGCGATCGCCCGCCGCGAGTTCATCACGCTGCTCGGCCCTTCCGGCTGCGGCAAGACGACGCTGCTGCGCCTGATCGCCGGACTGATCCGGCCCGATTCGGGGACGATCCGCGTCGGCGGTCGTGATCTCACCGCACTGCCTGCGCACAGGCGCAACGTCGGCATCGTGTTCCAGTCCTATGCGCTCTTCCCGCACCTCAGCGTGTGGGAGAACGTGGCGTTCGGGCTGAGGGCGCGCCGCGTCGAGCGCGCTCATATTGCGCGCGAAGTCGATGGCGCCCTTGACATGGTCCGGCTGGGCGGCTTGGGCGATCGCGCGGTCCGCAGCCTCTCCGGCGGTCAGCAGCAACGCGTCTCGCTGGCTCGGGCTATCGTCACCAAGCCGGCCGTGATGCTGCTCGACGAGCCGTTCAGCGCGCTCGACCGCAAGCTGCGCGAATCGATGCAGATCGAGACGCGCGAGCTGCTTCGGCGCATCGACGCGACAGCGATCTTCGTGACGCAC
>Ga0157370_10005029_pt1 | contig 14933 bp, 16 predicted proteins | sample C35metaG_FD_113463 | JGI IMG/M metagenome (GOLD analysis project Ga0157370, IMG submission 113463) | Corn rhizosphere microbial communities from Kellogg Biological Station, Michigan, USA - C3-5 metaG | ecosystem: Host-associated > Plants > Roots > Rhizosphere > Soil | place: USA: Michigan...
AAGCTGCACTCAATGCCTACCTGGAGCAAGGTGGCAACGCATTCTTCCTACCACGTACACAAGGGGACGGGCCGCTTGGTATTACCCTGAAACAGGCTGAGAAAGATTTTGCCGGCTCACGGTCAGTCCCTGACTGGCCCGAAGCCCAAGGCCTCAGTATGTCTGACCTGCGTTGGCGGTCATACCCGGACACCTTACCCTATCTATTAGGCGATGGTGCGGAGATCGGAGCAAATGGTCTGCTAGGCCGTAAAATAGTGAACAAGGGTGTAGCGGTTTTCTGTCAAATAGATCCTGATGGCCTTAATGCCGATCAGAAAACCTACTTGCGCTACACACGCTGGCGGGCTACCCGTGCCGTGGCCCAATTGCTGGCCAACCTGGGTGCCAGTTTTGCGGTGGATAGTATGTTTTTCCATCCGCTCAAACCGGAGCCTAACCTGAATCGGATGTGGATCGCTCCAAGCGGTGACATGTCCGGAATTCAGGCCACCCCGCATATCCCAAATAACCTGCCGACACCGGCAAGCGCCAAGGTTGGCTATTATTGCCCCGACTATAGGACCGATTTCGAAATGGGTGACAATCCTTACCGCTATTACAGGTTCTGATAGCCCAAATCGATAGTTAAAAAACAGAACCCTCTTTTTTGGGTTCTCAAAGTCACAAGTTTAATTTAAATAGAAAATGCCCCCCTCATCAAGGCGGCATTTTCTATTTTAGTGGAGCCGGAGGGAGTTTTTTTAAACTTGCAACGACTTGGTATATAGTGTATTATACTAACGATATTTTACAGGTCTCTGAATAGGTCTCTCAATAAATAAGAAGCCAAAAACGCTATGTTTTTATAGTACAAATATAAGGAATTGGGAGATATAATAACTTTTAAGTACAAAGTATTGTTTCAAACATATCTGGCACCTTTAATTGATAGTTAACTCTTAGCTGATTGAAGCGGCCAATCTTCTATTTTCATATTGATACCAAGTGAGCTTGTCACAGAATTAGGATGAATTTTCCAATTTATTGTCACAGAATTAGGGTAAATTCCGTCAAAAGTTAGCACAAAACTAGGGTAAATGGATTATCGACCTAATATTCAATAGTTAATGTAACGTATATCTTTCAATTCGTGACTCAGTGCGTCATGAATTGAAACGCTCGATTTTCAGTCGTGTGTTAAGATTAAATAGAGTGGTATAGTCTTAAATGTAGGTGATAAATATGAGTTGAAACTATTGAACAAAACACGCCATATTTAGCGCTTAAGCAACCAACTGCGTGAGCCGGGTAAATAGTCAAGGCCGGGCTACTGCTAAAAAACAAAACACATTGGCTCGCTCTGCATGGCCTTTACTTTTTACCCCGGCGGCTGCCTATTTTTGCGGCTGTGGTGAATATGTAGCTAGTGCTTTAAAAGTCTTTGTCAGTCTTTTTTCTTATTTGACTTTATTTTTTTTATTTCTTTATCAAAGTCACTTTCAAAGTTTTGATCCTGTATAACCCTAAATTTATCGTACTCTTTTTCAGCTAATCTTATCGCTACTTCATGGCTTACCTTTCCAGCATCTTTAAGGATTTGATATTCGTTGAATTGCAGGAACGCGTCTAAGCGGCTTATCCAATCACTCATTTTCATAGGTATCTGCCTTGATGCTTGTAATTCTGCAAAGTCAAGGTACATAGTAACAACTCTTTCTAATTCTTTGATCTCCTTTTCTATTAGGTAGTTTTTCGCTATCCCTATATCACCTTTTAGTACTTTGCCGCTGGGTGCATTTTTGAAAGTCTGGAGACCCATATTTGGCTTATCTGCACTTGCTCGCTCTGCAATTATTTGCGCGGCAGTTTTACCTGAAATAGCAAAGTGAAGTTTGTTTTGAACCGTCTTAAAAAACTTTTGGGTTATATCAGCATCCTTGTTGTAATCGATGCTACACTGCTCATATATATCTGTTATTTTAAGATAGAAACGTCGTTCACTAGCGCGTATCTCTCGAATGCGCTCTAAAAGCTCATCAAAATAATCTTTACCGAAACGCTTACCTTGTTTCAAACGCTCATCATCCAGTACAAAGCCCTTGACAATATACTCTCTGAGCGTTTTCGTTGCCCATATACGAAATTGCGTAGCCTGGAAACTGTTTACTCGGTATCCAACAGCAATAATAGCATCGAGATTATAAAAGTCTAACTCACGATTAACATCACGGTTACCTTCTTTTTGAACTACTCGAATTTTTCGAGTAGTTGCAGTTTCATTCAGTTCGCCGGTTTTGAAAATTTCTTTTAAGTGATAAGTAATTGTGTTGCTCTCAACCCCAAAAAGTTCAGCCAAACGCTTTTGGGTTAGCCAAAAAGTTTCATCATTAAAAATTACTTCAATTTTTACGTCACCAGTCGGGGTGTTGTAAAATATAATGTCGTTTGATTGTGGCTGGTTACTCATTAGAATCGTATTAATTATTGATGTAATATCCCCAATTCCAAATTTACGAATTTTCTATAAGAGAAATCTTCCGCGATGCAGGTGGTCAATTTAATGGAGAACTAAATAAGGGATTTTAAGCAACCGCCCTGCCACCATTTGCTGCCTGCACAAACAGGTGATTGAACACATTTTTACACTTAATATCGTAAACCGTTTTATCGTAACTATCGGGCAGGCTTTTATCCAATATATCTTGTATTACAGACTTCACCTGAAGCTGTGTTTGGTAGTCTTTGTGCCAATCCTGTAAAAGCACTGTTGGCTTTTCATCATATAGCCTGGTTAACAGGTGTTTGGCGGCAAGTTTTACTTTTTGCTCTTCATCCTTTGTTAAATTCTCTTTTTTCAAGAGATCAAAAATTTCAAGCTCACTTTCTGATAAGCCTTATTTAGTTGCTCTTAACTCTTCAGCTTTAAGCTGCTCAACAAAGTCCATCAAATCATTAAAGTAGTCTTCCGTTAAGGCACCTCCTGAATTATACCGGTCAATAATTTGTTGAAGTTTTTGGGCAAAGCCTATTCGAGTAATATTCATTGACATCATCATTTCGAGCTTTTTCGAAATGAACTCGCGGAGGTCGGCAATCTCGATGTGCTTATAGACGGCATCTTTAAATTGCTCTTTAAGTTTATCAATATCTAACTTACTTAAGTCAATCTGTTTCCAGGCTTTTATACCGTACAAAGTTTCAGGCTCAGCGACTGCATTTTTGACGTTTTTGAACTCTTCATTAGCAACTATACTTTCGTCCAGTAGCTGTCCAATCCTTCTTTTTGCGTTATCTAAATTACTACGTTCGGCTTTCCCGTCTATCACCAAACGTAAATACGTTACCACAGCAACCAAAGGAAAATCTTTTCGCTTTCCTAATATTTCAGGGCGACAAGCATCATACAATGCCTCAATGGTATTATTGTAAACCACGAATTGCTTTTTACGATCATCAGTAGCTACAATTATATCTGCATACTCATCAAACTTAGCTAACTGGCCAAACACTTGATTAGAGTCTACTATATCTTTTAAATCGACTCCAATGCTTAAACAAAACTGGGTACACTGATCAATGGTATCCTGTAGTGATACGTACAATTGGTCTTTTTCTTGCACCGGAGCATCTTCTTCAGGTTTGTCGCCATTGAAGCCGCCTCCGTAAGAAGCAAATGCTTTCTTTAGATTTTTAAATACGTTATAGTAGTCAACAATTAGCCCGTTCTTTTTAGGCTTGTCGTTTATCAAATAGTCTGTAACGCGGTTAGCCCTGGCAATTGTTTGCATCAAGTGATTGCCGTTGTGGAAGATCAGCAATACATCCAGTTACAACAGGATTACTTGACGGCAAAAGCCAGGCTGAGCTTTTTGGAAAAGGATTACCAACGGCAAAAAGAGCTAAACCAAAGCAAGGCAGCAAGCGACAAAACCTCGCAGCAGGCTGAAGCCGATTACCGTGCCGACCGAGTCCTTGTCACTTCCTTAGCTGAAAAATTGCAGTTGGTGGGCATTAATCCGGTCGGCATCAGCGAAACCCACATTGTGAGAAGTGTAAATATTTACTCACCAATTGACGGCTTCGTATCAAAGGTTAATATCAATATCGGTAAATATGTGTCGCCTACAGAGGTATTGTTCGAGTTGGTTAACCCGACCGATATCCATCTGGCACTTAAAGTATTTGAGAAGGATTTGGAAAAGCTATATATCGGCCAACAGGTAATAGCTTATACTAATAACCAAACCGGCAAGAAGCATGAGTGCAAAGTTTTGCTGATAGGTCATGACCTGTCGGCTGACCGTAATGCTGATGTACATTGTCATTTTGAAACTTATGACAAATCATTGGTTCCAGGTACTTATATGAATGCTGAGATACAGGTTAAAAATACAAAGGCAAATGTGCTTCCGGCAGATGCCGTTGTGCAATTTGAAGGAAAGTCCTATGTTTTTAAGCTTACTGGCGATAAAACCTACGAGATGACCGAGATAAACGCCGGCGAATCGCAAGACGGCTTTATACAAATCAGCTTGCCGAACAACCGTAATGCCTCTTTTGTAACGCAGGGGGCCTATTCCCTACTGATGATGTTGAAAAACAAGGCAGATTAATATGTGACTCTCCCCGGTGCCCGTCTGTTACGGTACCGGGGTTAAAGATCAGAGATTGACAGTAAACTTATGGAACGGCGACTCAAAAGCGTAGGCAAGTTCCCAATTGTAACGGTGACAAATATTACGAGCAATGGTCAAGCCTAATCCAGCTCCTTCAGACGCAGGGTCTTTTTGAAAGCGTTCAAAGATCTTGGTACTGTCAAGCGCCTGATTTGTGCCGGTATTGCTTATCACCAGTTGGCGCTCATTGAGATTAATCTTAATATGACCGGAATATTGGTTGTGCCTGATAGCATTACCCAACAGGTTATTCAACAAAATATCAATGAGATACGGACTCACAACAATATTGACAGGTCGCAAATGCGTAGCCATTATTATGGACTTTTCAGCAATGAGTTCTGCAAGCTGGCCTATTTTTTCATTTATTAACTGATCGAGTTGAATAGGGGCCGTATCTTTTATCAGCTGATGATCGATTTTGACCAATAACAACAGCGATTGTCCCAGGCGCGAAAGCTTGTTGCCCGCATTGTAAATATCCTGTAATTGGGCAAGATGTACTTCTGTCAACGTCTCGTCCTGAATCAGGTTGTCGAGCTTGGTAGTGATTACGGCAATAGGCGTCGCCATTTCGTGCGAGGCATTTTCGGTGAAAGTTTTAAGCGCTTCGTATTCGGCAGCGGCCTTTCCTTCCATAGTATGAATAGCGGTTTGCAATTCGCGAAATTCATCGATCCGAATGTGAGATTGGTCTTTACCACCCTGGCCGGTGAACGAGAAATCGTTCAATCTCTTGAGAAGGGTGTAAAATGGCTGCCATAGGTCTTTGAGTAGCATTCGGTTGGTCAGGAACAAAGCGATCAGCAAAACTGCGGTCAGAATAAGCGTGATGATAAAGATCAACTGTAACAGGTTTTCTGTGGACTCTTTTGATGCGATGATCGTCATCCGATAATTAAGCCCTTTTAGTTTTACAATAGCTATAATGGCCCGGTACGATTCTTCCGACCCTTTCATCAGGGTATCTACAAACCGAGGAGGCATATACTGCTTTACCGGCTCGAATTTGGCCTGATAACTGTCAAATTCAAAGGGTTTAGGAAAACGTTGGTGTTGCTGGATAAACCCGGTCATTTCGCCCAACTCTTCGGTCAGGTCGTGGTCAAATTGCTGATCGGCAATATAAGAAATGGCAAAATAATAGATACCGCCTGCAATCAGTAATACAATTACGGTAACCAGCATACTGGCGCGGGTATATTGGGTCGCTAATTTCATCAGCTGAATTTGTAACCGATACCATAAACCGATTTGAAGTAATCTTTACCGGTATGGTCGAATAGTTTTTTGCGTAGGTTTTTGACATGGGTATAAATGAAATCAAAACTTGCAGCGAGGTCGATCTCATCACGCCACAAATGCTCAGCTATGGCATTTCGCGATACTACCTTGCCTTTGTTGGCAATGAAATAAAGTAACATATCGTACTCCTTGCGCGTAAGCACCAGTAGGTGACCTTTAGCCCTCACTTCCGTAAAATCCAGGTTAATAGAGATGTTTTCATATTGTAGCAATTTCGTGCCATTAAAGGCTCTACGTCGGTAAACGGCCATTATACGTGCTTTTAATTCGGCCAGATGAAAGGGTTTCACAATGTAGTCGTCTGCGCCCAGGCCCAAGCCCGATAGCTTGTCATCCAGCGAATTACGGCCGGAAATAATGAGCACGCCTTCGTCTTTGCCTATTTCCTTTATATATCGCAAAACTTCGAGGCCGCTGCCATCGGGTAGGCCAATATCCAGAATAATACAGTCATATTCATGCCGTGCGATCTTTTCGCGAGCTGTTGCCAGGTTGGAGGCGGTTTCGCAAATGTTCCCGTCTTCAGCTAAATAACCATGTATGTTATTTAGCAATACAGGCTCGTCTTCGATAACCAAAAGTTTCATTCTGTCTTAATTAACTCTTAAAAGTAAAAGAGAATGTTGTAGCAAATTTAAAGAAGACAGCCTTATTCATGCTTGTTATTTTTTCAGATTATAATCGGCCAGCAGGTTCACTTTAATATTTTCTGCAATCTTTTCAAAAACCAACTTTGGTACCTCGATTTTAAAATCAGCCGTGCGGGCAAAAAACTCACTTTCCAGATGGGCGCTGCTGCCTTTAACCGTTAGTGTACCATTGATGGTCATTGGTTTTTCGGTGCCATGAATGGTGATATTTCCTGTAGCTGATACTTTATAGGTGCCGTCTTTCTTCCAGTCAATGGCTTGATCTATCTTCCCCCTAAAGCTATCCAGTGGATATTTGGTGCTTTCCATATAGTTTTCGTTAAAATGCTCCTGCATCAGCGCATTTTTAAAGGCGAAACTTGTATTTTTTATCCTCACCAATACAGAATCTGTCGTGGTGTTGATCAGTGAAGAAACGCTGCTGTTAATGGCCAATATATTTTGCAGTGGCGTTTCTGAAAAGAAGGAAACTTTAGCTGTGGTGGTCATCAAGATCTGACCGTTTGCAGCGAGGCCCATTGTAAAAGATATAATGAAGAAAAGAACCGTTTTTTTCATCGCTTAAAAATTAAATGCCCTTGAAATGTTGAAGCCTAAACTGATGCCACCATTGCTCCAGCTATTGGTGGTATGCGTCATAAACTGCGGATCGGCAATGCCGGTTGAGTTGGTGATAAACATCTGGAACACGTGCCCGCCGGTTTCGATCTCCCAACCGATACCGAGGGTGTTATGATAGCTTTGCGAAGCTGTATAACTCATATAACGGATACCATATTCGGCGGTAACGGCCATACGTTTTGTGAATTTATTCCGGGCAGCCATGCCAAGCGCAAAGGCATTGTTTTTGTCGGTGATAGCCTCTACGAGGTTATAGTGGATATAGGTAGGGGAGAACTGCAATGAAAAATTATCTGAAAACTTGCGTGCAATGATCGGTTCGATACAATAGGCCAGGCGGTCACCAAAATAGGTGTATTTATTATAGCCGTTTGCCGCAGCATCCGGGTCCTGCTGCGTGGTACAATATGCACCGCCGAATAGGGTAACACTCACGGGCATACTGCCGTCTGTACTTTGTCGCAGCAAACGGTATTTTAAATAAGTATCGACCAGCTTTTCGTAACTGGTACGGCCGATACCAATTTCGAGGCGACCGTTAAAGCTGTAACCCAGGCCAAAGCGGATGGTAGCACCGTTATCCATCCCAAAAAAAGAATTAACACCGCCGTTGATCTGACCAAAACGGTGCTGAATCATAAACTCAAGCACGCGTTTGCCGGGCACTTCAACGCTTTCAAAATTAATAATTCGGGTGCCTTTAAAAGTGGCGCTTACATACTCTTTGGCGCTATCGGTTTTACTAAGCAGGGCCATGTCGTCTTGGGCCAACCCTGCTAACGGAGATAGTATGATAATAAGGAAAAAAAGTTTTTTCATGATGGAAGTTTAGTTATTGGCAGAACCGGCATTGATCCATTTCTGGATCTTGATAATATTACAGCTGCTTATTTTTGAGCCGCCCTGGGGCATAGGTGCAACCGTGCCTGACCAGGTAATGGAAGCGTTAAGCATACCATTAAGCGCAACGGACCGCACGCCTGCATAAGTAGAAAGATTGTAGCCGCTGGAATTATTAGCACTGTGGCAGGAATTGTTTAAACCACAATTGGTTTGCAACACCGGTACAACATTGCTGGAATAACTCATTACACCACTGGTGTCGCAGGTGGCTGCGCCTTTCCCTCCGGGTACGCCCGAAGCGGGGGTCAGTTCAGATAAGTTATCATTATAGCAAGCAGCTATCATGCTGATCATTATCGGCAGAATAGCAAAGATTATTAGCTTTTTCATATTTAGTTGTTTTTAGTGCCTTGTAAAATCCACAAGTAGATGGTCTTGATCTGTGTATCAGTTAACCGCGGATAGGGCGGCTTCGGCATAGTGTTAAGCGTGTTGGCTGTAATGGCATTGTACAGGCTGCTGCCATGTGGGTCGGCGGCTTTAACTCTTGACATTATATTGTCGTAAGTTTGAAGTGTAAACGCATGACCGCCAAAACCATGACAGCCGGATTCGGTGCAATTGGAAATAATCAGGGGTTGAACATCATTGCTGAAACTAATGGTTGGGGCATCACTTAACGGAGTTAACGGATCATGTCGGCAGGCCGTAGCGCAAAGCAACCACAGCGAACATAGGACGAGTAATAGTTTTTGTCGCTTTTTCATATCTGGGTAATGGAAGACTGTAAAGAAAAAGTGACAATTTGGAGTGAATTTGAAGTTGGGGCACCTTTTACTGACTTTTAACACATTTTAACAAAAGGTATGGAGCCTCTATCAGATGGTTAATAAATAAAGTAAACTACTAGATTTGGGGTAACGGAACGGCGATCCGTATACGAGCTTTTCATTATAATGAGAATTTATTACAGTTTATGCAATTTACCTCCTAAATTGTTGTTGTGGGATAATGGAAGTCGAATAGAAGACCTCAATTAACAAATATAAAAAATGGGTTTTACTTCGATTCACTGATGTCAGACATTTTCCAAAATAGACAATTGGACATCATATGGCTAAGGGCTGCTTATCAGAAAAAAGCTCTTAAACTCATTTTTCAATAAGTGTTGTGAACTGATCGAGCCTTGGTGTGATGATTATCTGAGTACGACGATTCAAAGACTTTCCAAAATCTGTACTATTGTCAGCAACGGGATTGTACTCACCACGCCCACCGGCTGTTAATCTTTTTGGGGCTACGCCATAACTATTTTGTAGAGCTTGTACCACCGATGATGCCCTAAGACAGCTTAGATCCCAGTTGTTACGTATATTAGTTTGATAAATTGGTACTGTGTCCGTATTACCTTCAATCAACACATCGTAATCAGAATAATCATTAATGATCTTGGCAACCTTGCTTAGAATACTGTTCGCATTAGTTGATATCTGATAACTAGCTGTATTATAGAGCATATTGTCTGCGAGAGAGATGTAAACTACGCCTTTGAGTACTTTAATATCCACAGATTTTATTTCATCGGGTGTTAACGCACGTGTCAAATTAACGGTCAGTATTTGATTTAAAGAATCACTCTTGTTTTTCAATTCTACTAAATGCCGGATGTATTTATTGGATGCGTTAATTTGATCGACCAGCTTGGCGATATTCACATTACCTTGATTATTTCCGGCTAGGCACTTATCCAGAGACAGCTGCAATGCAGCTGCATTGACTTTTGCAGAAGACAATTGATCGACCAGACTTTCAGCGCGGTCTTTTGATCTATTGAGTTCTTGCTGCGTAGTAAGATAACTTTTATAAAGGATACGATTAGTGTCCTGCAATTTAATGTAATTGCCTTGTAATCTAGTGTATTGCTTTTTGGATACACAACCGGAAAACATGATTACAGCCCCAAACAGGGGTAGAATAATTTTTGAAATAGTCATGATCTAAATTATTTGGTTTACTCGTAAAGTTCAGAAGATACTGGTAAATAAACCATGTCCCAGCTCACTTTAATTGATGTATTTGGTCATTTAGGTTAATAATCCTATATCCGTCAAAAGCTTCACGAAGTGATGTGTTTCTCAAGATTTTATCCTAAAGGATTAACTGACTTCCTTTAGGTCTATCAGCTCCTAACAGAACTCTCCTGGGTTTGTATTTTTCTGAATTGTCAAAGATGACCTTAAGTATTGAAAGCATTGGCATGGCCAGAAACATACCCAATATCCCGGCGACAGGCTGCTAGCTACAATTCCAACGATCGGTACCAAAGCGTTAATCTTAACCTATCTGACTGTTATTCAAAGAATAAGAACATTGTTGTCCAGAAATAGCGCGATCGTAATAGCATCTGTTATGTTAATTTTGCTGAGCCTCATTTGGCCTTTGAAGGGCTTAATGAAGACACTTTGAAAAGTCTCAATTACAATCGTTAAAACGGATAGACTCGAGATTGACGATATTCGTAACATATTTCAATGGAAATGTGTGATCGTTAAGGGCGTTTATTAAGGAATCACTGACATCAATGAAAAACTGCAGGTGATGCAGGACATTATAGACTGTATGATGCCATCGGTGACCAATCCAGAAAGGCATCCTTCACATGGCATCACGGAAAAAGACAGTGATATAGGTACAACGGTAGAGTTGGTAGTCAACCGGATTCGATTGGCAGAAATAACGACGGTTTGAACAGAGCTAAAGGGTGCTATTGTTTTTTTCAAAACCGCGAAGAAACTTGAAGAATTCGATTCCACCATGCAGGGGCAGTGGGGATGTCTAGCTTCCTGCGGTGAGATCTTGATTTTAATTTTTTCTATTGAGGATTTCATACCCAGATCAGAATATGATGTGCTTGAGATCATTTTTTTTTAAAGGAGGTTCGGGTAATTTTAGTTGTTAATTCTATATATTATGATCGCTTTACGCTTCAACTTTGCACACCCTTTCCACGGTAAAGTCATCTTGCATAAAACAAGTTGCACGCAGCCTTGGTTCCAGGCGATGCTATTTGACAGCGCAGGCGAACATGATTTTGATATTCCCCTGCAAATTGACGACGACGGTATTTACCAGGTTATTCTCAACTGGGAATTTGAGGGGCGTTCGTTTTCACATGAATCTAGTATTGCCGTGAAGAATGGGCAACAGATTTTCGACCAGGCTTATTGAATATTTTTTAAATTATAAAATGATGAACTATTCAGCACCCGATACCGAACTGGAAGCAGAGCTCCAGGAGATCCACTTGCAAGCCAGCCATTGGCTACAAGATATTTCGTTCTTAGAAACCGAAACCCGGTTTTTCCGGAATGTTATAGGCCGTTACCCATCACTACCCGGTGATGACAGCCAGAAAGATCAATTCAAGGCCAAGATTGAAGCCCAATATGAGCGTCTCGAATCTTTAAAAGCCAAGATACCCAGCTTTCTGTCCTTTATAGAGCCCTTTATCGGCGATTTAAAGAAACCTATGGATCTGGACTTCCTTAACCGCTACAATATATTGCATTTGGAGCTGATTGGTCTTTTTGAAGGTTATCGGATTACTAAAAGTGAATTATTTCATTACACTGAATCGTTGATGGCTCCAAAAAAAGCGGGTACAGTTTAACCTGCACTACGTTTGATGGTTAGATAATACGAAAAAGGCCGGGTTTAACGTCCGGCTATTTTTTTTGGCAATTCGTGGTAAATAGCCTTTTCTAATTTTGGATCTAATTGATAGATATCGGGATAAGTTACCAGTTGAGCATCTTGAAAGCCGCAACTCAGATATGTGATTTTAAGCGGCATTGGCGAGTGTAGGTTAATGGTCATCGCCTGGCCGGCTTTCCGGTTTTGACGCAGCGCTCTCTGCTTAGCTGGTTGGCGATCGGCCCGTAGGAGCAGGGCAGCCAGTTGGTCTGCTTTATCTACACCAATATCTCCCAGACCTAAGGCCCGCACTTTACGGCCGAATAAGGCTGTTTCCCTAATCTCGCCAAGATTCAGCGTAGTGCGTCCGGAGAAAACAAATTTCACCAACGATCTTGATTTATTTTGAGGAATGACGGCAAGCGTTTTCTCCCGGTCAAGCCATGTATTCTCAGCGACCAGGTTGATGGCAACGATATGACTTCGCAGCAAAGGGGTGGGTGTCATGCGGCTGCCGACAATGATCTTAAAGCGGTAAACCGAGTCAGGGAGGAATAAGGATAGGGTAAAAGAAGGTATATCAACCTGTAGGTAAGGACCTGTTCCTATCGCGGCCCACCGTAGTCTTTCCATATTAATGGCGACCTTTCTTACACTCGCCTCAGGCACCTCATAACAATCATCCAGATATAGCCCTTTCCACTTATGCATCCAGTATTGCATTTCCTGGTAGGCTTGCCCTTTGGGTTGGACTGCCAATACCGTCTCATCGATATTCGGGCGGCTTAGCGCTTGTGCTAAAACAGTTTCCATGCGCAAGTCGCCGCGTCCGGCGTCCACTCGCACAGCTGGAAGTTCCGGGTTTAGTTTGCCATAGTGTAAATGAACCATCAGCGTCAACATCGCATCGGTTAGCATAATCTCAAAACGAGCCTGCTGTTCCCAACCGATCTTGCCAGATTGTTCCGCAATGTCATGTAAAACACCGTAGGTCAATTCATCCGGGTGGTAATCGGCATGCGAAAGCCCATATTGTAAGACGCAATCCAGCAACAGCATGGCTTGCCAGGCGTGCCCGGTCTCGCCTCTTTCCCGGATCAGCCAGACCGGTTTAAAATCCCGACTGGCATAAAACCTTTTAACGGATCGTGGAAAATACAAGGATAACTTCTTTTTCACCTGCAATTGTACACGAATCTGGCTAGCCAGCGCAGTATCCGTCTGAAAAGCCAGCGCCGATCCGCAATTTAAAAAAGACAGGAATAGGCCCAATGAAACTGACCAACAAGCCAACCTCATCCAATAATATGCTGTATTCATCTTTTGGTTTTTATAACAAAAAACGCATAAATCTAACCGCTACTCAATGATCAACGTCAGCAGCTAAGGTGCTAGCGATCATTTTTCCCACGGGGACGCGGTGCTAAACTTGTAGGATGAAAAAGACAAGTATTAAACATTTGACGTTTGCGCACCAGGCCTGCCTGCGTGGGCTAGATTTTTATGAAATAGAGCTCCGCTTTTTACAGGAAAGGCTCGACGAGATCGCCGGCGATAACACCGGACATGAGGTTTCCGAGGGGATTGAGCATTTTCAGAATCAACTGATCATTCACCGTGACCAGATCAACCAGCTTAAACACCGTATAGAGGTGAATCTTGATCAGGTTGCGGCCGAATTGCAGCAGTCGGAAAACTTTATCCAGCAGGCCACGGTCGATGCCGCCGTTCAGATTGGGCTTGATTATGATCAGGAAGAACAGTTTTTCAAAACCTTAAGGCAGGACTTTAATCGTTTTGCTGCGGAATGGATGTAACTGAAGGACACCTGTAATATTGCCGTAGCAGCGATTTAATATCAATATCAAGGGCAGGTTGGGCCGACTTGATCGGCTTTTTTCAATATTCCGATATAGCGGCCCAATGGACTTTATCCAGGGCACTGACTGAAAACTGCATCGAGCTTACTTCGAACGCCCTGCAAAAGCCTGACGCCGATCACTTATTGGCATGCCGTCCATCATAGGCAGGGTCACATTACTCCGCTAATTTTATGACCAAAAGCATCGCATATGGCACTTGGTAGGGATATTGCTTCTTTCCTGGAACAAACCGGGCTAATCGGGCGCTTCACCGGGCGCTTCTTTTCTGCCGGGCTCAAACCGCGTTATGAATTTCGTGAATTTTTAGCCCAGTGTTATATCATTGGCTACGAGTCCCTGCCGCTGGTAGGATTGACAGGGTTCATAATGGGGCTGGTATTAACCATGCAGCTCCGTCCCAGCCTGATAGAATACGGAGTGCAATCGCAGCTACCGGTCATGGTAGGCATCGCCATTGTCCGCGAGATCGGCCCGGTGATTACTGCGCTGATCTTCGCCGGCAAAATTGCCAGTAGTATTGGCGCAGAGTTGGGCTCCATGAAAGTGACCGAACAGATTGATGCCATGGAAGTGAGCGGCACGAATCCATTCAAATATTTGGTAGCCACCCGCGTTTTGGCCTGCACACTAATGCTGCCGGTGCTTACTTTATTGGGTGATGCGATCTCCTTGACCGGTGCTTACATTGGCGTCAATATCCGCTCAGTAACCAGCTTTCGGCTTTTTTTTGACCAGGTGTTCGCCAGTTTGAATTTCGGGGACGTATTGCCCGCACTGATCAAAACCTTCTTTTTTGGGTTTGCCGTTGGTGTCATAGGGTGTTATAAAGGTTATTTTTCTAATAAAGGTACCCGCGGCGTAGGAAACTCAGCTAACTCGGCGGTGGTATTAGCGTCCGTAGTCATTTTTATTATTGACCTGCTGGCCGTTCAATTAACAGATATTCTCGGATTAAATTAAAGGCTATGGAAACCACAGAACCCGTCATTGTTGTTGAGCACTTGTATAAAAGTTTTGGTGCAAATAAGGTTCTGCAAGATTTTAACCTGACCGTTCATGCTAATGAAAACGTCGTGGTGCTTGGTAAGTCGGGCTCCGGTAAATCCGTGCTGATCAAATGTATCATCGGCCTGTTAAAACCGGAACGCGGCCGTATCCTGGTCTTTGACAAAAATATCCCCGATCTGAGCGAAGAAGAGCTCGACGCGGTTAGAGTACGGATCGGCTTCCTATTTCAGGGGAATGCGCTTTATGATTCGATGACTGTCCGGGAGAACCTG
>Ga0157370_10005031_pt1 | contig 14932 bp, 11 predicted proteins | sample C35metaG_FD_113463 | JGI IMG/M metagenome (GOLD analysis project Ga0157370, IMG submission 113463) | Corn rhizosphere microbial communities from Kellogg Biological Station, Michigan, USA - C3-5 metaG | ecosystem: Host-associated > Plants > Roots > Rhizosphere > Soil | place: USA: Michigan...
CCACCGTGCGCAAGTCCGTGATCGTCGCCCGTCCCGCCGCGGCGATGTTCGAGCTGGTCGACGACGTCGAGAGCTATCCCGAGTTCCTGCCGTGGTGCGCCGCGGCCCAGGTGTACGAGCGCACCGAGCGCGTGACGGTCGCCCGCCTGGACATCGATTACCACGGGCTCACCAGCCACATCGCGACGCGCAACGAGAAGCATCGGCCCGAGCGCATGCGCCTCGAGTTCGTCGAGGGGCCGTTCGACCGCTTCAAGGGCCACTGGCATTTCGTCGCGCTGGGCGAGGAGGGATGCCGCGTCGAGTTCGCGCTCGACTACGCGTTCTCGAACCTCGCCTTCGAGGCGGTGCTGGGACCCGTCTTCGGCCACATCATCGAGACGCTGGTCGAGCGCTTCGTCGAGCGCGCCGAAGAAAAGCCGCGCCCGAAGCGGGGCGGCGGGCGCCGCGCATGATGCGAGTGAGCGTCGCCATCGCGTTTGCCGGGCGCCAGGACGTGGTCGAGCTGGAGCTCGCCGAGGGAAGCCGTGTCGCCGACGCGCTGGCATGCGAGAGCGTGCGCGAGCGCCTGCGTGGCGTGGACGCGGCTTCGCTCGAGGTCGGCATCTGGTCGCGCCGTTGCGCGAGGAACGCCGCGCTTCGCGATGGCGACCGGGTGGAGCTCTATCGTCCGCTCGCCGCGGACCCGAAGGCGATGCGGCGCGAGCGTGCGCGCCTCAAGCCTTCGACTCGATCTCGAAGCGGGCGCTGATCCAGTCCGCGCCCTTGGCCGTGATCCGATTCAGGCGCACGCCGTAGCGCTCGCCGCCGGCGCGGATCGCGAAGCGGCTGCCCATGCGAAAGTCGCCGAGCGGGATGAGCAGCGAGTCGAGCTTGCCGTCGCGGTCCTCGCCGGGAAGAAAAGCCGCCGGCGCACGGGCGCCGTCGCCGGCCGCGAGCTGCACGGGAATCGGCCGGTACCCGAGCACCTCGATTCCCACCAGGACGTCGCCGCCGCGATTCGGCTGCTTGCGCACCACCGAGCCCAGGATCCACCCGCCCGTCTCGTGGTTGCGAAGCGCGACGATGCCGTGCAGCGGCAGGGCTTCGGCGGCGGCGCGATCGCCGAGCAGGCCGTAGCCGCGCGCGCTCAGGTCCTGCACGCGCCAGCGTTCCACCTCCGGATCGGCGGCGGGCGCCTCGATGAGCGCCCCCGGGATGTGCGGATCGGCGGCGAGGACCGAAAGCCCGGTGGGAGAAACCTCGATGATCTCCATGCTCGCGACCGCCGCCGCGGGTGCCGCAGCGCTCGCGGCGAGCGCACCGCCGGGCGGCTCGTGCAGCTTGCGCAGCACGCGCTCGATTCCCGCCACGACGTCGACTTCGCGATCTTCGAAGGCGGTGCGCGGCTGCAGGCGGCTCTCCCCGCCGGCGACGATCGCGGCGTACAGCTTCTCGATGCCGGACAGGAGCGCGGCGTGTTCCTCGATCGGGAACACCGCGCCCGCGCCGGTCGCCGACTGCACGCGGCCGTGGCGCAGCTCGGCCCGCATCGCCTCGATCTGCGCGCCGAGCGCTTCGGCGCGAAGGAAACGCGGATTGGCGCCCGGCTCGCGGCGCGCGAGCGGCTGCATCCCGGATTCCGAGGCGAGGTCGACGGCGAGGAAATGGCGGCCGGCCTCGGCGCTCGCGTCGAGCGAGTACTCGCGGCACCAGCCCGCGAGCCAGCCGTCGGCGATCTCCATCTGCACCTTCGTGAGGCTGCCGGTATTGAGCATCTCGAAGAGCAGCGCGCGCAGGTAGAGCGCCTCGACCGTGGTGTGGAAATCGGGCTCCGACGCGTGCGGCACGAAGGGCTCGCGCGCGTAGCCCTCGGCCTCGGCGAGCGAGTAGAGCGCGTGCAGCTGCCGCCACGGCGTTCCACGCCCCGGCTCGTTGAGCAGCCCGCCCCATTTCACGAATCCATGGATCGCATGCACGGCGAGACCCGCCGCGTGCACCGTGCGCGCGTCGCCCTCGGGCCCGCGCGCCCAGCTGGCCCGATTGCGCAGGAAGCGCTGCAGGCCGTTGGCGGTCTCGAGCCAGATGCGCTGCACGTTGAGCGCGAAGTCGCGATCGGCCTCGGCCGCGTCGAAGGGCTGGCGCAGGAAGTCGATCTGGCCGTAGAGCAGCAGCGACTGGAAGTGGTCCTCCACAGCGACGAGCGCGTGCAGGCGCGGCACGCCGAATGCGCCGTCGTCGCGTCCCAGCTCGCGTACCGCGGCGAGGAAGGCGACGCGCGCGGAAGGCTCGCGAACCGTCGTGAGGCGCAGCACCCGATCGATGTCGGCGCCTTCGGTCGCGTCGGGCTCGGCCATTTCAGGCGACGGAGAAGACTTCGGCCTTGCGCAGCGCCGGCACCGGGTCGGGAGCGAGGTCCGCGTCGCCGATCGAGGCCCCGGCCATGAGCCGCGAGCGCAGCTCGCCGGCGAGCGCGTTTTGCGCCGCGTCGCCCGGACCGCGCAGCCAACCGTCCGGGCCGCCGTCGAGCGCGGCGATCACCTCTTCGCCCGCGTAGAGCGGATTCGCCGGATCGAGCGCACGCCCGATGGCGCGCACGTCGCGCCATTCGTCGCTCGCTTCGTGGCGCTCGGCGAAGCGGCGCGCGAGCTCGGCGAATTCGCCGCTGAGGCCCTGCAGCCGGAAGATCGCGAAGAGCGCGAGCCACGCAGGCATCGCGTCCGGGTCCTGCTCGAGCGCGAACTGCAGCAGCTCGATCGCGCGCGCGACGGCGCCGTCGTCGTAGAGCAGGCGGGCCGCCCTCACCATGGAGCGCGCGTCGTCGAGCGCGACCGCGCCGTTGGCGATTTCCGGGAAGCGCTCCTCGATGTAGCGACGGCGCAGCTCCAGGTTGTCGTCGGCGGGAACGCGCGTCGCGGCCTCGCGCGCCGGCTGAGAATGGATCGACGCGTCGGAAGGCGGCTCCGTGTCGGCCGCGTCCGCGCCCGGCTCGGTCACCGCGAGGTCGGGGGCGATGTCCTCCTCGGCGTATTCGCCGATGCCGGCGGCCCGGCGGCGCGCGAAGTAGCGCAGGCCGAGCACTCCGGCGAGCGGCACGAGGAGCAGCCGAAGCCACCACAGCACGTTCGAGTACCACGGCTCGTCTCCCGGCGCGCGGGGAATGACGACGGGCCTCGGGCGCTCCTCGGAACGCTTCTCCTCCGGCGCCGGCACCTGCGCCGATTGCGCGGCCTGCATCTTCGGCGATGGCGTGCCGGGCGACGCGATCTTCGGCGGTTGCGGTTCGGACGTCCCGGTCGTCGCGGGCTGCGCCCCCTCGGCCTCGACCTTCGGGAGTTGCGCTTTGGGCGGCGTCTCCACCGGTTGCGGTTTCGGCTTCGTTGCCGCGGACGTGGAGTGCGGCGAGCTCGCCGGGGTGGGGGACGGCATGGCGGCGAGCTTCAGCTTGAGCTCGCTCACCTGCGATTCGAGCCGGCGGATGTTCTCGCGCATCGCGAGCATGGCCGCCGTGCGATCGTCGGCCTCCAGCACGAGCAGGCGATCGCGAAGCTCGGCACGCTTGCGCTCGTCCATGCCGCGCGAGGGCGCGAGGTCCATCACCGGCGCGGACAGGCGCAGCTGGAATCCTGCGTTCGCCGGTTGACGCCGTTCGTCGTTGCTCGCCCGCAAGGAGACACGCTGCGATCCTTCGTGAGCGGGCGGGGCGGCGGCGGTCCGCAGCGGGCCCTTCGTCGTGCGGGTTGCCGCCGGCGCATGCGCGATGGGTCGCGATGCGCTCGCGCCCGACGCGGGCGCGCGCTGCGCGGGCATGGTTCCGGCGAATGCATGCAGGTCGGGAAGGGCGATCGCGGTGCCGGGCGCGAGCGGCTCGTCGTCGCCGACGGCGGCGAGCCTTTCGTTCTCCGCGCGGATCGCCTGCAGGTAGCGGGCGCGGGCGAGTCCGTCGCCCGGAAAGATCGCCCGCGCGAGCGATGCGAGGGTGTCTCCCGCGCGCGCGCCGAGGCTCGTGATGACCGGAAGCGGCGCTGCAGGAGTCGTGGCGGCCGGAGGGCGCGCAACCGCCGGCGTGGAAAATCGCACCGCGTACTCGGCCGCAGGGGCGCTCGCCGCGTGCGGGCAAGCGACGGCGATCGCGAACGCCGCGCCTTCGGCCACCGGTTCGCGAGTGCGTACGAAGAGAGCCGCGCCGTGCGAAGAGCGGCGCAGCTCCAGGGTGGGTGCGGGCAGCGGTACCGCGCCGCGCGGCGCGAGCGAAAAGCAGGCGCCGCGCAGGACCTCATCCTTCCCGCCGACCACCGGGATGCGCGCCTCGAGCGGCGCCCCGGCGCGCGAACGCACTTCGATGTCGCCGAGACTCACGGCGGCCGCCGGGAGCGCCGCGAGCCCGAGCGCTCCGAAGCCCAGCGGGATCCGCCAGGCCGCGACGTTCACGACTTGCAGGACTCGTCCACGTCCTTCTGGGCCGCGACGCGCGCCGCTTCGATCTCCTCGTCGGTGAGGAATTCGCGCTCGCCCTTGGCGTCGTACTTGAAGAGACGCCCGCCGTCGGTATAGGTGCGCAGGTTCTGCCGCGCCTGCTCGCATTTCTGCTCCGCGATCTTCGCGTTCTTCTCCTCGACCTCGGCCTTCTTCTCGCGGTCCTTCGCGAGCGCGCGCCCTTTCTCGAGCTCCTTGTCGAGCGTCACGGCGGGTTTCGGCCCGGTGCCGCCGCCGCCGGAGCTCGGCGCGACGTGCACGGTTTTCGCGTCGACGCCCGGTGGCGGCGTGTCGGAGTAGACGGTCTTGCCGTCCTTGTCGACGTACTTGTAGAGCTCGGCCGAAGCGAGCGGCGCGATGGCGCACGCGAGCGCGAGGACGATGAGGCGTTTCATGTTCGGGTTCCTCCCAGTTCGTTCATTTCACGGCCGGATAGGCCAGCTGCTCGAGTCCCAGCTGCGCGAGGTCGCTCGCGCTCTTCGCGAGCACGATCGCATTCGCGTAATCGCTCCCGGCCATCGCCTTCCTCGCGCCGAGGAGGTCCTGCCATGCCTTGAGCCACAACGCGCGCTTGCCGCGCGCACGCTGCACGTCGGTCTCCGCTTGCGCGAGCATCGCGCGAGCTTCCACGCCAAGCTTCTCCTGCCGCGCCGCGCGCGCCGCTTGCGCCTGCTCGGGCGACATCGCGGGCGCCTGAACCTGCGGCGAGGGCTCGCTCGAAGGCGGCTCTACGGCGCAACCCGCGAGCATCGACGCGGCCAGCGCGAGCGCTCGAAACGCGTTTCCACTGCGCGAGCAAACATTCGGCGGATCAAACATTTAGGAAACCTTATCGAGAATCCGCTGGAACGTCAATGAAGCGCGTCCCAACGCTCCGCGGCGGGGTTCGGCGTTGTTCGGGTGGGGGCCGATCGGTATAATCTCGTTTTGCGACGAGGGTTTTCCCGAATGCGCGTCATCCAGAAGGCGCTCACTTTCGACGACGTCCTGCTCGTTCCCGCACACTCGACCGTCCTCCCCCGCGAAGTCGACCTCGCCTCCCGCCTCACCCGGTCGATCCAGCTCAACATCCCGCTCCTGTCGGCCGCCATGGATACGGTGACCGAATCGCGCCTCGCCATCGCCCTCGCGCAGGAAGGCGGCATCGGCATCATCCACAAGAACATGACGCCCAAGGCGCAGGCCGCCGAGGTCGCGAAGGTGAAGCGCTTCGAGAGCGGCGTGGTGAAGGAGCCCATCACCGTCACGCCCGGCATGACGGTGCGCGAGGTGTTCGAGATCACGCGCAAGCACCGCATCTCGGGGCTTCCCGTGCTCGAGGGAAAGCGCGTCGTCGGCATCGTCACCAACCGCGACCTGCGCTTCGAGACCAACCTCGACCAGCCGGTGAAGAACATCATGACGCCGCGCGACAAGCTCGTGACGGTGAAGGAGGGCGCGCTCCTCGAGGACGCCAAGGCGCTCATGCACCGCCATCGCCTCGAGCGCGTGCTCGTGATCAACGGCGACTGGGAGTTGCGCGGGCTCATCACGGTGAAGGACATCCTCAAGTCCTCCGAGCATCCGCTCGCCTGCAAGGACCAGCAGGGACGCCTGCGGGTGGGCGCGGCGGTGGGCGTGGGCGAGGGCACCGAGGAGCGCGTGGAGGCGCTCGTCGAGGCGGGCGTGGACACGATCGTGGTCGACACCGCGCACGGCCACGCGCAGGGCGTGCTCGATCGCGTGCAATGGGTGAAGAAGCGCTATCCGCAGATGCAGGTGATCGGCGGCAACATCGCGACGCGCGATGCCGCGAAAGCCATGGTCGACCATGGCGCCGACGCCGTGAAGGTCGGCATCGGTCCGGGCTCGATCTGCACGACGCGCATCGTCGCGGGCGTGGGCGTCCCCCAGATCACGGCGATCCAGGAGGTCGCCGCGGCGCTGCGCGATTCCGGCATCCCGTGCATCGCCGACGGCGGCATCCGCTACTCCGGCGACATCGCGAAGGCGATCGCCGCCGGCGCCTCGTGCGTGATGCTCGGCAGCCTCTTTGCCGGCAGCGAGGAAGCGCCCGGCGAGATCGAGCTCTTCCAGGGCCGCTCGTACAAGGCCTACCGCGGCATGGGCTCGCTCGGCGCCATGCAGAAGGGCTCGAGCGACCGCTATTTCCAGGACGCCGAGATGAACGCGGACAAGCTGGTCCCCGAGGGCGTCGAGGGTCGCATCCCGTACAAGGGCCCGGTCACCGCGATCATCCTGCAGCTCATGGGAGGCGTGCGCGCGAGCATGGGCTACACCGGCTGCCGCACGGTGGAGGAGATGCGCTCGAAGGCCGACTTCGTGGAGATCACCTCCGCGGGCATGCGCGAGTCCCACGTCCACGACGTCCAGATCACGAAGGAAGCGCCGAATTACCACGTCGACTGACAAGATCCTCATCCTCGACTTCGGCTCCCAGGTCACGCAGCTCATCGCGCGCCGCGTGCGCGAGACCGGGGTCTATTGCGAGCTGCACCCCTGCGACGTCGACGGCGATTTCGTGCGCGCCTTCGCTCCGCGCGGCGTGATCCTCTCCGGCAGCCACGCCTCCGCCACCGAGGAGACCACGGACCGCGCGCCGCAGGCGGTGTTCGAGCTGGGCGTCCCGGTGCTCGGCATCTGCTACGGCATGCAGACCATGGCCGCGCAGCTGGGCGGAGCGGTGGAGCCGGGGAAGGTGCGCGAGTTCGGCTACGCGGAGGTGCGCGTGCGGGGCCACTCCAGGCTCTTCGAGGGCATCCAGGATCGCGTGAACGAGAAGGGCGAGGCGTTCCTCGACGTCTGGATGAGCCACGGCGACAAGGTGAGCGCCATGCCGCCGGGCTTCAGGCTGATCGCCTCCAGTCCGGTGTGCCCGATCGCCGGCATGGCGGACGAATCGCGCCGCTTCTATGCCGTCCAGTTCCATCCGGAAGTCACGCACACGAAGAAGGGCAAGGAGATCTACGCGCGCTTCGTGCACGACATCTGCGGCTGCGGCAAGAGCTGGGACATGCCCGGCTTCGTGCCGCGCGCGGTGGAGAAGATCCGTGCCGAGGTCGGGAAGGAGGAAGTCATCCTCGGTCTCTCGGGCGGCGTCGATTCGGCGGTCGCCGCGGCGCTCATCCACAGGGCGATCGGCGACCAGCTCACCTGCATCTTCGTCGACACCGGGCTCCTGCGCCTCGCCGAAGGCGACCAGGTGATGGACACCTTCGCGAAGCACCTCGGCGTGAAGGTCGACCGCGTGGATGCCGCGGACGAATTCCTCGGCGCGCTCGAGGGCGTCGCCGATCCCGAGCAGAAGCGGCGCATCATCGGGCGCCTCTTCGTCGAGGTCTTCCAGCGCGAGGCGCAGAAGATGCCGAACGCCAAATGGCTCGCGCAGGGCACGATCTATCCGGACGTGATCGAGTCGGCGGGCGCGAAGACCAAGAAGGCGGTGAGCATCAAGTCGCACCACAACGTGGGGGGACTGCCCGATACGCTGCACCTGAAGCTCCTCGAGCCGCTGCGCGAGCTCTTCAAGGACGAGGTGCGCGACCTGGGGCTCGAGCTGGGGTTGCCGCGCGAGATGGTGTTCCGCCATCCCTTCCCCGGACCGGGACTCGGCGTGCGCATCCTGGGCGAGGTGAAGCGCGAGTACGCGGAGCTCCTGCGGCGCGCCGATGCGATCTTCATCGAGGAGCTGCGCGCGGCGATCACCCCCGAGGGCGTGTCCTGGTACGACCAGGTGGCGCAGGCATTCGCCGTGTTCCTGCCGGTGCGCACGGTCGGCGTGATGGGCGACGGGCGCACCTACGATTACGCGGTGGCGCTGCGCGCGGTGCAGACCAGCGACTTCATGACGGCGCACTGGGCGCACCTGCCCTACGACCTTCTCGCGCGCGTGTCCGGCCGCATCATCAACGAGGTGCGCGGCATCAACCGCGTGACCTACGACATCTCCTCGAAGCCGCCCGCGACCATCGAGTGGGAATGATCACCGCGCTCGATCCGCAGACCGCGCTTCTCGTGATCGACCTGCAAAAGGCTTAGGATCGCGCGCATGTCCGACGCCGATTTCATGCGCGAGGCGCTCGCCCTCGCCGCCGAGGCGGCGCGCGCCGGCGAGGTTCCGGTGGGCGCCGTGGTGGTGAAGGAGGGCCGCGTCATCGGCCGCGGCTACAACCGGCCGATCTCCTCGAACGATCCCACGGCGCACGCGGAGATCGTCGCGCTGCGCGAGGCGGCGGGCGCCGAGGGCAACTATCGGCTGCCGGGCTGCGAGCTGTACGTGACGCTCGAGCCGTGCGCGATGTGCATCGGCGCGATGGTGCATGCGCGGCTCGCGCGGGTCGTGTACGGCGCGCCGGATCCGAAGACCGGGGCCTGCGGAAGCGTCGTCGACCTCACGTCGCTCGCGACCAACCACCACACGGATTTCGAGGGCGGAGTGCTGGCCGGGGAATGCGGCGCCGCGTTGCGGGCCTTCTTCGCGGAGCGTCGCCAGCGCTGATACGGGCGGCGCCGGCGCGGCGCCGGGACGGTAGAATGGCTCTCGCCGCCCGCGAGCCGAAAGCCGCATGACCGCACCCCGATTCGTCCACCTGCGCCTGCACACCGAGTACTCGATCGTGGACGGGATGGCGCGCGTGGACGACGCCGTCGCCGCCGCGGCCGCGGACGGCATGCCGGCGCTCGCGATCACGGACCTCTCCAACCTCTTCGGGGCGATCAAGTTCTACGAGGCGGCGCGGGCGAAGGGCGTGCAGCCGATCATCGGGTGCGACCTGTGGCTCACCAACGAGCGTAACCGCGACGCGCCCTACCGCGTGCTGCTGCTCGCCCGCAACCGCGCGGGGTACCTGAAGCTCTGCGATCTCCTGAGTCGCGCCCACGCCGAGAACCACTGGCGCGGCCGCGCGGAGGTGAAGCGCGCGTGGCTCAAGTCCGCCGAAGGGCTCATCGCGCTCTCCGCAGGCGAGGCGGGTGACGTCGGAGCCGCGCTCGCCTCGGGCCAATTGGAGCACGCCGAAGCGCTCGCGCGGGAGTGGGCGAACGATTTCCCCGGCGCGTACTACATCGAGCTGCAGCGGGTCGACAAGGTGCGCAGCGCCTCGGCCGTGCAGGCACTGGTGAGCCTCGCCTCGCGCCTGCGCATCCCGGTGGTGGCGACCCACCCCGTCCAGTTCGTGAAGCCGGGGGACTTCCGCGCGCACGAGGCGCGCGTGTGCATCGCGCAAGGCTACGTGCTGGGCGACAACCGGCGCCCGCGCGCCTTCCAGCCGGCGCAGTACTTCAAGTCGCAGGCGGAAATGGCGGAGCTCTTCGCCGACATCCCGGAAGCGCTCGAGAACGCGGTCGAGATCGCCCGGCGCTGCAGCTTCGAGTTCTCGCTCGGCAAGAGCCGGCTGCCGGATTTCCCCACGCCGAACGGCGAATCGATCGAGGAGTACCTGCGCACGCTCGTGCGCGCCGGCCTCGAGAAGCGCCTCGAGGCGCTGTATCCGCAGAGCGCGCAACGCGACGCCGAGCGTCCGCGCTATCTCGACCGGCTCGAATACGAGACGAAGACCATCGTGCAGATGGGCTTCCCCGGCTACTTCCTCATCGTCGCCGACTTCATCAACTGGGCGAAGGGCAACGGGGTTCCCGTGGGACCGGGCCGCGGCTCGGGCGCGGGCTCGCTCGTCGCCTACGCGCTCGGCATCACGGACCTCGATCCGCTGCGCTACGACCTGCTGTTCGAGCGCTTCCTCAACCCCGAGCGCGTGTCGATGCCGGACTTCGACATCGACTTCTGCCAGGACGGGCGCGACCGTGTGATCGACTACGTGCGCCGGAAATACGGAGCCGAATGCGTCTCGCAGATCGCCACCTTCGGCACGATGGCGGCCAAGGCGGTGGTGCGCGACGTGGGCCGCGTGCTGGGCATGCCGTACGGAGAGGTGGACCGCATCGCGAAGCTGGTCCCCTTCGAGCTCGGCATCACGCTCGAGAAGGCGCTCGAGGTCGAGCCGCAGCTCAAGCAGCTCGTGGAAGAGCAGGAGGAGGTGGCGGAGCTGATGTCGCTCGCGCGCGCGCTCGAGGGGCTCACGAGGAACGTCGGCATGCACGCGGGCGGCGTCCTCATCGCGCCGGGCAAGCTCACCGACTTCACGCCCCTCTACTGCACCGAGGGCTCGACCGCGACCGTGAGCCAGTTCGACAAGGACGACGTCGAGAAGGTGGGCCTCGTCAAGTTCGACTTCCTCGGCCTCACCACCCTCACGATCCTCGCCGAGAGCGAGCGCAACATCCGCGCGATGGGCGAGCCGGGCTTCGACATCCAGAAGATCGCGCTCGACGACGCGCCCGCGTACAAGGTGTTCTCCTCGGGCAACACGGTCGCGATCTTCCAGTTCGAATCGCGCGGCATGCGCGACCTCATCATGAAGGCGCGGCCCGACCGGCTGGAGGACCTCATCGCCTTGAACGCGCTCTACCGTCCGGGGCCGATGGACCTCATTCCCGAGTTCATCGACCGGAAGCACGGGCGCACGCGCTGGGAATACCTCGACCCGCGCTTGAAGGACATCCTCGATCCCACCTACGGCGTCATGACGTACCAGGAGCACGTCATGACGATCGCGCAGGTGATCGGCGGGTATACGCTGGGCGGCGCCGACCTGCTGCGCCGCGCGATGGGCAAGAAGAAACCCGAGGAGATGGCCAAGCAGCGCGAGATCTTCCTCAAGGGCGCGACCGAGCGTGGGGTGGACCCGGGAAAGGCCACCGTCCTCTTCGACCAGATGGAGAAGTTCGCGGGCTACGGCTTCAACAAGTCGCACGCCGCGGCCTATGCGTACGTCGCCTACCAGACCGCGTACCTCAAGGCGCACCACGCCGCCGCGTTCATGGCGGCGAACATGTCGGCGGTCATGAACGACACCGACAAGCTGCAGGTGCTCTATGACGACGCGCGGGCGAACGGCCTCGCGGTCGAGCCGCCCGACATCAACACGTCGACCTACCGCTTCGTGCCGATCGACCCGAAGCGCATCCGCTACGGGCTGGGCGGCGTGAAGGGAACGGGCGAGGGCGCGATCGCCTCCATCGTCGCCGCGCGCGAGGCCGCCGGGCCCTTCACCGGGCTCGCCGATTTCTGCCGGCGCGTCGATCGACGGCTCGTGAACCGGCGTGCGATGGAAGCGTTCATCCGCGCGGGCGCCTTCGATTCGCTCGAGGCGAACCGCGCGAGCCTGCTCGCATCCCTCGGCGACGCGATCGAGGTGGCGGAGAAAGGCGAGCAGTTCGCGGCGCAGACGAGCCTCTTCGGCGGCGGCGGCGCCGGCGGCGCGGAGGAGGCATTCACGCTCGCCGCGTGCGCCGATTGGGGCGAGCGCGAGCGGCTGCAGAACGAGAAGCAGGCGCTCGGCTTCTACCTCTCGGGCCATCCGTTCAACGCGTATCGCGACGAGCTGCGCCGCTTCGCGCGCACCTCGCTCGCGAGCCTCGTGCCGCAATTCGAGCCGGTGATGCTCGCCGGCGTGATCCACGGCGTGCAGGTGAGGAATTCCCGCCGCGGCCGCATGGCGATCTTGACGCTCGACGACGCGAGCGCGCGCGTCGAGGTCGTGATCTACGGCGAGCTCTTCCAGGCGAAGCGCGCGATGATCCAGGAAGACCAGGTGGTGGTCGTGCGCGGCAAGGTCTTCCCCGACGAATTCTCCGGGGGCCTGCGCATCACGGCCGACGACCTCATGGACCTGGCCGAAGTGCGCGCGGCGCACGCGCGGCTGCTGCGCCTGTCCATCAACGGCCAGGCCGATTCGGCGCGCCTCAAATCGCTGCTCGCGCAATATTCGGGCGGCAAATGCCACGTGGCCATCCGCTACCGCAACGCCAAGGGCGAGTGCGACATCCGGCTGCCCGAGACCTGCAAGGTGAAGGTCTCGGCGCCGCTCCTCGATTCCCTCGCGCAGTGGCTCGACGAGAAGAACGTCGAGGTCGTCTATTAACGAATTCCCCGGTTTCCAGGGAGGCACGATGGACCTGCAGTTGGAGGGCCGCAGCGCGCTCGTGACGGGCGCGAGCTCGGGAATCGGCCGCGCGATCGCGGCGGCGCTCGCGCGCGAGGGCGCGCGGGTCGCGATCACCGGTCGCCGGCGCGAAAACCTCGAGTCGCTCGCTTCCGAGATCCGGGCCGCGGGCGGGGCGGCGCCCGCGATCGTCGTCCATGACGCGCTCGATCCCGGTTACGTCGAAGCGGTCGCGACGCAATGCGCCGCGGCGATTGGGCCGATCCAGATCCTCGTGAACAACGCGGGCGGCAGCCGCGCCTTCGGCAAGGACGCGACCGACGAGCAATGGGACGAAGCGCTCACGCTCAACTTCACGCGCCACCGCCAGCTCACGAACCGATTGCTGCCGGCGATGATCGAAGGCCGGTGGGGACGCATCCTCAACATCACCGGGAAGTCGGAGCCGGACAACGTGAACGGCGCGTTCTGCGCGAAGGCCGCCCTCACCGCGTGGTCGAAGGGCCTGTCGCGCGAAGTCGGCAAGCACGGCATCACCGTGAACTGCATCCCGCCGGGGCGCATCCTCTCCGAGCAGATCCTGCGCAACTACACACCGGAGTATCGCGCGTGGCAATCGGAGCACGAGATTCCGATGGGCCGTTACGGCGATCCCGGGGAGCTCGCCGACCTCGCGGTGTTCCTCGCCTCGCCGCGCGCGGGCTACATCACGGGCGCCGTGTATCCGGTCGACGGCGGTTTGCGCCGCTACCAGTACTGAGCGCGCGATGAGCGCGCTCGATCCCTCGCGCAAGTGGGATGTGCTGGTGCTGGGTGGCGGCAACGCCGCGCTGTGCGCCGCGATCACCGCGCGCGCGGCGGGAGCGAGCGTGCTCGTGTTGGAGTCGGCTCCCATCGCGTTTCGCGGCGGGAACAGCCGCCACACGCGCAACATGCGCACCATGCACGACGGCCCGCTGGGTCCGCTCACCGAGGCGTATCCGCAGGAGGAGTACTGGCAGGACCTGCTCAAGGTGACGGGCGGGCTCACCGACGAGAGGCTCGCGCGGATGACGATCCGCGAGACCGAGCGCCACGTGCCGTGGATGCTCGCGCACGGCGTGCGCTTCCAGGCCCCGCTCGGCGGGACGCTGCATCTCGCGCGCACCAACGCGTTCTTCCTCGGCGGCGGCAAGGCGCTGATGAACGCGTATTACGCCGCGGCCGAGGCGTTGGGCGTCGAAGTCGCGTACGACACCGAGGTGATCGACCTCGCGATCGACGACGGCCGCTTCAGCGCGGCTTCGGTGGTTCGCGGCGGCGTCCGCGGCGAGATTCGCGCGAAGGCGGTCGTCGCCGCGGCGGGAGGCTTCGAGTCGAACCTTGCGTGGCTCCGGGAAGCGTGGGGGCCGCCCGCGGACAACTTCATCGTGCGCGGAACTCCGTACAACATGGGCGTGGTGCTGAAGCTGCTGCTCGCGAAGGGCGCGCGGCAGGTGAGCGATCCCACGCAGGGCCATTGCGTCGCCATCGACGCGCGCTCGCCGCGCTACGACGGCGGCATCGTCACCCGCGTCGACGCGGTCTCGCTCGGCATCGTGGTGAACCGCAACGCGCAGCGCTTCTACGACGAGGGCGAGGACTTCTGGCCCAAGCGCTATGCGATCTGGGGGCGGCTGGTCGCCGGGCAGCCGGACCAGGTCGGCTACTCGATCATCGATGCGAAGTCGATGGGCAAGTTCATGCCGCCGGTGTTCGCGCCGATGAAGGCGCACTCGATCGGCGAGCTCGCGCGCGCGCTCGACCTCGATGCGGCCGCGCTCGAGGCGACGGTCGGCGAGTTCAATGCGGCCGTGCGTCCTGGCACGTTCGACCATACGAAGTTCGACGATTGCCGCACGCAAGGCATCGCGCCGCCGAAGACCCACTGGGCGCGGCGCATCGACACGCCGCCGTTCTACGCCTGGCCGCTGCGTCCGGGCATCACGTTCACTTATCTCGGCGTCGCGATCGACGAGAAGGCGCGCATGCGCATGCACGACGGCAGGCTCGCCGAGAACGTCTGGGCCGCGGGCGAGATCATGGCCGGCAACATCCTCGGCAAGGGCTATCTCGCGGGGATCGGCATGGCGATCGGCACGACGTTCGGACGCATCGCGGGCGAGGAGGCCGCGCGCCATGTCCGCCCCTGAGGCAAGCCGCCTCGCCGCCACGCTCGCGGAAGCGCAGCGCGTGCTCGCGATCTGCAACGCGTGCCGCTACTGCGAAGGCTATTGCGCCGTCTTTCCGGCGCTCGAGCGGCGGCTCTCCTTCGACGAGGGCGACATCCACTACCTCGCGAATCTCTGCCACAACTGCGGCTCGTGCCTCTACGCGTGCCAGTACGCGCCGCCGCACGAGTTCCGGCTCGATTTCCCGAAGGTGATGGCGCAGGTGCGCGGCGAGACGTATCGCAAGTACACGTGGCCCGCGGCGCTCGGCGCGCTCTTCGCCCG
>Ga0157370_10005033_pt1 | contig 14931 bp, 16 predicted proteins | sample C35metaG_FD_113463 | JGI IMG/M metagenome (GOLD analysis project Ga0157370, IMG submission 113463) | Corn rhizosphere microbial communities from Kellogg Biological Station, Michigan, USA - C3-5 metaG | ecosystem: Host-associated > Plants > Roots > Rhizosphere > Soil | place: USA: Michigan...
GTTTAGAGAATTTGAACTCTTCTCTTTTCTCCAACCATTATTATGTTTTATTTGATTCAATGATTTTCATTGTTAGATTAGACTAACAAAAATAGTTATACTATACTTAACTCGCAAGTTAACAATAAAAAAACTGCCAATTGCTTGACAGTTTATATTTAATTTGATATTGATTCTACTTTGTAAATCTTACAGCAGTTTTTCTGTCAGACTCTCTTTCTTTATCGGTTGCTTCAGCCGGAACTTTTGCAAATTTGGATCCGTAACCTTCAGCTTCTACCACCTGTGCAGTTTTAAGTGCAGACTTAACAGCAGATGCTCTGTCACCGGATAATTTTAAGTTAGCATTAGCATCACCTTTATTATCGGTGTAAGCACCAATTTTGATTTTAGCATCCGGAAACTCAGCCAAGATCATTTTTAAATTATCCAACTGAATTTGAGATTCCGGAGTTAATTTCGTAGTTCCGAATTCGAAATTCAAATTATCAAAATTGAACCATTTATCTTTCAGTTGCGCTTCTGTTGAGTTTTTATAGTCATCAGATTTTAGGAAAGTCACGATTTGATCCTCGATTCCGCCTTTATAAGCCTGAAGTGTTTTTCCACTTGGCAAAGTCACCACCATCGTTTCTCTCGTAGTAACAACAGAATCTCCAGCCGGAGTCGTGGAATCTGTAACTACAGTTGTAGAATCTACAGTTGCTACCGGAACCACCTCTGCTTTTTTATCACATTGTTTCCAGAAAAACCAGCCTAAGAGTAATAACAAAAGTAATGGTAATAACCATTTCCAAATACTTCCACCTCCTGAGTTATCCGAAACAATTTCGTGCGTACTTCCACTTCTTGTAACATCTACTTTTGGAGTGTCTGTCACAACAGATTTGGGAGTTTCAGTTACAATTGAACTTTCTGTAACAGGCGTTACCGGATTTACATCTGCAATAGGTGTTTGCAAAGGTTCCGGAACAACATTCACAGGTTCAGCATCTACTGATCCAAACCAATTTCCTAATCCTAAAGATGCAAAACTAAATCCTGCAGGCAATAAGGAAGTTAAAAGTCCTTTCTGATCGCTTAATAAATTCCCGAAAGAAGAAACATCCAAATTATTATCAACAGCATATTTTCCTAAAGTTCCTGCTGTTGCTCCAGTCACAAGATTTAATAATGAGTTTGTCGATTCAGTTTTGATGCCGGCATAAGAAGAAACTGAATTTGTAATAGCAGCAAGCTTATCTCCATCCCCGAAAATCAGACTCAAAATCTTTGAAATTACAGAATCACTTCCGTTAAGATTTCCCAATAGATTTGACAAAATTCCTGATGAAGCAGCGTCTTTGACTGTACTAAAAAGCTCCGATTGTGTGTTGCTGTTAACAAAACCTCCAACTACAGCTGGTAATAATGCTGAAATTGCTTTTGAAATTCCTGACTCGCTTTCTCCAAGTTGAGTTGCTGTTTGGGACACTGTTGCTGGTCCAAGCTGACCTTTAATTAGATCGATTAAGTTGATTGACATAATAGTTTATTTTATTGATTTTATGTAATATAATATTACAAATATTAATCCACAATTTTTAACTATTAATAATTTTAATAAAACTTTAACAAATAGAATAAAATATCAATTAACTATTAATATCAATTTGAATCTAAATAAAATAAAAAAATCCGAAGAAATTCTCCGGATTTTTATAGATTTAATACTTAATTAATAAGCTTTTGCAAATACCACTCTTTGTTTAGAAGGTTTTCCTGAAATCAAAGAAACACCATCTTCCTGTTCGTTATTCAAAGGAATACATCTGATAGTTGCCTTTGTCTCTTGTTTGATTTGTTCTTCTTCTTCAGCAGTTCCGTCCCAATGCGCAAGGATGAAACCTCCTTTTTCCGCAAGCACTGTTTTGAACTCTTCATAAGAATCAACTTTCGTAATATTTTCTTTTTTGAACTTTAAAGCTTTATTATAGATATCACTTTGAATGGTTTTCAATAATTCTTCGATGTAAACATCAAGGCCTTCGATAGATACTGTTTCTTTCGTCAGATTATCTCTTCTTGCCAATTCTACGGTTTTATTCTCAAGATCTCTTTGTCCAAGTGCTATTCTCAATGGAACACCCTTCAATTCATATTCAGCAAATTTCCAACCTGGTTTGTTCTGAGTATCATTATCAAATTTAACAGAAATACCTTTAGCTCTCAACTTACTTTGAATTTCCAAAGCAACTTCACTAATTTCAGCCAATTGCTCCTCACCTTTAAAAATCGGAACAATCACAACCTGAATAGGAGCCAAAGTTGGAGGTAAAACCAAACCAAGATCATCGGAATGCGTCATAATTAATGCTCCCATTAATCTTGTAGAAGTTCCCCAGGATGATGCCCAAGGATATTCCTGTTTTCCTTCTTTGTTTGTAAATTTCACATCGAAAGCTTTCGGAAAACTTTGCCCAAGGAAGTGTGAAGTTCCTGCTTGTAGCGCTTTTCCGTCTTGCATCAAAGCTTCAATACAATAAGTTTCGTCTGCTCCTGCAAATCTCTCAGAAGGCGTTTTGATTCCTCTGAAAACCGGAATTGCCATAAAGTCTTCAGCAAATTTCGCATAAACCTCAAGCATTTTTTCAGTCTCCTCTACAGCTTCATCTCTTGTTGCGTGAGCTGTGTGTCCTTCTTGCCAAAGGAATTCGGCAGTCCTCAGAAACAATCTTGTTCTCATTTCCCAACGAACTACATTCGCCCATTGGTTAATCAAAATAGGCAAATCTCTATAAGACTGAATCCAGTTTTTATAAGTGCTCCAAATGATCGCTTCGGAAGTTGGACGTACAATTAATTCTTCTTCCAGTTTAGCATCAGGATCAACAATCAATTTCGCTGGATTATTTGGGTCAGTTTTTAATCTGTAGTGAGTTACAACAGCACATTCTTTGGCAAAACCTTCTGCATTTTTTTCTTCAGCTTCGAACAAGCTTTTGGGTACAAACAGAGGGAAATAAGCATTTTGGTGTCCGGTTTCTTTGAACTTTTTGTCCATTTCGTCACGCATTTTTTCCCAAATTGCATAACCATAAGGTTTGATCACCATACATCCTCTAACACTGGAATTCTCCGCTAGATCTGCTTTAACAACCAATTCATTATACCATTTGCTATAATCTTCCGCTCTTGATGTTAATTTTGCCATATTTTTTTAAACTATTTTTTAACTTTTTTAACTTTTCGTAATCTAAATAAAAAGCCTAATTTTACACTACTTTGTAAATAATTACTGGTACAAAATTTGGTTATTTTAAGAATACAAATATAGCAAACTTAATACTTCCTATAAAATGAAAAATATCAACAATACTCGCTTATTAAATCTAATCAAATCCAAAGCTTTGATTTTGATTGCCAGCAGTTCTCTTCTGACCTCTTGTGTGATCTACACAGGCGGATACTCAGAAACTGATGGCGTATATTATGATCCTAACAAGGATTCTTTACCTGCAGGTTCATATTCAGGAAATTATGGTAATCAGGTTGATAGTTATTACAATTATCAAGACACTTATCCAAGCATTTATGACAACAACCAACAAAACATTCAGGATCAGGACAACCGTTATACTTTAGCAAGCAGCTCTTCTGATTGGGGAACTTACACAGGAACTGAAACCAACTATACCAGCTTTAACAATTGGGGTTATGGCGGTTGGGGAATGGGATTCGGCTACGGAGGTTTTGGTGGCTGGGGATATCCTGGTTACGGAATGTATGGCTGGAACAGTCCTTTCAACTCCTGGGGTTGGGGAATGGGATTCGGATGGGGTAATTCCTTCTACTCGCCTTGGGGCTGGGGTGGCGGATTCTATGATCCGTTCTGGGGTTATGGTTATGGTGGCTGGGGAGGTTATTATGGCGGTGGATATTACCGTCCGATTAACTACAACAGATCTGGTGTAAACGGAGGAAGACTTAATGGTATGATTTCTCAAAATAGAGCTGGTAATAGAAATAGCAACCGTTTTGATGGTATTAATGCAGGAGTCCGTCCAAATAGAAATATAAGAAATGAAGTTGGAACCATTAATAGTGGAATCAGGACTTCTAATAACGGGATTAGAAATTTCAACAGTGGAATCAGACAAACCAATGGTGGTATCAGACAATATCCTAACAATGGTGGGATCAGAAATTCATATCCAAATAATGGTGGTACAAGAACTCAATCTTATCCAAACAACGGAGGAATAAGAACGCAGAACAGCGGTGGCTTCAGAAATGACACATATTCTGCACCTACAAGATCAAGTGGTGGATTCAACTCCGGTGGTGGAATGAGATCTGGTGGTTCTTCCGGCGGTGGCGGAATGAGATCCGGAGGTGGCGGTGGAAGAAGATAATGTTTAATTTTAAAATACATTTCATATAAAAATGCTTAAAAAAACTTTATTACTGATTAGCATTCCAGTATCTTTTCTTTATTTAAAAGGTCAATATTCACCAGATATATCAGTAATTACCAACACAACTGATATATATGCTGGAAATCCAATCAACGGCACTGCAAAATATAATGCAATGGCAGGATCTATTGGAGCTTTAGGAGGAGATATTTCTTCCGCCAGCGTGAATCCTGCGGGTATCGGAGTTTTTATTACAAATGATGCTAACTTAACCTTAGGTATCAACAATAATAAAAACGCATCTACATTTGCAGGTAAAACATTGAATAATAAAATCAATGATACAGATATCAACAATACTGGTGGTGTTCTAACTTTTAATTTAGGAGAAACTCCCTCAAAATGGAAGTTTGTAAATATTGGTGTTAATTATTCAAACCGGTCTTTGGATAATACTGTAAGATCTGATGCAAATGGAAACATTAAAATTGTAGATGATACTTATTATTCGGATAAGGTGATTAATTATACCTATTTAGGTCATATTTATGATAGATCCGGAAACCAGTCAAAAATGAATTTTACAGTTGGTGCAAATTATGATAACCGACTTTATTTTGGAGCAGGATTTAATCTTTATAATTCCTATTTTTCTCAATCCGACCAGGCTGGTTTCTATTCTGACGATGACAAAACTTCTCTGTATTATGATAAGCAATATACTCCATATGATGAACATTCTGATGGTTTCTCTGCTAATATTGGTATCATTGCAAAACTGAGTAATCAGATCCGTTTAGGAGCTGCGATCGAGTCACCAACCTGGTGGAACATCGACAGAGTTTATAATCAATATTATTACAAGTATAATCAAGTCGATCTATTTACAGAGGACAGAACCTTGATCACACCAATGAAGGCAACTTTGAGTGCCGCTTTTGTTCCAAGTAAAAATTTCGCTTTGAATGTTGATTTCATCCAGGGAATTACAAAACCTAAATATGATGTCGTTACAAATACGGAAAGGGAAATAAACAACTTCTTCAAAGATTCTTACAAAAATTCTTCAGAAGTAAGAGTTGGAGCAGAATATAGAATTGCAGCTTTCAGATTAAGAGGCGGTTATGCTTATCAGGGAAATAGCTTTGACAATTTGTCCCTATTAGGATACAACGAAAATGGCTCAGCTTCTGAACAATCTTTTTCTAATCTTCTGGTTGGAAAACGTAATACTATCGGTGCAGGTTTAGGATATGATTTCAAAGCATTTTATATTGATGCTTCTTATCAGAACATAACGTCTGAATACAGCAGTCCTTTTTTACAAGGAAACATCAATGACAATACAGGTTATTTCAATGGAGGATTTGATGTAAATAGCGATGCTTATGCAGTTTCTAAAGTTAAAAACACAAGAAGTAATTTCTTTGTGACTGTCGGTTGGAAATTCTAAAATTTCAGTATTAGATAAAATTAAAGTCCTGATTCGTTCAGGACTTTTTTTATTAATCGAATATTAATTTAATTAATATTAATTTTTAAGAATCATCAAACTTCTTTTATGATTTTGAAAACCATAATGTTCATATAGTTTTTTCGCTTTATCATTATGGTTTTCGATTTCTAAGAGTACCACTTTGAATTGATTTTCAGAGGAATAGTTCTTCACAAATTCCAAAGCTCTTTTCCCAAGCGATTTTCCTTGAAATTCTGGTTTGAGGTACAATTCATCCAAAAATAAAATCTCGCCACCAAATTCAAAACTGAAATATTTCACAAGAATAATGTAACCTGCAATTTGTCCTTCAAAAAGAATTTTAAAACAATCGCCATATTTCTCTTCATTAATGAATTTACCAAAGTTTTCATTCGTCACTTTTTCATCAAAAGGATAAAGGTCGATGGCGTAGAAATCCTTCATCATTTGAGATAATTCCGGGATGTCAGATACGTCTGCTTTTAAAATTTCATGATTCATTTTTTCTTTTTTTCTCGCCAAAGCCAAGGTGCGATCGGGTTATCTTCTCGCCATAGTCCTACTCTATTTTTTCGGGCATCAGTTTCCAGTTTTGCGTAAACAGGATCTTTGGAATATTTTGTAAAATGCCAGGCCATTCCCAGCTTTACCATTTCCTGATTTACATTTTGATTCTTATCATTAATTACAACTGCGATCAACCTTTTGTACCGATCATATTTTTCTCCTTTAACAGTCACAATTCTCCCAAAGCAAAGATCAGACAATGCGATTTTAGCATTATTTCCAAATGGTTGTTTTCCGCGTTTTTCAGGAGAATCTATATGAGCTAACCGTATTTTCGTAGGAATATTTTTATAAATAATTTCCATCGTGTCGCCATCAGTTATTCCGACGACTTTTGCTGAAAATGTTTTATTGGAAAGTTTTTCTGCAAGTTTGTTTTGACCAAATATCTGAACAGAAAGTAAAATTAGAAAAATAAAATACTTCATTGAGAAAATTAAATCTCAAATTTTTTCTTTGCCAATTCTTTTCTTACTCTGCTCAAACTTTCAGGTGTAATTCCAAGGTAGGAAGCAACCATCCATTGTGGGGCTCTTAGCATTAGATTGGGATATTTTTTAAGGAAATCCATATAACGTTCTTCTGCGGTTGTACTGATCAAAGCATTCACTCTGTTCTGAAGATTTTTGATATGATTGAACATCAACCTTTGGTTTTTCTCTGCAACATCGGGATAAATCTTCGACAGATTTTCAAAAAAACCTTCTTTAGTCACAACAATTATACTTTCCTCGATAGCTTCTATGTAAAATCTTGATTTCTCATTCAGCAATTGACTTGTAGTATCCGAAATAATCCAGTTCTCCGGCGCAAATTGTATGACGTGTTCTTTCCCGGCTTTATCGATAGAATACATTCTCAACAGACCTTTTTCCACAAAAAAAGTAGAATCAGAGATCTCGCCTTCTCTTAAGATGATCTCGTTTTTCTTGACTTCCTTGATCTCATAAAAAGTGGAACAAACCTCAAGACTGGCAATAGGAACGCCTAATATTTGTGAAAGATGATTGCGGAAATTATGGTATTCCATCTGTGTTATTTGTGTTTAAATATAATTGTTTTAATTAAATTTGATCCAAATCAATACTTTGGTGTGAAGCATTATAAAAAGCTTTCCCATTTTCCAATGCAATCAGCTGCGGGCTTTGATGCGTGACATCAAAACGACTTTCGATGTCGTTGGAAATATCGCGATGTGCTATCAGATCAAGAAAATAATAAGTATAATTTTTATCAGAATTCTCCATTTGTTTTTCAAACGATCTAAGAACAGTTTTGCTGATAAAGCAACGTGTAGAATGTTTGAATATCAATACTTTGTGTTGAAACGATTTTTCAACAGCCAAGTCAAGATCCTTCTCGGACTCGATCTTTTTCCAAAGACTTTTGGTCTGATCCTGCTCCTCTTTTTTTCCGAATATTTGGTCTAAAAATCCCATCAAATTAATTTGAGTAAAAATAAGATTTTCCAGTCAGAAAAGAAAATGTTTTTTTAATGATGATGAAACAAATGTCCCCCTAACGCAAGTATGATTCCGAAAATTACAAGGACAATTTTTTGCCAGTCCATCTTGTGATTCTTATTACTCTCGAAAATAATAACACTTGAAATATGAAGGAAAATACCGCCAACTACAGCTAAGAAATAGACTTTCAGATTTTCATCAAAATATTTACCAAGCAGCATACCCAAAGGCGAAGCTAAAGCAAAAACCAAAACAATCATCCAGAATTTGGTAGAGAAATTTTTGCTGTGAGCCAGAAAACTACCCAGAACAAAAGAAATCGGTATGTTATGAAATAGAATTCCCAAAAGATAGGGTGAAAGCGTTTCTTTCTCGTGAGACAGAGGAATGCCTTCTATAAAAGCATGAACAAATAATCCAGCAATCAGCGCCACCGGAATTATCGAATGATCGTCGGAATGCTGATGAAGATGGCCGTGCTCAAAACCTTTGGTCAAATTTTCCAAAAGCATTTGGATCAAAACACCCAGAATCACGAAAATTCCTATCTGATGTCCGCCAGTTTCATAAACTTCGGGGAAAACTTCATTTAAACAAATCGTGATCAGAAAACCAGCACTTAAGATCAATAGATTTTTTGCAAATTGCTGTTTGCTCCCAAAATACTTTCCGAGAAAAACACCGATTAACACACTTAATATGAGTAGTAATATTATAATCATTTTTTGATCTTAAATAAATTGATACAACGCTGAGAACTTCCTTCATCAAAATTATTCAGTTGATAATCGCCCCATCTTTTCACCAATTCAAAACCGAATTCTTCAGCAAATTGCAATATTTTTTCCGGTCGAGTCAGTTTTACCCTTTCAAAAAAATGAAACTTTTTGCCTTGATCTTCAAAATCAATTTCCTTCATAATGTATTCGCCTTCAATATGTTTTTTGATATTAAAAACAATATTTTCTCTTTCGATAGAAGCCGTTGGCGTGATAACACTTTTTACATATTCTGCATTCAGAAAATCGAGGACAAAATAACCTCCATCTTTCAAAACATCGGAAACAGATTTGAAAACACTTTTGTCTTCTTCCTCCGTTTCAAAATATCCAAAACTCGTAAAAAGATTAAAAACGGCATCTACATATTCACTTTCAATTTTATTTCGCATATCGTGAACCTGAAACTTCAAAGTTTCTGTTTCGAATTGTTTATCAAAACTGATACTTTGCTCAGAAAGATCAAGACCTAAAACATCATAACCCAATTTATTGAGATAAATAGAATGTCTGCCTTTTCCACAAGCCAGATCAATTATTTTTGAGTTTTTCTCAAGTTTCACATAATCCGTCAAAAGATTCAGAAAATCTTCTGCTTCTTTGTAATCGTGATTTTTGTAAAGTATGTGATAATATGGCGTATCAAACCATTCTTCGAACCATTGCATTTTGCAAAAATAGTGAAAATTGACGTGAGACAAATAGAATATAGATGATAGATTTTTCAAATCAATTATCATTTATCGATTATCATTCATTAATTTTGCAGAATGGATATAGAAAATCTTCAGATACAGGTCAAAACTTTTTTCGGATTAGAACAGATTTTGGCAGAAGAAATCAAGAAATTAGGAGGTAAAAATGTGGAAATCAAAAACCGCGCAGTCACTTGTGAAGGCGATTTGGGATTTCTTTATAAACTCAATTATTCTTGCAGAACAGCCGTTAAAATCATCATTCCAATCATGGAATTCAAGGCTTATAATGAAAGTAAATATTACGATAAGCTTTTTAAATTCGAATGGGATGAGTTTCTGGACAAAAACCAGACTTTTGCTATCGATGCGACTGTAAATTCTGAAAGATTCCACCATTCTCAGTTTATGACTTTGAAAATGAAAGATGCTATCGTCGATTATTTTCAGGACAAACATAAGATGAGACCAAGTGTGAACAAAGACAATCCGGATATCAAATTCCATCTTCATATCGACAGAGAATTGGTAACAATTTCTATCGACAGTTCAGGTGATCCGCTTTTCAAACGTGGTTACAGAAAGGAACAAACTATTGCACCAATCAATGAAGTTTTGGCTTCCGGAATGTTGCAATTGGCTGGCTGGGACGGAAAAGGAAACTTCCTGGATCCAATGTGCGGCTCCGGAACATTATTAATAGAAGCAGCAATGATCGCAATGGATCTTCCGGCGCAGACTTTCAGAAGATATTTCGGTTTCCAGAACTGGAAAAACTATGATTCTGAATTATTCAAAACGATCAAAGATGTGAGATTGAACCGTGTGAGAGAATTCACCGGGAAAATCGTAGGTTACGATATAGATTCTGAAGCTTTGGACATTGCACACATCAATATAGAAGCTGCCGAAATGGACGATGTCATCACGCTTAAAAATAAAGATTTCTTCGAATCTGAGAAAGATCTTTTCCCGTTGTTGATGGTTTTCAATCCGCCTTATGACGAGAGAATTTCTATTAATGATGATGATTTTTATAAGAAAATTGGAGACACTTTCAAACAACATTATCCAAACACTTTGGCTTGGCTAATCTCTGCAGATCTTGATGCTCCGAAGAAAATTGGATTGAGACCTTCGAGAAGAATTAAGTTATTTAATGGAAAATTAGAAACGAGATTCTTGCAATACGAAATGTATGATGGATCTAAGAAGGGGAAATATATGAATAAGGAAGAGGAATAATTAATTGAATATTTTGAAAATGAAATAGATTCCGAAAAAAATCATAAAAAGAATCATTAAAATAATTATATAGATTTTAAAAAACTTTTTTGATTGTTGTAAATCTGAAACACCATAATTTTCATTTACCGGAATTATATCATTTTCATTTAAAATGAATTCTATTTTCTGATAATTTTCTTGTAAGAAATAATATCTACGAAAATTAGCAATATTTGTATTGCTGATTTCTTCTGAGTAAAAGGAAATTCTATTTTCATAAAGTATATTTTCAAATTTCAAATAATCTTTAAATTGAATCAAAGTTTTAAAATGTTCTTTTTCAAATATATTAGAATTCATTTTCTTTTTTTTCAAATTTAATCTTTTTCCATATTTTTGAAATTGATTTTAATTGTGTTAATTACGCTTTTTAACTTAAAATATGATTGGAGATATTATAGAATTAATAATTGAATTGTTTATTTTTTTTATTCCTGATGGGAAAAAGAAAGATGAGGCAACTGAACATTTTAAAAATATAAAATGACCACAATCTCCATTATCATCGCCATATTCAACAGAAAAGACGAATTATTCGAGCTTCTCAATTCTCTGTCTCATCAAACCGACAAGGATTTTGAAGTGATAATCGTGGATGATGGTTCCAAAATTGCGCTTCTGCCAACAGTGGAACTATTCGAAGAACAATTAGATATCAAGTTCTTCCGTAAAGACAATTCAGGGCCAGGACTTTCCAGAAATTATGGTGCAAAACGGGCAAAAAATGACTGGCTTGTTTTCGTGGATTCTGACGTCATTGTTGAGACAGATTACATCGAAAATATCAAGAGAAATCTTACAGAAAATCCTTGCGATGCCTTTGGTGGAGCGGATAAGGCGCACAAAGGTTTCAACCTGATGCAGAAGGCAATCTCCTACTCTATGACTTCGGTGTTTACAACAGGCGGAATCCGTGGAAAGAAAAGCGCGGTTACGAAATTCCAACCGAGAAGTTTCAACATGGGCGTGAACAAAGAGATTTTCCTGAAAGTTGGTGGCTTCTCAGAAATGCGAATTGGCGAAGATCCTGATCTCTCGATGACGTTGTGGGAAAATGGCTACTCAACGATGTTTTACGACAATATAGGCGTTTATCACAAACGACGAACAGACTTTGGAAAATTCTCAAAACAGGTTTATCAATTCGGTTGTGCAAGACCGATTCTGAATCAAAGACATCCAAAATACACCAAACTGACTTTCTGGTTTCCGAGTGTATTTTTGTTGGGATATTTAGTTGGAATTATTCATTATTTCGTTTGGGAAAACGGATTGATTCTCGCTTTGTACGGACTTTACACGTTTCTTGTTCTTTTTCATGCTTTAATTGTCACGAGGAATATCAGTATTGCTTCAATGGCTGTGATTTCTACTTACATCCAAATGTTTTCTTACGGTTATGGTTTTCTGAAATCCTGGTTTCTACTCAACATCCTGAAACAATCTCCACGAGAAGCTTTTCCGAAACATTTTCATTGATTTAATTAACATTTAATTATCAATTGTAAACCTTTGCTTGGAATATTTTTTGTAAATTTTAAATGAATTAAATTTATAAAAGTATGTCAAAAAATATCGCTGATCAATTTGTCGAAATCCTTGTAAAAACGGGAGTTAAACGTATATATGCTGTCACTGGTGACAGCCTTAATTTTTTAAATGACGCTATAAAACGTGAAGGTTCTATTAAATGGATCCACGTAAGACACGAGGAAGTTGGTGCTTTTGCAGCCGCTGCTGAAGCTGAATTGGAAGGTCTTGCCGTTTGTGCAGGAAGTTCTGGTCCGGGTCACGTTCATTTAATTAATGGACTTTATGAAGCTAATCGTGGAAATGTTCCCGTTCTGGCAATCGCTTCAACTTGTGAAAGTTCAGAATTTGGAACTTCTTATTTTCAAGAAACTAATACGATTAAATTATTTGATGATTGTTCGGTTTATAATCAAATTGCGACAACTCCGGAACAAGCGCCCAGAATGTTACAAGCCGCTTTGCAACACGCCATTTCTCAAAAAGGTGTAGCAGTTTTAGGAATGCCTGGCGATCTTTTCGAAGCCGATTCTGTGAAAAACATCAGTTCAGATTTAGTTTTCAAAACCAATCCAAGAATTATTCCTTCAGAAGAAGAAACCAATTGGATCGCTGAACATTTGAATTCAGGGAAGAAAGTGGCGATTTATTGTGGAATAGGCGCTTCCGAAGCGCATTCAGAAGTCATTGCTCTGGCTGAAAAACTCAAAGCGCCAATCGGATATTCTTTCCGTGGGAAAATGGGAATTCAGTATAACAATCCTTATGAAGTTGGGATGACAGGACTTTTAGGTTTGCCTTCTGCTTTCAAAGCGATGCACGAAGCCGATATTATTTTATTGCTGGGAACAGATTTTCCTTACGTGAAATTTATGCCGGTTGATAAAGTGATTATTCAGATTGATGACAAGCCGGAACGTTTGGGAAGAAGAGCACAACTGACGAGAGGATTTGCCGGGAAAATCAAAGATTCATTAGTTAATATTCTGCCTTTAATTAAAATTAATAATGACAGACATTTTCTTGATAAACAATTAGAGTTTTATCAGAAGGTAAAAAACAACCTTAGATCTTACGTTGAAGATAAAGGAAAAGAAAGTCACATTTCTCCTGAATTTGTAGCAGAAACTTTGAACATTAAAGCTAATCAAGATACAATATTTACTGTAGATACAGGTATGTGCTGCGTTTGGGGCGCAAGATATCTGGAAGCAACTGGTGAGAGAAAACTTCTAGGATCCTTCAGTCACGGAACTATGGCGAATGCAATGCCAATGGCAATCGGAGCACAATTATCGAGTCCGGACAAACAAGTCATTGCGCTTTGCGGAGACGGTGGACTATCTATGTTATTAGGTGATATTGCAACCATTAAACAATATAATTTACCAATTAAAATCATCGTTTTTAATAACAGATCTCTGGGAATGGTAAAACTGGAAATGGAAGTGAACGGAATCCCCGATAACGAAACCGATATGATCAATCCTGATTTCGGATTGCTGGCTCAAGCTTTCGGAATCAAAGGAATTAACGTTACTGATCCAGAAAAAGTGGAAGAAGCAATTGATAATGCTTTACAAACTAAAGGTCCTGTTTTGGTAAATATTTTCACTGATCCAAATGCGTTGGCAATGCCTCCAAAAGTTGGTTGGGATCAAATGAAGGGAATGGGTGTTGCGATGACAAGAATGATGCTCGACGGAAATTTCAAAGAAGTTGCAGATACTATAGCCAGCAATTACAAACACATCAAAGAAGTTCTTTAATATAAACGAAAGCCCGATATTGAATTGGGCTTTTTATTTTCATCAATCATAAAAACAAAAAAAGCTTCATAAATGAAGCTTTTAGAAAATAATATATATAACCTTAGTTTCAAGAAACTATTTCATTGAGATCATTCTGCTGAAGCTGTCGCCGTCTTTTTCAACATTAATGATGTACGTTTCAGCATTATTCGGGTTCAGATCAAAAGTAAGATCGATCACGCCATCTTTAGCCAAATTATTTTTGCTGTAATAAGTGTTATTCGCAGTGTCATAGACAGAAACTTTCACCTCTCCAACAACATCTGACATTTTCAACTTTACCATATTTTTGTTGATGGTATATTCGGGTTTTGTAATTGCAGAAACTGGAGATTTGTCAACGTTTACCTGATTTTCTTTTACTGTGATTTTGTATTTTTCTATTCTATTATCAGATTCAGCAACCAGGTAATAATTACCGTCGGCCAATTTATCCAAGTTGTAAGACTTTTCTACTGAATTACTTTTTGAGATTACTTCAGAAAAAAGTTCATCTTTAGAATCGTCATAAAAATAAAGAGATACATTTTTTGAATTCGAGATATTGAAATTGATGCTCTTATTATTCACAGTATTGAAAGAAAGAGAAAAATCTATGTCTCTTGCAGCTGCGCTTCCTGAGATTAATAAAACTCCAATTAGGAAACTTAATTTTATAAACTTTTTCATAATATTCTTTTTTGATTGTTTAACAATACAAATGTATATCTGATTATAAAAAATTAATACAGTTTGATTTTCATAAATATGTTCTATATTAACATAAACTAAATGTTAACTTAACAATAACAGACAATATTGAATATATTATTTAGTTTTCGTAAATTTGTAATAAGTATTACAATATGAAACATCACAGTCCGGCATTCGAAGCGATAAAACCAAATATTGGAAGCAGTTTCACGTGTCTTCACTTTCTGAA
>Ga0157370_10005035_pt1 | contig 14928 bp, 15 predicted proteins | sample C35metaG_FD_113463 | JGI IMG/M metagenome (GOLD analysis project Ga0157370, IMG submission 113463) | Corn rhizosphere microbial communities from Kellogg Biological Station, Michigan, USA - C3-5 metaG | ecosystem: Host-associated > Plants > Roots > Rhizosphere > Soil | place: USA: Michigan...
AAACCCACCACTGCCGTAGACAGGAATGGAGTCGCGTACCTTTCCGATGAGATTTACGAGAGCTACATCGAGGAGACGCGCACGCAAATCCCAAAGAGCATTGTCGATCGCGGCAATCGCCATCGTCGCTACTCCGGTTCCACCAAGATTGCGAATGGTATTCCACATCGATTGCAAAATAGCGCCATGGGCAAACGCATCCTGCCCCAGCACAACCTGATGCAACAACGTGTCGACTAGTTTTGCCGTGGAGGCGTCCGCGTAGGTGTAGCCCAGTGCGCGCTTTCCCCCAGCCTCTAAATGCACAAGCACCATTGTTGTGCTGTCCCAGGAAAACGTTCCGTCAGCCTCGGGAGTATCCGTTGGGACGGTATAGACAGACACGCCAGCTTTCTGCAGCTTCGCTTCCTTTAACATGGACGTCACCCTAAAACTGCGTCAACACCTCGACGCCACTATTTGTAACGGCAACAACATCACAGTGGCGCATACCACCGTATTCGTCAAAATAAATTGCGGGCTCTACGTTGAAGGTCATGCCGACCTCAAGGATGTCGGGCGAGGCAGGATGAATGCGTGGGCGGCCATTCGTATTTGCCGCCGCGAAACCAACCCCATGACCCAGTCCGTGTTTAAACTGTGGGCCAAAGCCGTGCTTCTCCAGAACACTTCGTGCTGCTCGATCGACTTGCTGCGCATGAACCCCTGGCCGGATGGAATCAAGAGCAGCCTGCCGAGCTTCCATGATGGCTTCGCGCATACGCGTTTGTTTCTCCGACGGCTCGCCTACAGTTCGGGTTCGGGTGATGTCGGTCCAGTACCCATCGCCGCAGGTGTTGGCGTGGATCATAACAAGATCGCCTATGCACACCTCTCGCTGGCGGGTGCGGGCATAAGCAGCCGCAGCAGTGGCGGAGTTTGGGCCAGACATGCAGTAGAAAAACCCATAGCTGCGTTGCATCTGTCTGGCCAGAGAAGTCCGTTCAAAATTCATTTGAAGAAAACCAGCGATCTCTGCCTCACGCAGTCCCGGACGGATCCCCTCCGTCATCGCGTCGAATCCAGTTGAGGCAATCATGGCCGTAACTCTCATTTTCTCCAGCTCGATGACTGTTTTGCTGGCTTTCAGGCGCTCCAAGAGGGTATCGACGGCGCGGATTTCAATTTGCGGAAATGCTCCGCGAAGGATATCCGCCAAAGCGGAGCGATACGATGCCGTGACGGCGTAGCTTGCCGGTTGCAACCCCTGTTCTCGCTCCATTCCAATCGTAGCGGCGGTCAGAGAGATCTGTGTGCACAGCGAAGTAAGCGGCTCTGCAATTGCAGTTTGCGGAGTGGTGAGAGCGTAAAGTTCGCCCGGACTGAATGCCGTAAGCACAGCGCTCGAACTCTTCTCAGCAATTTCGCGTTCGTCGCTCGGCACCAGTACATGCACTTCACCTTCTCTTGTGAATATCGCCACACTGGTTCCGATTACAGGCCAGTAACCGGTTAGCAAAAGAACTTCGGTGGGAGACGAACAGACCAAGGCATCCAGCTTCTCTTCTCGCATCATCGCGAGAATGCGGGAATGTCGCTCGGGATCAATGGCCATTGAGTCGCTCCCTCTGATAATGAATGAGATGCGCGAGACTGGCCTGCCCTTGATGATTAATTTGAATATTTCATGCTCTCGAAACGGAATCTGATCAGGGGGACACATCAGCGTCGTGAGGACGCTGCACCACCAAGGACGAGATGGAGGCCTTTGCATCGGAATTTGTTGCTTGTTGGAGCGAGATAGATGTGCCCTCCAACTCCACTGCATTGCCCCACCTTCCAGACCGCACAAATGTTCAAGCTGGAGGGGAAAGGAAGGCAACTCATTACCGCCTATCGGTCACAAAAACGCCTGCGGAACGCCCAGAGCAGGATGGAGAGGGCCCCCCACGTGGCAGCGGCAAGGAAAAGGACCAGCCAGGACGGAAAAGCCGAATAAGAAGGTAGATATCGCCAGACGACGACTGCGAGGGTGACCAGCCCGGTGGCACCGAGCGAAGCTCCGGCAGCGCCGATGGCAGCGGCTTCGCTTTCCCTACGATGCCGTCGAGACCAGCCCGTTGTTTCTTCTGTTGCTCACGTTTTCAGTGCCAGACTGAAGCTCACGCCTTTCACATCCTAGCTTCGGTGGAAAATGCTCTCGACGCTTGGTCGGACGCCTTAGAGAAGTCCTGCCGAATAAGGTCGAAAGAGCAGATTGCCGTACTAATAACAGATAGGCAACGCCGTATTACCTATCAAACCGCAAGACAGAGCTCAAACGCTCAGCTCCACTCGCCAGCTTAAGATGGCGAATTCGGTACATGCCTATGTGCGTGGAAATACCCTCCGGTTCTACGAATGCCTTCGGAAGAACTCGGCACGCATCATTCCGAACGGTCCGCCCATCTGGATCTGTGGGGATTGCCACGTCGGAAATATAGGTCCACTCGCCGACGGGGACGGTAAGATCGAAATTCAAATACGAGATCTGGATCAGACAGTCATCGGGAATCCCGCACACGACCTAGTACGTCTGGCGCTATCCTTGGCCATTGCTGCCAGAGGTTCTGATCTTCCGGGAGTCACCGTCGTCAAGATGATGGAACAGATGATCGATGGTTATGAGCAAGCTCTTAGAACACCCCGAGTGAAAGCCAAGACACAAGGAGACGGTCTCGAACCGATACGTGCAGTGCTCGATCAAACGTTCCGCCCATCTTCTGATCTCGATTGCGTCGCGCTTCAGTACGGCCTGCTCCTTCTCGGCGAGTGATAAATCGCCAATGCACTCGTTGAGCGAACTTATTACTTCCGAGAAGCCGACCTCCGAGGACTGGTGCCAAAATTGAAGTGCATGGAGGATGCATGGCGAACGCTCACCAAGTAACATGTCAAATTCGGTACACGCTCAACCTGAGCAAGCTCAGTGAATTTGAGAGCTATGCACGCGCCTGGATTTTGCTCATCGAACGCTATGGCGGAGTTCACCATGGATATTTCATTCCTCGAACGTCCCCAGATAAAGTAGGGGTAAGCTTTCCAGGACTTGGGTATGATGGCCCAGCGGATGTTGCCGTGGCTATGTTCACCTTTCCAGACGAAGAAAGATATCGACAGTATCTCGAGATGGTCGCAAGTGATCCCGAGTGCCAAGCGGCTGCGGCGCTCGTTAGAGAGACTGGTTGCTTCATTCGGTACGAGCGTCTCTTCCTTGAACCTGTGAAACGGACATGAGAACGAGCAGCATGGCAGCCATAGATCCTTATAAATGCTCTTCTCGGAAGTTGATCTAGGTAGCCCAATCGCAGATGCCCTCTTGCCGCCTCTTTCGAAAGAGTGTCCTGCCACGCTTTCGCACATCCGATTTGAGGCAAAATTCTTGTTGCCGTCATCACTGAAGATGGATTGCCCAAGGATATAAACTTGCTACGGAGAGGGACAATGAACAGACGAGAATTTCTGATCTCAGCGGTCGCGTTGCCAGGAGCCACTATGTTTCCGGAAGTGCTGGCGCAGTCCGTGCAACCGATTACTCATGTGGACACGAGGACCGGTGGCGCTCTGCTGCAGAGCAGTGTAGTGAAGGCTGAAGGCATTCAGCCGGAGGGAGCCGCGCCCGGAGCAAAAGCCTACGTGCACTTCAACGGTCCGACGGAGCAGCTTGCTGCGCTTGCCTCGGGGTTAGTGACGCTGGAGCCGGGAGCGCAGCCCCATCCACCTCATCGCCATCCTGAGGAAGAGATCATGATTGTAGGCGAAGGGAGTGGAGAGTTTTCCATCGACGGGGCCGCCATACAAGTAAAGACAGGTGACATGCTGTTTGCCGAAGCCAATGTGTTGCATGGCGTGAGGAATACGGGCCAGACGCGTATGACGTTCTACTTCATCAAGATGATGGGAAAGCACACTTCATGAGTGCTTGTTCGCCTGAGTAGCTGCCCATAAGCCGACTTCACAGGAGTAAACATGGTTCCCCCCTCCTCTGCCCGTCTGACATTTCGCAGCTGGACTGATCAAGATACCACGCTGGCTGAAGCGTTATGGTGTGATCCGGAAGTGACTCGCTTCTTCGGTGGCGCTATGAGCCGGGAACAGGCGCGTGATCGACTTCATGCCGAATGTGAACGTGACAGTAGTCTCGGGATGCAGTACTGGCCAATATTCTTACGTGAGACAGGCGAATTTGCAGGGTGTGCCGGTCTACGGCCGTGGTCGATGGATCCTGAGACAATCGAGGTCGGCGTTAACCTCATACGGTCTGCTTGGGGACTGCGCCTGGGCGAGGAGGCTTTGCTCGCTGTACTCGCGCATGGCTTCGATATGCTGGGCCTGCCGGTCATCGTCGCCGGGCATGGAATCGCGCACGACAACTCGCGAAAGCTGCTGGAGCGGGTGGGATTCAAGTACACACACGACATTCTGTGGGGCCGAAGGAGATCGAGGTGTGCATGTGGGTGATGACCGCGCAGAGCTGGCGCGTGACGAATCGGTAACCATAAAGGCATTCCTCGGGAGTAATCGGACACGATCAATTCTCAATAAGTGCATTGCCCTGATATCGCCATTTCAATCGCGGTCACTAGTCCGACATGGCGACAACTCGTCAAAGTGGATGGCAGGACCCCGCGCCCTTTCACTAGGATCTATTTTGGCTTGCTAGTTCAAAGCTGCTAGTTTGACATGCATGCCGCCGAATGCGCCCGAAGATCTGAGCAGGACCATAGAGACTCTTTACCGGTCGGAATCGGGCAGAATTCTGGCTACGCTGGTGCGCCTGCTCGGAGATCTCGATCTAGCCGAAGAGGCCATGCACGAGGCTTTCGTTGCCGCCCTGGAGACGTGGCCGCAAACCGGCCTTCCGGACAAACCGCGCCCCTGGCTCATATCGGCCGGGCGATTCAAGGCCATCGACGTGATGCGCCGGCGGGCACGCTTCGACGCCGCACAGAGCGACATCGCGCTCGAACTCGAAGCGCGCGTCGATGGAGCACCCCAGGAAGAAGAGTTGGAGGACGATCGTCTTCGTCTCATCTTCACGTGCTGCCATCCTGCGCTGCCATCGGAGGGGCAGGTTGCGCTCACACTACGTGAAGTCTGCGGCCTGACAACGGAGGAGATTGCGCGAGCATTTCTGGTTACGCCGGCGACGCTTGCTCAACGCATTGTTCGCGCGAAAGCCGTAATCCGCGATAAGGCGATTCCTTACCAGGTGCCGGCTTCGCAGGAATTATCGGCGAGGTTGGGGGCAGTACTTCAGGTGGTGTACCTGGTCTTCAACGCGGGTTATTCAGCGGAAGCAACAGGCGCTGAATTGAGCCGCGAAGCGATCCGTCTGGGTAGACTTATGCTCGACCTTCTCCCGGAACCCGAGGTGATGGGTCTGTTAGGGCTCATGCTGTTGCAGGAATCGCGCCGCGCCGCCCGAAGCTCTGCAGAAGGAGAACTGATCCTGCTGGACCGGCAGGATCGCTCCCTGTGGAATCGAGATCAGATCGTCGAAGGCATCGCTCTCACCGAGAGCGCACTTCGATCCCGCCGTTTCGGTGCTTACACGCTGCAGGCGGCCATCGCGGCAGTTCACGCCGAGACTTCCTCGGCGGAATCCACGGACTGGCGCCAGATCACGCTACTCTACGACCGACTGATTCGAATTCAGCCATCTCCGGTCGTGGAACTCAACCGTGCAGTTGCCATCGCCATGCACGAAGGTCCGGAGCAGGGGTTCCGTCTGATCGATGGCCTCCTGGCGCGGGAGGAACTCGCCAATTATCCCCTCGCGTACTCCGCCCGTGCGGATCTGTGTCGCAGGCTAGGGCGGCTTCCGGAGGCGCGTGCATCGTATGAGAAGGCGCTTGCCCTAACTCAGAGGGAGCCGGAGCGTCGTTTCCTTTCGCGGCGGCTCGAGGAATTGAAAGAAAAAACTGGCGACACTGTCGATTTCCTCTCCGCCCCGACGACTATAGGGTGAACAATCCAGTGCGCAGGTTGCCGACAACCAACAGAAGGAGACACCGATGAAATACATCTGTTTGGGATACTACGATCCAGCAAAACACGCGGGCATGACTGAGGACGAGCGAAACGCCATGTTCGACGAATGCTTCGAGTACGACGACCATTTGCGCGCGAACGGGCACTTCGCTGCAGGAGAAGCTCTTCAGCCTCGTGAAACCGCGTTGACCTTGTACTGGAAGAACGGCAAAGTCGCGTCTACCGACGGTCCCTATGCCGAAACCAAGGAACAACTGGGCGGCATTCTTGTGCTTGAGGCACGCGACATGAATCATGCGATTCAACTCATGTCACAGCATCCGGCGGTAAAGTATGGGTCGATTTTCGAAATACGTCCGACCGGCGATATGAGTGAAATCATGAAGGCAAGCGAACAGCGACGGCGTAAGCTCACCGCACGCTGAAATATACGAAGAGTCAGCACAACCATAGTGAGGGAGAGGATTGGGATGTCAAAGGTTCGAGTAGCGGGATTTGGTGTTTCGTTGGACGGTTTCGGCGCTGGGATCGAACAGAGCCTTGAAGATCCGCTGGGGAAGCGGGGACCAGAGATGTTTCAGTGGTTCTTTCATACTAAGACCTTTTGCTCTATGGTCGGGAAGGAGGGGGGAACCACGGGGGATGTAGACGATATGTTTGCTCAGCGGTCGATGGAGAACTTCGGTGCCTTCATCCTCGGCCGCAACATGTTCGGTCCGGTGCGCGGCCCATGGCCAGACGACTCATGGAAGGGCTGGTGGGGTGACAATCCGCCGTACCACGCACCTACCTTCGTTCTCACGCATTACGAGCGTGAACCTCTGGTGATGGAAGGTGGAACCACCTTCCACTTTGTGACGGGCGGATTCGAGGAGGCGCTGGTCCTCGCGAAGAAGGCTGCCGGCAGCAAAGACGTCAAGATCGGAGGCGGCGTGGCCACGGTGCGGCAGTATCTGGGAGCCGGCCTGATCGACTCTCTCCACATCGTATCGGCACCCGTTCTTCTTGGTCAGGGAGAGTCGCTGTTCGATGGTCTGGACCTTCATGCGTTAGGGTTTTCCGTAACCGAACGCAAGACTTCGGAATACGCCACCCATCTTGTGCTCGAGAAAGCGTAGAGACAGGGCTTCCGGCAAGGGCTTCATCGCGTGTGAGCAAGGCGCGATGAGGATGCGCGCCACAAACATTAGCGGCCGAGAGTCGGCGAGGCTTTCGGTTTCCTCAAGCCGGCAAGTTGACGAGAAACGGCCAAACCGTACACTCGACACCCATGAGTTGTTCACCGACACGAATCCCCGACTCAGTTGGCGGTAAATCGCCAATGCACTCATTGACCAGGAAAGGGAGCCCCACTTGCCTGTATAGTCGGCATCTCAGACAGATGACTTGGAGAGCCTACTCCCCCGAATCGCGGGGCAAACCGGGAGTTAGCTCGCTTGGCGATTCAGGCAAGGCACTCATCGAGCTAGCCGAGTAAGCCTTCAAAAGAGTGGATGATGCTGGTGAATTTTACTGAGCCTGGGCCAATACGTCGGCTTGATGGATCCCGAAGCTCTGATATTGGCCTCAATCTCAGATAGACAATTACGATTCCCTGATAATTGAAATTAAATTCCCTGTTCAGTCGGGGCCTAATCTAGAGGAAGGCGCGAGAAATCGCCCTGGATTCATGAGGATTGACGGATAATGCCAGGGCATTCTCTGCAAAGCCCATGAAAAATCCCTGTATTAATCCCTGATAGCAGGGAATCGGGCCGGAGAGCGGTTCGCTCTGGACTGCTTCCACCGCCACGACCTTGTTTTAGGACATCCGAGAACATCCTAAATATCTACTCAAACCCAGCAAATGCTGGGGTTTCGTGTTTTTACCGTCCCGTGACGTACTATGGAAGCCGAGCTCCCAAGGGGGTATTTCGCGGGGTATCTCGCTTTTGAAATGGGGGTATGCCGAGAAAATGGGCCAAGGAACGGACCAATGGCACTGACGGATACAGAGATCAGGCGATCAAAACCAGCAGAAGAGCCGTATCGCCTGAGTGACTCAGGCGGTATGTACTTAGTTGTTTCACCGTCCAGCGGCAACTTGTGGCGATGGAAATACCGCTTCGACGGCAAGGAGAAGTTGATGGCGCTGGGAAAATACCCCCAGATTTCGCTGGCGATGGCCCGCGAACGCCATGCGGACGGACGTAAGCTATTGGCGATCGACATCGACCCGATGGGGCTGATTTCTTGGAGGCCAGTCAGCGTGGAATTAGTAAGCAGACCACAAGCGAATTGCTCTTGCAAAAGCAAAGCGGAACTCTGAGCCGAGCTCAGGCCGCGTCACTCATGTAGTTGTACAGCGATGCTCGGCTGATGCCGAACTCCCGCGCCAGCTTGGCTTTTGGCTCATCACCAGCCACTCGGCGACGTAAGAGCGCCGCCCTCTCCGCGGTGAGGCTCGGCACCCGGCGCCGGTATACGTTCCCCTTCGCCTTGGCAAGAGCGATGCCTTCACGCTGCCGCTCTTTGATTAGCTCCCGCTCAAATTGTGCGAACGCGCCCATTACGCTTAGAAGCAGGTTCGCCATGGGGGAATCCGCTCCGGTGAAGGTCAGATGCTCTTTCACAAATTCAACACTCACGCCGCGCTTGGTCAGTTCCGTTACGATCCGGCGAAGGTCGTCCAGGTTGCGAGCGAGACGATCCATGCTGTGACAAATCAGCGTGTCCCCCTCGCGGATATACGCCAAGGCGGCTTCGAGCTGCGGCCGTTTCGTGTCCTTGCCGCTGGCCTGGTCAGAGAAGGTTCTATCCAGTGCGATGCCGTCGAGCTGACGGGCATTGTTCTGAACGTAGGCCAAAGAAAGCAACGACACATTTGTCTCACGTCGCGCAGGTCTTCAAACGCTGGAATACTTCTTATTGAGCGCCTTGACCTCGGTTACAAGTCTTGGTATGCCGGTCGCCGCGGACTCCGTCGCATCCGAGAATTCAATTGACATATAGCCCTTGAAGCCGGCTGCTACGAACATTCGCCAAACCCTGTCCATATCAATGGGAGAGTTGTCATCGAATTTGTCTCGAACATGGACGTTGGTTGCGTACGGAAGGCACGCGGCAATCTGGTCGTACGAAGTTTCCGCCGGGAGAAAGTGCGTCAGGTCTAGATTGATCCCCGCATACGGGTGATTGACGCGATGCATGATGTCCAGACAGACATCCGCTGACTGCGTGACACCGGAGTGATTCTCGATGCCGAGGACGATGCCCTTCTGGCTTGAGTAATCGGCCGCTGCCTTGAAGATCTCGACGACGCCATCGAGCACCGGACCCGGAGCAGCTCCCTTCGGCACGATTCCTCCAAAGATACGCAGGTGCGATGCGCCCAGGCGGTCTGCCACATCGACCCACTTCTTGACGTCGGCCAGTGCAGCGTCCCGACCTGCCGCATTCGCTTGCACCAATTCCGCACGGCAGGCCGCGCCCGATAACGGCATGCCGGCGCGGTAGGCTACATTTCGAAGATGTGCCAGATACGCGGGATCGGTCGAGTGGAGATAGTAGACCGTCATGTCCACACCATCTACCTTGAGGTCCACAGCTCGCTGGATGAAGTCTTCGAGCTTCATCTGCCCGCCCAGAAGCGCCTGCCGGTAGGAGTACGCGCAGAGTCCGGTGAAGAGCCGCGGCATCTTTCCGGGCTCAACGGACAAGGCGTCGAAATGGTTCGGGCTCGTTGCCTGCGCGCTTGCGCGAAGGGTTGAAAGCGCAAGCGTGCTGCAAGCCGCCGCCCTGATAAAGTCTCGACGCGCCATCTTCCTCATTCTGTTTCCCTCGATCTTTCCAACGCCAATATCAAACAGCCCAATCCGTTCGCTCCACAGGTGCGGCGATCAGTGCATCCGCGTAGTTATTGTCAACAAACCTTTCTTTCTCGGCGTCCCACCGGAGCTTCTCGCTCAACTGGCATGCGATCAAGCCAATCTGCGAGACAGAGATCGCACGGTGGCCCGCCTCAATGGGCTCAAGTGGTTCGCGCTTCTCGCGGATGCTGGCGATGAAATCGTTCTTGTCCCATAAGGCGCCGGAGAAGTCAAGTTCCCCAGGCCCCGAATTTCGAACGACGAGACCCGGATTGCTGCTCGTCAGTGTGCCGGGATAGTCACTGACCTTGAGCCATCCATCGCTTCCGAAGTACTGGATCGATGGTTTGCTCGTAGGAGTCTGCGCACAGGTCATCGTCACGCCGTTGGCGTAGCGATAGGTCACCTCGAAGTTGATCATCGTGTTCCAGAGACTTTTGGGGAACTCACCATGCCCTTCCACTTCTACGGGCCCGGAGTGCTCGCTGTTATTGGCCCACTGGGCCATATCGAAGTAGTGGGCGCCCCAGTTGCTGATCATCCCTTGCGCATAGGTGCTGACGCGCATCCAGTTCGGACGCAGCTTGTGTTGCAGCCTGTCGTGTACACGCTTCTCGGTGTAAGGAACCACCTGGGAAGGCCCAAGCCACATGTTATAGTTCAGTTCGCTTGGGACAGGCATATCCGGCTGCGGTCCCACGGGCGTGGGGTCGGAAGGAAAGAAGATCTCGATCCGCTCCAGCTTGCCGATGTGGCCGTTCCTCACCAACTCCACCGCGTGGTTCTGGACGCGCAGCGAACGGAATTCGCTGTCGGTCCTTGCGGTGACACCGTAGCGCTTCACCGCATCGGCGAGCATCCTCCCTTGTGCCACACTCAGGCTGACCGGCTTCTCCATGGCGAAGTGCTTGCCCGCCTTAGCGGCCAGGATGCCCATCGGAACGTGCCAGTGGTCGGGCGTCGAGATCATCAGTGCGTCGATGCTCTTGTCCGCAATCAGCTCACGAAAATCTGAACGCTTGACACAGCTTTTATGCGAGGAGCGTCCAGTCTGTGTGGCATAGAACGCGTCTACAGCCTTAGCGGCCTCCTCCATGCGCCAGCTATCCACATCACAAACCGTGGTCACCTGAACTCCCGGTACGGCCATCATCTGCGGCAGATTTGCGTTGAAGCCCTGTCGCCCAATTCCGATAAAGCCCACCTCGATACGGTTGCTGGGAGCATTCTGACCGAAGATCGTCGACGGTACGATCGTGGGAGCGCCAAAGGCGGCCGCCGCAAACGTCGAACGCTTGAGAAAACTTCTGCGATTCATGGGAGGGGACTCCTTCTTTGAGGCTACTTCAGCTCTTTGATCTTGATGTTTCTGAACGCTACATTGTGTCCGTGATCCTGAAGCAAAATATATCCGGAGGGGATGGACGCGAATCCTTGATATTTGCTGAACTTGCCTGACGACACGCCTTTGATAAATTCTGGAGAGGTTCGCTCGATGTCGAGTACCTTTTTACCATCCAGCCAGTGCTGAATATGGTTGCCTTGAACACGAATTCGAGAGGTGTGCCACACGTTCATCTTTGTGTCAGGCTTGTTCGCCGCGACCACATCGTAGATCGCAGCTGTCTTGAGCCGGGGAGGAAGGGGCTTGCCCTCATAGATGTAGTTGGCGTCGTCAATGATTTGATATTCGTAACCAGGCTGCGACCCGGACGGCTTTGGCTGCCGTTCTTCGACGAAGTACTTTACGCCGCTGTTTCCTCCTGGACCCAGCTTCCAGTCGAAACGAAGATCGAAATCGCTATATTTTTTCAGCGTGACAATGTCACCCCCGTCGCCGGCTTCGGCACCGCTGGAAAACTTCCCGCGCAGCTCTCCGTCCTTGACGATCCAGCCCTTGGCGGGGAATGTCGTCGCATACGCACCGCGCCAACCGGTCGTCGAATGTCCATCAAAGAGCAGCTGCCACCCTGCATGGCTCTCTTTCGGAGTCAGCGTATTGTTGGCCTGAGCATGTGCCTGAAGCGCAAGGCAGACTAGCCCCGCCAGTACGCATGACCAAACACCTGCCCATCTGATGCCAAACATACAATCCCGATGAAACTGTAGCCGTCTCTTCATATGCATCCCCCTCTGTGTAAGAGCAAAGCTATTGACAGCGAAGTACATATAGCAAACAGATAATTTCTATCGTTATCATTGAAGTTGAATCTTATTATTCTGACTCATGCATATGGAAGAGTTCGTCAATCTTCCCAATCAAGTGCGATACTGTCGCCGGTGTCCGATCTCACAAAAGCACGCGGTGAAGCTCTGGGATGGCACCGCTGGATTGTCTGCGGCCTGCTCTTCCTTGCCACATCGATCAACTACATGGACCGTTCCGTGCTGGGGATCCTGGCACAGACGCTCGATCACAGCCTTCACTGGAGCGAGGAAAACTACAGCAACATCGTTGTCGCGTTTACCCTGGCCTACGGTATTGGTTATGTTGTCGCAGGGCGCGTCATTGATCGCATCGGTGCCAAGATGGGATACGGCCTCTTCGTCCTTCTTTGGACGATTGCCGCGATGGCCCATGCTGCCGTGAGTTCGGTGTTCGGCTTCGGTGTCGCGCGCTTTTCTCTCGGCTTTGCTGAAAGTGGCAACTTCCCCGCCGCGATTCGCGCCATCTCCGAATGGTTTCCGGTCGAAGAGCGCGCCTTGGCAACCGGCATCTTCAACTCCGGATCCAATGCTGCCTCGCTGGTCGCTCCTTTTTTCATCGCTTCCATCCTTGCTCGCTTTCACTCTTGGCGGTATGCCTTCCTTGGTGTAGGGTGTCTCGGCTTACTGTGGCTGGTCCTCTGGATGGCCTTCCCCTACGATCGCCTGCGCCGCCGAGAAGGATTATCCGATTCGGCTCTCGCCTCGGAATCACTCAACGCTGTTGATCCGCCCATGCCTTGGAAGGAGTTGATGCGGTTACGCCAGACCTGGGCGTTTATTGTCATCAAGGCAATGACCGACCCTGTGTGGTGGCTGTACCTCTTCTGGCTCCCAAAGTTTCTACAGTACCGTTTTCACCTGTCCGTCGAACAACTCGGTGTGCCGTTGGCGACGGTCTACTGTGTCTCGTCTGCTGGTGCCGTTGTTGGCGGCTGGCTCTCCGGATACCTCATGCGCCGCGGGCATACCGCAATCGATGCGCGCAAACTCGTGCTCTTTGGCTGCGCGGTTCTTATGCTGCCGCTCGTCACGGCTACACACCTCAACACGATTGAATCCGTTGTGGCGCTATTCTCATTGCTGACCGCTTCGCACCAAGCGTGGGCGGCAAACCTCTTTGCTGCGAACTCCGATGTTTTCCCAAGCTCGACGCTGTCGACGGCCGTGGGGATTGGCGGAGCAGCGGGCGCCTTTGGCGGCGTCTGCTTTCAAAAACTTACCGGGCATATCCTTGAGGTTACGCACGGCGACTACACCATCGTCTTCAGTATCGCCGCAGTAGCTTACCTTACTTCATTCTTTGTCTTTCATCTGTTGACCCGGCCTGCACAAGACGGTGTGGCCGCCTGAATCCGAAGGAACCCACAATGGACTTTCACCAGCTCAAGGTCTTTCAAGCCGCCGCCCGCACCTCATCGTTCACGGCTGCAGGGCACGAACTCTCCTTGTCTCAATCTACTGTGTCGCTACATATCAAGCGGATGGAGGAAGAGCTTGGCTGTCATCTCTTTCTCCGTTCAAAAAAGCGTGTATCGCTTTCTGAAGCAGGTCGGGTTCTGCTGCACTTCGCCGAACGCACCTTGAGTGAGATGAAAAATGCGGAGCTTGCAGTGCGGGAGTTCTCGACGTCTCAACGCGGAACAATCCGTCTCGGCGTAGGTGCCACGACACTGATCTATCTCTTTCCGAAGATTCTTGCCGACTATCGCCGCAGGTACCCCCTGATCGAAATCATGGTCACCACCGCAACCACTGAGGTGCTCCTTCAGGGCTTGATCGATCAAACTCTGGATCTCGCCGTCGTCATGAGCCCGTCGCAGGCTCTCGCTAGCGTGCAAACGCTGCCGCTCTTCGATGAAGAGCTTGTGATCGTTATGGCGGCTGGTCACGCTCTTGCCCGCAAGCCAATCCTGTCGCCTCACGACCTTGAGGGTCTCTCTTTCATTTCGCATCTGCGCGGAACAGCCATGCGGCACGTTCAACGGATGTACTTCGATCGTCTTCACGCCCATCCCCGCATCGCCATGGAGCTGGAAAATATAGAGGCTATCAAGAGCCTCGTTCGGTTGAATATGGGCGCGGCTCTGCTACCTCGCTGTTCTGTTGTGGGCTCGAAGGATATTGTATTCAAGAAGATTCGCGGGATGCCGATGTCCCGCCAGCTCTTACTTGCTGTGACAGAGTGGGCGGCTCATCCGCCGGCCACGCGTCGGTTGGCTCACCGCATCCTGCGAGCGCTGGCCCCAGGCAAATCAGTAAAGACGAGTATCCCTATCATTGGTAAACATGATGTAAGTAATTGAGATTATCCGTTTTGTAAATTATTTTGTGGGGCCTACTCTATCAACAAAGGTCGCCTCCAGTGTCGAATCCATCTACTCGATCGAAGTACATCTTCCGGCAATCTTTAGCGGCGGCCCCAAGCCTTGGTTTCGCGGAATCCTTCTGGGCCCTTTCACAGCGTCCTGATTCCATTGCCGACGCACTCGAGAGAGCCGTATTGGATGGCTTCGGATACCTGGAGGTAGGCCTGCGCGAGGAACGCCTCGACGAAACGCGCTCCCTTCTCAAGCGCCTCCCTTTGCGACTTATCGCACAGGGCTGGGCCTGCAGCGCCGAAGATGCCATCGCCTACCTGCAGCGAGCTGCCGACCTGAATGCGTCTGCGCTGAACCTCCAGCTCGGTAATGCTTATTTGAGCTTGCATGAGGCAACCGATCTGATCGGAGAGGTACAGCGCGCGGCCGGCCTTTACGGGATACCGCTGCTTCTCGAGACGCACCGCGGTAGGCTGACGCAGGATCTCTTCCGCACTTCAGAACTTCTTGCCGCATGCCCAGAGACCATCATGGCGCTCGAT
>Ga0157370_10005037_pt1 | contig 14925 bp, 9 predicted proteins | sample C35metaG_FD_113463 | JGI IMG/M metagenome (GOLD analysis project Ga0157370, IMG submission 113463) | Corn rhizosphere microbial communities from Kellogg Biological Station, Michigan, USA - C3-5 metaG | ecosystem: Host-associated > Plants > Roots > Rhizosphere > Soil | place: USA: Michigan...
GCATCGGCCTTGCTGTCGCGATTCCAGGCCAGCTCGGCGTACGGAGCCATGACCAGGTTGGCGACCTGCCAGCGCCCTTGCAGACGCCAGCCCAGCCGGCCGACCAGGGCCTGGCGGTGCTGCCGCCCGAACCACATCGCGGTCGCGTCGTTGCCGTGCTCGTGGTAGCTGTCGACGGTGATGTCCTGCCAGTCCAGCCCGGCAAACGGGCCGGTCTTGACGCTGTCCAGGCTGAACCACCAGCCGCCGTTCACGCCGACACCGTAATGCGAGCCGTTGGTGTCGCCCGATTCGCTGACGCGTGCCGCGCCGACCTGGAAGGCGCGCTCGACGCCATTGAAATCGGACTGGCCGAAGTGGCCGTAACCGCTGACATAGGCACCGCCGACGTGATACGTCAAGAAGCCCAGCGCCGAGTAATCACTCATCCGGTAACCGCCGCCGCCATGCATGTGCGCGGTGTCGTGGGCGACGCCGAGTGCGGCACCCGCCGAGAGGGTGTCGCTGGCCTTCCAGTCATAGCCGAGCGTGAGGCTGGTGTTGTTGCTGCTGAGCGCCGGCGAGCTTGGCGTGGCGTCGAAGCGCTGCTTCGCATAGCCGATGTTGACGAAGGCGCGGGTGCCCTCGCCCAGGCTGTCCTTGGCCATCTGGGTATTGAGGCTGCTGTCATAGGCGTTGGCTGCAGCCAGCGGTGCCTCGGGCAGCAGCGAGATCTGTTGCGGTGCCTGCAGCTCCGACATCACCACCTGGGCCAGCATCGCATGCGTGGCAGGCGTGGGATGCACGCCGTCGGCGAACAGGTAGGTCTGGTCCGCGCCCGGTGCCACCAGGGTGCTGCCGTCGCAGTCGTGCGAGCTGCCGCCAGCGTCATTGCACGCGGGCGTGGTGATGTTGGTGAAGCCGTATTTCGCCGGATCCGCCACGATCTGCTCGAACAGCCCGAACGTGTTGACGCCGAGGGTATGCGTACCCAATCCGGCGTTGAGTGTCGCGTTGTAGGACTGCGACACGCTGGTGAGGTAGGCGCCAATCGTAGGTACGTAAACTTCATTCGCATGCGCCGACGGCGTGGCGCCGATGTCCGGCAGGTTGAACACCACCACATAGTTCGCGCCGGCCTGCTTCAGCTGGTTGATGAGTACCAGCTCCTGGGTCGCCGCGGCGTTGATGTTCGCGGTGGCCTGCGCCTCGGTCTCGCCTAGCGATGGAACCAGCGTGTGGAGACCGTACTGGGTCGAGTGATAGAAGATGTCGTTGGCGCCGCCCCAGACCATGTACAGGCTGTGCGGATCGGCCTTCGCGCCATTCGCCAGGTAACCCGTCACCTGCTGCGTGACGGTTGGAATACTCGGATCCGGGCCATTGTCATCGGTGACCACGCCAGCGCCGCCGAAGGCGTAGTCGCTGCCGCCCACGCGCGAGGGCTGCAGGTCGAAGCCGTAGTTGTCGGCCACGACCTGCACGGCGACCTTGCCGGGGTTGACCGTCCATTTTGAGTATTCGTTGAGCGAGGTCGAAAAGAACTGGCCGGTGTCGCTGAGGCTGTCGCCGAACACCACGACGTTGTCGAACGGCGCCGAACCGGCGTGCGCGACGCCGGCGCAACCCAGGACCAGGGCCAGTGCACTGGCGAGCTTGCGCGGATGGAACATGGTGACACTCCTGTGTTCGTTGACGAGAAGTTCTATGACGCCTAATCCTGACGCATGCCATACGTTAGCGCATGCTGCGCTGCGGATACGCATGCCGTTGGTATCGCAGAGCTCCGGATCGACGGCTTCAGCGCTTGATGGCGCGCGACAGCGCGTCGGCGAAGGCGCTGTTGGCGGGGGCTGCCACGGGCTTCGGGGTGCTCTCGCGCGGTCGTGCGCCACGCGCGTCGCGGGCACCGTCGCGCGCTTCGCCACCGCCACGCCCGCCACGGGCCTGTCCGGGTTCGTCGTCCAGCCGCATGCTGAGGCCGATGCGCTGGCGCGGCAGGTCGACCTCCATCACCTTGACCTTGACGATGTCGCCGGCCTTGACGGCGTCGCGCGGATCCTTGACGAAGCCGTGCGACAACGCCGAGACGTGCACCAGTCCGTCCTGGTGCACGCCGATGTCGACGAAGGCACCGAATGCCGCCACATTGGTGACGCGGCCTTCGAGGATCATGCCGACCTTCAGGTCCTTCACATCCTCGACGCCGTCGGCAAAACTCGGCGCGACGAATTCCGGACGCGGATCGCGGCCGGGTTTCTCCAGTTCCTTCAGGATGTCGCGCACGGTCGGCACGCCGAACTTTCCGTCGGTGAACTGCTCGGGTTTCAGGCCACGCAGGAAACCGCTGTCGCCGATGATGTTGCGCACCTCGCGCCCGCACTGGGCGATGATCCGTTCGACCACCGGATAAGCCTCAGGGTGCACGGCGCTGGCGTCCAGCGGGTTGTCGCCGGCGGTCACGCGCAGGAAGCCGGCGCACTGCTCGAACGCCTTGTCGCCGAGCCGCGGTACTTTCAGCAACGCCTTGCGGTTGGCAAACGGGCCGTTCGCGTCGCGGTGCTTCACCACGTTCTCGGCCACGCCGCTGCTCAGGCCGGCCACGCGCGACAGCAGGGCGGCCGAGGCGGTGTTCACGTCCACGCCCACCGCGTTGACACAGTCTTCCACGCGCGCATCCAGCGCGCGCGCCAGCTTGATCTGGTTGACATCGTGCTGGTACTGGCCCACGCCGATCGCCTTCGGCTCGATCTTCACCAGCTCGGCCAGCGGGTCCTGCAGGCGGCGCGCGATCGAGACGGCGCCGCGCAGGCTCACGTCCAGGTTCGGGAATTCCTTCGCCCCGGTTTCCGACGCGGAATACACCGACGCGCCGGCTTCGCTGACCACCACTTTTGACAGTTTCGCCTCGGGCAGCTTCCTGATCAGCTCGGCGGCCAGCTTGTCGGTCTCGCGCGAGGCGGTGCCGTTGCCGATCGCGATCAGGTCGACGCCGTGTTGCCTGCACAGTCTGGCCAGCGACACCAGCGATTCGTTCCATTGCCGGCGTGGCTCGAGCGGATAGATCGTGTCCGTGGCCAGCAGCTTGCCGGTGGCGTCGACCACCGCCACCTTGCAGCCGGTGCGGATCCCGGGATCCAGCCCCATCACCGTCTTCGCGCCGGCCGGCGCGGCCAGCATGAGGTCCTTCAGGTTGTCGCCGAACACGCGGATCGCCTCGTCCTCGGCACCTTCGCGCACGCGGCCGAACAGGTCCAGGGTGAGATGCAGGTGCAGCTTGACGCGCCAGGTCAGCCGCACGGTCTCGCGCAGCCACGCGTCCGCGGCACGGCCGCGATCGTGAATGCCTGCACGCGCGGCCACGCGGCCTTCGCCTTCGGCATGACCTTGTTCGCTGTTGGCGGCGGGAGCGAGCTCGAGTTCGATCACGCCCTCGTTGCGCGCGCGCATCAGCGCCAGCAGCCGATGCGAGGGGATCTTGCCGATCGGCTCGACGTGGTCGAAGTAGTCGCGGAACTTCGCCCCTTCGTGTTCCTTGCCTTCCACGACTTTCGCGCGGATCTGCCCCTGCGCCCACAACCAGTCGCGCAGCTCGCCGACCAGGTAAGCGTCCTCGGCGATCGACTCCATCAGGATCGCGCGTGCGCCATCCAGCGCGGCACGCACATCGGCCACGCCTTTGTCGGCATCGACGAAGGATTCGGCGAACGCATCCGGGGTGAGCGTGGGATCCTCGCGCAAGCCCAGTGCCAGCGGCTCCAGGCCGGCCTCGCGGGCGATCTGCGCCTTGGTGCGGCGCTTCGGCTTGTACGGCAGGTACAGGTCTTCCAGGCGTGCCTTGGTATCCGCCGCGAGCAGGTCGGCCTTCAGGGCCTCGCCGAGTTTGCCCTGTTCCTCCACGCTGGCCAGGATCGCCGCGCGGCGGTCTTCGAGTTCGCGCAGGTAGCGCAGGCGCTCTTCCAGCAGGCGCAACTGGGTGTCGTCGAGGCCGCCGGTGACCTCCTTGCGGTAGCGCGCGATGAACGGCACCGTGGCGCCGCCGTCGAGTAGATCCACTGCCGCACGCACCTGTTCGGTTCTGGCGGCGATGTCGCTGGCGATGCGTTGTTCGATGCTGGGCATGGGTGGTATGAGGTTCCTGGCGAGGCGCGCGGTACTGGGTGGAGAAGGGTCAAGCCGTTAATGATAACAAGTGGTGCTCGCAGCAACCCGCAAACGAGAACGGCACCGCGGATGGACCGCGGTGCCGTCGTGCCTTCAACGACCCTGATCAGGCGTCGAACGAGTTGCTGTTGCCGGTCGATGCCGGCTTTGCCTGGAATTCACTGGCGCGGCCATTGAGCACGAGCGCCTTTGCAAGCATGTCGTGCAATCCCTGTTTGCGTGGTGTCCACGCCGTGACGATGTACGAGACGAAGGGAATGAGTCCGATGAAGGGAATCTGGGTGATGTTGAGCAGGCGTACTGCGTTTCTGACGACGCTCCGGCGCATCCCGATGGCACCGCCATCGCTGTCCGTTACGCGAATGCCCAGCGCCAGCTTGCCGGGCGTAGCCTGCCACTTGGAACTCTCAAACAAGATGTAGTAAGCGAAACCGATGATGCCGATGATAATACCGGGAACGAGCATCGCGCTCTTCAGCGCCAATCCCGCCACCTCGGGACTGGCCCCACTTTTCACCTGTGTCCAGTACTGCATGAACGCATCCATGGTGCCCGTGCTCATGAAGATCAGCACCGTCGGGATAAACAGGATCACATAGTCGATCAGCCACGCGCCGAACCGCTTCCAGAATCCGGCGTGATCCTCGAGCGCGGCGGCGGTGGTTTGCGGCAGCGCCTGCAGCGGGGCGCCCGGCGCCGCATGGGGAGCGTCGGCCGCGGGGCCTGCGCTGGGCACGTCGTCGCGGAACAGCACCGACAGCGGCTGCCAGTCGGCGAGGCCTTCGTACCATGCGAGATCCGCCGGGCTGACCTTGCCGCTGCGCAGCCACTCGCGCACGTCGTCTTCTTTGTAAGGGCCATGCCGTTCGCCGTCGCGGCCGATCCAGATTTCCATTGCGTGCTCCCCATGCGGATCAAAGTCCGCATGATGCCATGAGAGCGCTGCCAGGCGAACCGCATGGGGTCCGGGAAGAAAACCACCTCCTGCGGCTTTCTTTCATCGCGAGTCCGGTACGGGCCCGTGCCCGCTCGCGCGAATCAGGCACTGGCGTGCCCGCGTCGCGACCGGCCATCGGGCAACTGCTCCTGCGCTGCCTCAATTCCGGCATCCATGCCTCGCCGTGGCCGGGCCGAGAGCACAAACTTTCAGGCCGCGTCGCGGCGTTTCAGGTGCACCAGCAGCAGCGAGATGGCGGCCGGGGTGACGCCGCTGATGCGTGCGGCCTGGCCGAGCGTGGAGGGCCGCGCACGCTTGAGCTTGAGCAGCACCTCGGCTGACAGTCCGCGCACGCGGCCGTAGTCGAAGCCGGCGGGGATGGCGGTGTACTCGTGCCGGCGCTGGCGTTCGATCTCGCCGCGCTGACGCTCCAGGTAGCCGGCGTACTTCACCTGCACCTCGACCTGGGCGGCCACGTCGTCGCGTGGCACCGGCGGTCCGAAACCTTCGACGCGGGCAAGCCTTGCGTAATCCAGCTCGGGTCGGCGCAGCAGGTCGATCGCGCTGGTTTCGCGACTCACCGCCACGCCAAGCTCACGCTGCACCGCCGTGCCAAGCGCATTGTTCGGTGCAGCCCACAGCGCGCCGAGGCGTCGCGTTTCGCATTCGACCGCATCGCGCTTGGCGCGCAGCGCGTCGAAACGGGCCTGCGGCACCACGCCGAGCTCGAAACCCTGCTCGGTCAGGCGCAGGTCGGCGTTGTCCTCGCGCAGGTGCAGCCGGTATTCCGCGCGCGAGGTGAACATGCGATACGGCTCGATCGTGCCGTTGCTGGTGAGGTCGTCGATCAGCACGCCGATATAGGCTTCGTCGCGGCGTGGATACCACGGCGTCTTGTCCTGCGCGGTGCGGGCAGCGTTGAGGCCGGCGAGCAGGCCCTGCGCGGCAGCCTCTTCGTAACCGGTGGTGCCGTTGATCTGGCCGGCGAAATACAACCCGCCGATGGCCTTGGTCTCCAGCCAGGGGTTGAGTCCGCGCGGATCGAAATAATCGTATTCGATCGCGTAGCCGGGGCGGGTGATGTGGGCGCGCTCGAAGCCGGCAATCGACTGCACCAGCGCAAGCTGCACATCGTACGGCAGCGAGGTGGAGATGCCGTTGGGATAGATCTCGAAGGTATCCAGCCCTTCCGGCTCGATGAAGATCTGGTGCGAGTTCTTCTCGGCGAAGCGCACCACCTTGTCCTCGATCGACGGGCAGTAGCGCGGTCCGACGCCTTCGATCTGACCGGTGTACAACGGCGAGCGATCCAGCGCGCCGCGAATGATTTCGTGCGTGCGTTCGGAGGTATGCGTGATCCAGCAACTGACCTGGCGCGGGTGCTCGTCGCGCGAGCCGAGGTAGGAGAACACCGGCGCGGGTGCGTCGCCAGGCTGTTCCTCAAGGCCGCCGAAGTCGATGCTGCGCCGGTCGATGCGCGGCGGCGTTCCGGTCTTCAGGCGGTCGGCGGCAATCGGCAGTTCGCGCAGCCTCGCGGCCAGTGTGCCCGCCGGCGGGTCGCCCGCACGGCCTCCTGCGTATTGCGCCTGGCCGATATGGATTTTTCCGGCGAGAAAGGTGCCGGCGGTGAGCACCACGCTGCGCGCACCGAACGACAGCCCCATCTGGGTCATCACCCCGGTGACGCGGCCACCTTCGATGATCAGGTCGTCCACCGCCTGCTGGAACAGCTCGAGATTCGGCTGGGTTTCCACGATGTGGCGGATCGCCGCCTTGTACAGGGCGCGATCGGCCTGGCAGCGGGTGGCGCGCACGGCCGGGCCCTTGGACGCGTTGAGCGTGCGCCACTGGATGCCGGCGCGGTCGGCCGCATGCGCCATGGCGCCGCCCAGCGCGTCGATCTCCTTGACCAGGTGCCCCTTGCCGATGCCACCGATGGCCGGGTTGCAACTCATCTGGCCGATCGTCTCGATGCTGTGGCTGAGCAGCAGCGTGCGCGCACCGGCGCGTGCAGCGGCCAGCGCGGCCTCGGTGCCGGCGTGGCCGCCGCCGATCACGATGACATCGTAGTGGGTCGGGTGACGCATCTTGTGCCCCGAGTATGCAAAAAGTGACAAAACAGGGCGTCATGGTAGCGCCATCACGCTTTCACGGAGGAATGCCTGGCGATGGCATGGATCCTGCTTCATCTGGAGTCGCACTTTCATGGGCAGACGCTGCGCGAGGAACGCGCGCCGAGGTCGAGCGGACAGGGGTTCGATCGCGTACCGTGGGAGGAAGCAAGACGGCACCCCTAGGGGTGCCGTCGTCTTTTGCGCACCGTGCTTTTTACCGCCTTCCGGGCCGCCAGACCGGCCCTGAAAGACGAAGCCCCGCGGCATGGTCGCCGCGGGGCTTCGTGTGGATAGATCTGGCGCCAGGCGGTCTCAGGAACAGGGGGAATCCAGGATGACCGTATTGCCGGGCGCCAGAAAGCGGTGGTGTTGGCGTCTGCCTCAACGTACTGGGCGGAACATGAGGCTGATATTCACCGCCAACGCGTGAACAAGGGGTGACTGAAAGGGGACTTTGTGCCGGGCCACGGCAACAGCTGACGTGGGACGTCAGTGTCGCGAAGGGTGGCGCCGACCGACTGTGAAACGAGTCACACATTGGCATGGGTGATGCATCTACCTCGGCACCAACCCACTCACCGAGGAATTCGCCATGGACATGAGCTTCGACTTCCAACCCGTCTACCCGCACCACGACCTGCTGGTCGAGATCGGCGAGGTGGAAATGGCGATGGATCATCTGAATGACTACGCCGACGACGACCGCGACTCGCTGCAGCCCGACCTGGAGTCGCGCATGCAGAGCCTGCTCGAAGCGCTCGATCATCTGGCCATCTGAGTGATACACCCCGCGCCGGTGCGTGGCGCCGCCACGCCCGCCCGGGTGAAGCAAGCCTCGTGTTGACCGCGCCAGCCGCCGCGCGGCGATTCAATGGTTCAGCACGTTGCCGATGATTTCAGCCAGGTTGCGCGACAAGCCGGCGCGCCCGGCCAGCTCCACGATCGCCGCCTGCGCCTGCGCACGCCGCCCCGATTCCAGCCGTTGCCAGCCGTTGAATGCGGTGGCCAGCCGCGCCGCCACCTGCGGGTTCAGCGCGTCCAGCGCCACCAGGCGTTCGGTCAGGAAGCGATAGCCGGCACCGTCGCGGCGATGGAATCCGCTCGGGTTCCCACGCACGAAGGCCCCCAGCAGTGACTGCACGCGGTTCGGGTTCTGCAGGGTGAAGGCGAGGTCCTTCTCCAGCCTCATCACGCGCGGCAGAGCCGTCTTGCCGGGGTTCTGCGCCTGCACGGCAAACCACTTGTCCAGCGCCAGCGCATTGCCGGCGTAACGCTGGCGATAATCCAGCACGGCGTCTTCACCTTCGACGGACTGTCCGCGCAGCAGCACGGCCAGCGCCGCGAGCCGGTCGGTCATGCCGGGCGCCTCGCGGTATTGGGTCGCGGCCAACTGGCGTGCCTGCTCGCCATTGCATCGCTCCAGCAGTTCGAGGACCCGGCGCTTGAGCCGGCGCCTGGCCTGGCTGGACGCATCCAGTGCGATCGTGGTGTGCGCGGCCAGCGTCCGGTAGCGCTGCGCCAGTGCCTCGGCACCGAGCCGCTCGGCCAGCCGCCGCTGCAGTTCCTGACGCAGTTCGTGGATGCGCTCGGGGTCGACCGCCGTCTCGTGTTCGGCCAGTTCGATCTCGCCCGGTGGGGTGAGCAGGTCGGCCAGCAGGGCATCCTCGATGACGCCGTCATTGAACAGCCGCGCCAGCGCGTCGCACCAGGCTTGCAGCGCCTCGCCGGCCACGCCGTCACGCAGACTCGCGTAAGCGCGCGTGGCCAGCAGCTGGCCGGCTTCCCATCGATTGAAGCCGTCGGGATCATGGGTCAGCAACAGGGCCAGCTCGGCCGGCGAGTAGTCGCACTCCAGGATCACCGGCGCGGAGAAGCCGCGCAGCAGGGACGGTACCGGGGCACCATCGATATTGCCGAAGACCAGGCTCTGCTCGGTCTGCGCCAGCACCACCACGTGTTCACGGGCCTCGTCGGTTGGCTCGCCGTCCAGCCGCAGCGGCAGCATGTCGCCGTCGCGGGAAAACAGCGCGAGCTTGACCGGGATCGGCAGCGGCGCGCGCGCCGGCCTCCCGCCGCCGGGCGCCTGCTGGATCAGTTTCAGCGTGTATTCCCGGCGCGCCGCGTCGTAATGCCCGTGCGCACGCAACCGCGGCGTGCCGGGATGGCCGTACCAGGCGAGGTAGGGCATCAGGTCGGTGTGGTTCGCTTCGCCCAGCGCGACGAGGAAATCCTCCAGCGTGGCGGCGCGGCCGTCGTTGCGTTCGAAGTAGCGATCCATGCCACGGCGGAAGCCGTCCCGGCCGAGCCGGCCGGCCAGCATGCGCACCAGCTCGGCGCCCTTCTCGTACACCGTGGCGGTGTAGAAATTGTTGATCTCGCTGTACTGCGCCGGACGCACCGGATGCGCCAGCGGACCCGCATCCTCGGGGAACTGGGCACGGCGCAACAGCGATACGTCTTCGATGCGCTTGAGCGAGGCGGAGTTCATGTCGGCCGAGAAGCTCTGCTCGCGATAGACCGTGAGGCCTTCCTTCAGCGACAGCTGGAACCAGTCGCGGCAGGTCACCCGGTTGCCGCTCCAGTTGTGGAAGTACTCGTGCGCGACCACCGCTTCGACATGGCGGTATTCGTCGTCCGTGCTGGAATCGGGGTCGGCCAGCAGGTATTTCGCGTTGAAGATGTTGAGGCCCTTGTTCTCCATCGCGCCCATGTTGAAATCGTGGGTGGCGACGACGTGGAACACATCGAGGTCGTAGTTGCGGCCGTAAACCCGTTCGTCCCAGCGCATCGCGCGTTCCAGCGCGTCCATCGCGTAGTGGCAGCGATCGATCACGTCGGCCTCGGCCCAGATCTTCAGTTGCACCGCGCGGCCGTCGGCGGTGACGTAGTCGCGCTCGATCCGCTTCAGCCGTCCGGCGACCAGGGCAAACAGGTAGCTCGGCTTCGGATGCGGGTCGACGAAGCGTGCCCAGTGCCGGCCGCCTTCCAGTTCACCGGTGCCGTCCGGATTGCCGCCGGCCAGCAGTACGGGAAAGCGTTCGCGCTCCGCGCGCAGGGTCACCGTGTAGCGCGACAGCACGTCGGGCCGGTCGGGGAAGAAGGTGATGTGGCGAAAGCCCTCGGCCTCGCACTGGGTAAGCAGGAAGCCTGTCTCGCGTGGCCCGGAAAGATACAGGCCCTCCAGCGCGGTGTTGGCCGCCGGGCGTACCCGCACCCGCGTTTCCAGCACGCTGCCGTCGCGCACGCCGTCGACCTCGAGCACGCTGCCGTCGTGGCGGTAGGCGCTGGCGGGCAGTTGCCGGCCGTCGAGCATGATCGACAGCAGTTGCAGGTTCTCGCCGTCCAGCCGAAGCGGTGCCTGCTGCGCGGAATCGCGGCGCAGCTGCAGGCGCGCGGAAATCTCGCTGGCGTCGATGCCGAGGTCGACATCGATCTCGATCGATTCGACGCGCCAGGCGGGTGCGCGGTAGTCGCGCAGCCTGATCAGGGCGGGGTCTTGCTCGGAAACTGCATGCATGGGGGAATGACTTGGATTGGGGACGGATCAGGCTAACATGAGGTGTTTTAACCGAAGGAGAATCCGGTGGCTGCAGCAGGCACGGCACGTTATGGCGTGGAACATTCCCGGCTGGGCGACCAGGCCATCGTGGTGCTGCACGACCGGCATGATCGTCGCCGCTTGCGCATCGCCCTGCACGGGGCCGCCGTGCTGGGTTTCGACGTACCGTTCGCGGGTGGCCTGCATGACCTGGCCGACGGTTATCGCGACGCGAACGAGGTGCGCGACCGGCCGGGTTCGCGCTTCGCGATCATGGTGCCGTTTGCCGGTCGCGTCGCCGACGCGCGCTATCGATTCGAGGGTGTCGTCCAGGATCTCGATCCCGGTGTCGTCGGCAGCGCGCGCGCGAGCCGGCACGGTTTCGTGCGCGACGCGGAGTTCGCCGTCGCCGAGCTGGTGGCAAGCGACGCCTGCGCCAGGGTCGTGCTGGGCACGGCGGCGATCCGCCCGCGGCCGGGCTATCCGCATGCGATCGATCTCGGCGTGAGCTTCACCCTGGAGGACAGCGGCATCGTGCTGGAAGCGCGGATGCGCAACGTCGGCGACCGCCCCGCGCCGTGTTTCTTCGGCTGGCATCCATACTTCCGGCTGCCGGGCGATGGCCTGGTCGACGACTGGGCATTGCAGATTCCCGCACAGACCCTGATCCGCACCGGCGCCGACCTCATCGCGCTGCCCGGCAGCGCCGCCTACGTGCCGCTGGACGATGCACCCGCGCTGGATTTTCGTGAGTCGCGCCGGGTCGGCGACAGCATCCTCGATCAGGGATACACCGGCCTCGAGGCCGATGCCGATGGTCGCATCCGCACGCGCCTGACCGATCCGCGCAGCGGACTTGGCATCGCGGTCTGGCAGGAGCGCGGCGTGATGCATGCCTTCACCGCCGACACGCTCGCTCGCGATGCGCGTCGGGCGATCGCGCTGGAACCGATGGAATGCATGGCCGATGCGTTCAACCGCGCCGAATGTGCCGAGGCGATCCGGCTGGAGCCAGGCGCCGAACGGCGTTTCCGTTGCGGCGTCGAGGTCGCCTGCGCATGAACGAGTCGATCGACAGCCTGCCTGACATCGAGCAGATCCGCGCCGCCGCCGCCCGCATCGCGCCGCATGCGCGGGTGACCCCGGTCATGCGCAGCGCCACCCTGGACGCGTTGAGCGGTGCCGAACTCTATTTCAAGTGCGAGCACCTGCAGCGCGGCGGCGCGTTCAAGTTCCGCGGCGCCTGCAATGCGGTGTGGGCACTGAGCGATGCGCAGGCCGCGCACGGCGTGGTCACCCACTCCTCCGGCAATCACGGCAATGCGCTGGCGCTGGCGGCGGCGACCCGCGGCATCGCGGCGCACGTCGTGGTGCCGGAAGGCGCGGTGCGCGCCAAGGTCGAGGCGATCGAGCGCGCCGGCGCGATCCTGCATCGCTGCGCACCGACCCAGGCGGCGCGTGAGGCGATGTGCGCCGAAGTGCAGCGCGCGACCGGTGCCGAGCTGGTGCACCCTTATGCCGACACCCGCGTGATGGCCGGTCAGGGCACCGTGGCCCTGGAGCTGCTGCTGCAGGCGCCCGAACTCGATGCGCTGATCACGCCGGTCGGCGGCGGCGGGCTGGCCAGCGGGGTGGCGATCGCCGCGCATGCGGCGAATCCCGGGCTCGCCCTGTTCGGCGCCGAGCCGCAAGGTGCCGACGATGCCGTGCAATCGCTGGCCCGCGGCGAGCGGGTCAGCGGGATGGTGCCGGATACGTTGTGCGATGGATTGCGCGCCCTGATCGGCGTCTCCAATCTCGACGCCTTGCGTCGGCACCAGGTGCAGGTGATCAGCGTCACCGACGCCGAAACCGTCGCCGCGATGCAGCTGATCTGGTCGGAGTTGAAACAGGTGGTGGAGGTGTCCAGCGCCACCGTGCTGGCGGCGATTCTCAAGCAGCCCGAACGCTTCGCCGGTCGCCGCCTTGGTGTGGTGATCACCGGCGGCAACGTCGATCTGCAGGCGTTGCCGTGGTAGGTGGTTTCAGCTGGCCGCGGCTTCCACGCTGGCGGTTGTGGTCAGCGTCGGCGTGATGGCGCCGGGGGCGGCCGGTGCGTGGGCGAACGCATGCAGATCGAGCTGGCTGACCGGGATCGGCCGGTAATCCTCGCCGAAAGCCACCTCACCCGGCTTCCAGCCGGCCGGCCGGCGCACCGCGCCCCAGAAGCGCTTCAGCGCCACCCAGTGCAGACCGACCAGGCCGTGGTTGTTGTCCGCGTCGACCATCGGGTCGCCCACGCCCGTCGGTCGCGGCGCCATGCCGTACAACGCGGTGCCGAAGATCACGTCCCAGACCGACAGCACCTGACCGTAGTTGCAGTTGTGCAGGGTCGGCCGCTCCGGATCGACCAGCATGTGGTGCAGCCGGTGGAATTTCGGGTCGACGAAGACGCGCTCGAAAAACCGGCCGAAGCCTATGCGCGCATTGGTGTGCGAGAAATTTTGCACCAGTTCGCCGAGCAGCATCAGCCACGCGAATTCGTCCGGGTCGACGCCGATCACCAGGCCGACCGTGGCCAGGATCATCGACTGGATGAAACCGTCGACCAGGCTGCCGCGGTCGTTGGTCCAGCAGCTCATCTGGCGCGTGCTGTGATGCATGCTGTGCAGCGCCCACCACCACGGTATCGCGTGCTGGGTACGGTGCATCCAGTAGTAGACGAAGTCGTAGACCACGTAATACACCGCGAACAGCACATACGGATGCTGGTTGAACCAGGGGATCCAGTGGGTCAGCGCCAGCGGCGAACCGGTGCTCGAGGTGGCGGTGTCGGCGCCGCCGAAAAGATGGCTGAACGGGGTCAGCACCAGGTAGGTGAACAGCGGAAAGATGCCCAGCAGCATCAGCAAGGTGTAGTTGCGATCGACCAGGGTGAGCTTGCGCTCGCTCCACCTCTCCGCCGGGAACCAGGTTTCCAGCGGGCGGAAGATCAGGCCGATGATGCCAACCTGCAGCGCCGCGATCAGCAGCGAGGCGGCGATGTCGTTCGGGTCGCCGGAGAGGCAGTTCAAGTGCAGCAGGTCGAGGACTGGCACCACGGCGTGCGCACTGAGCCAGCCGACCAGGTATTGCCATAGCAAGGGAAGATCAAACATCGGCACGTGTTCAAGGGCAGCGTGGATTCAAGGGCAACGTGGCCACATCATATCGCCGCCTCCGATCCCGCGCGCTGAACGGCTGCTCAGCCGCGGCGCCGCGCACCGACGCCGCTGACCGCCAGCAAGCCCAGCAGTACCAGCACGATGCCGGCCGCTTCCAGCAGGGATGGCTGCTCCCGCAGGATCATCCACGCCAGCAACACGCTGAGCACCGGCACACCGAGGCTGGACACGCTCGCCACGGTGGTGGACAGCCGCTGCAGCACGATCGACCACAACCACCAGGCGGCCGCCGAAGCCATTACCGCGCTGTACGCCAGGCCGCCGATGAAGGCCGGGCTCCACGTAATCGGCCGCTGCGGCACGAGCAGCGCGACCAGCGCCAGCGCCACGCCGCCGGCCAGCATCTGCCAGGCGGTGAGGTTGAGCACGCCGGGCGCGTGGCGGCGAAACATGCGCTTGCTCAATACCGTCCCGGCGGCCCACGCCAGGCCGCCGGTGATCGCCAATACCGTGCTCGTCGCGCTGCCCATCGCATGCCATGGTTCGATGATGCACAACAGGCCGGCCGCGGCCAGCGCGAGCCCCAGCCAGTGCCGCGCCGTCGGCGTGTCGCCAAGCATCAGCCAGGCCAGCAGCACCGCCCAGAACGGCATCGTGTAGGCGAGCAGGGCGACATGGCCGGCGCCGCCGTCGAGCAAGGCCCATTGTTCCAGTCCCTGGAACGCGGCGGTCTGGCACAGGCCGATCAGGATCGTCGGCAGCAGCGGCGGCGGTCGCAGCGATTGTCGCGAGAGCAGCAGCGCCCCGAACAGCACGGCGGCACCGATCAGGTAGCGCAGCGCCGCAAAATCGAACGGGCCGGCGTACGCCAGCACCTGCTTCATCACGATCCAGCTGTAGGCCCACAATACGATCGTGGCGAGCAGGGCCAGCACGGCGCCGCGCTGGGGTGGCGAAATGGACGGCATCGGGATGGGCCGGAAGGGAGGCGACAAGTGTAGCGGCGTCGGCTACGGTTTGCGGATCGCCACCCGCATGATGCCGCCATGA
>Ga0157370_10005044_pt1 | contig 14915 bp, 11 predicted proteins | sample C35metaG_FD_113463 | JGI IMG/M metagenome (GOLD analysis project Ga0157370, IMG submission 113463) | Corn rhizosphere microbial communities from Kellogg Biological Station, Michigan, USA - C3-5 metaG | ecosystem: Host-associated > Plants > Roots > Rhizosphere > Soil | place: USA: Michigan...
CGAGGGTTATTTCTTGAGGTCGGCGGCGAATTTGCCGAGCCAGTCGCGCAGCCCGGGGCCGAGGTCTTCGCTTTCGCAGGCCAGGGTCACCACGGCCTTGAGGTAGCTGAGCTTGTCCCCCGTGTCATAGCGCCGGCCGCGGAACACCACGCCGTACACGCCGCCACCCTCGCCTTCCCGGACCGCGAGGGTCTGCAGGGCGTCGGTCAGCTGGATTTCATCCCCGCGCCCCGGCGGCGTGTTCTCCAGCACGTCAAAGACTGCCGGATGGAGCACGTAGCGGCCGATCACGGCCAGGTTCGACGGCGCGTCCTCCACCGCCGGCTTCTCCACCAGGTGGTTGATCTTGACGTAGTTTTCGCCTTCCACCACGGTCATGTCTGCACAGCCGTACGCGGAAATCTGCTCCTTCGGCACCTCGATCAGCGCGATCACCGACCCGCCCGTGCGCGCCTGGACGTCGATCATGGTGGTCAGCAGCTCATCGCGTTCGTCGATCAGGTCATCACCGAGCAGCACGGCGAAGGGTTCATCCCCGACATGGGTGCGGGCGCGCAGCACCGCGTGTCCCAGCCCCTTCGGATCGCCCTGGCGCACATAGTGGATCTCGCCCAGATCGGTGGCGTGCTGGATCGCGGCCAGCTTGCCGGCGTCGCCCTTGGCCTCCAGCAGCGCCTCCGTGGAGGGCACCCGGTCAAAGTGGTCTTCCAGGGCGCGCTTGTTGCGCCCGGTAATCATCAGCACGTCCGTCAGGCCCGCGCTGACAGCTTCCTGGACCACGTACTGGATGGCAGGTTTGTCCACCACCGGCAGCATTTCCTTCGGCATGGCTTTGGTCGCCGGCAGGAATCGGGTCCCCAAACCGGCCGCAGGAATAACGGCTTTACGTACGCGTCGAGCAAGAGTCATGGTCCTAGGCTATCCGACTCGCGGCCCCCTTTGCGGAACACAGTTGCTACATTGGTCCTAACACTGCCCACTTCAGAGGTCCTGACCATGACTTCCACCCTGAAATCGGCCTGGCGGTCCCGCCTGCGGGCCGCCCGCCGTTCCATGGACGACGGCGGCCCCAACAGTGTCGCTGTTAGCCTAGCCGCCGCGGGCCTCGCCACTGCGGGGCTGGAGTGGGCGGGGCTGGTGGCCGGGACAGCGGGAACCTCCACTATTTGTGCCTACATCTCCATGGGCCACGAACCTCCCACGGGCGCCCTGCTGGCTGCCTTGGACGGTGCGGGGCACAGCGTATTTGTGCCGATTTGCGTCGAAGGCCACCAGCTGGCCTGGACGGCCTGGAGACCGGGGGTGGCCATGGCCCGCAGCCGTCTGGCACCCGTCTTGGAGCCCGTAGGCGAACGGCTTCCCTTTGCTCGCCTGGGGCCCGTTGCCGGGGTGCTGCTGCCCGCACTAGCAGTGGACACCGCCGGAGTTCGCCTGGGGCAGGGCGGCGGCTACTACGACAGGTTTCTTGCCGCACTCGGAGCCGCCCCCTCCCACAATCTCGACAGCGAGGGCGCGGGATCCGGGGTGGCGAGGGCCGGCGTCGTCTATGAAAGTGAACTGCTCGCAGCAGGCTCGCTCCCCCACGACACGCTCGACCAGCCTGTGGACTGGGTGGTCACCCCTGCGGGGTTCCGCAAAATCGGTGCAGGCGGTCCGAAATTTGGCTCCTGAGGAAATATTGACGTCCGTCCATGTGTTATAGGCAGCGATGGTAGAATTGGCACTCGGGGCCTTGGACTGCTAAGCAAGTCACGCTGGCAAGGCCCTGACGCATGTATCCAGGAGGAATTTCAGTGCCCACTTACGCTTACGCTTGCAAGGACTGCGGCCACGCATTCGACATCCACCAGTCCTTCAGCGACGACACGCTGACGGTCTGCCCGGAATGCCGGGGTGCATTGCGCAAGAAGTTCAACTCCGTGGGCGTGGTGTTCAAGGGCTCAGGTTTCTACCGCACCGACTCCCGGTCGGGTGCGGGCAGCACTGTGGCTGCGGCGCCCAAGGCGGGCGCTTCCTCAGCCGTTTCCTCCGAGTCCGGCACCCAGGCACCCGCATCCGCCCCGAGCACCAGCCCGGCGTCCGGCGCGGCACCGAGCCCCAGCAAGACCCCAGTCACCGTAGGCAGCTAGCTCCGAAAATCCCGAATGGCCGGCTGTTGGGTCTGCCGGCCATTTTTGCTGCCCTTTTTTGCCCTTTTTTCTGACCTCTTCTCCGACCTTGGCCCCTCCACAGGCAGGGCGGGGCATCCGGCCGTCCACAGTTGGGGCTGGCCCCAGTGACTCCGCCCCCGGCCGGTCCTAGCGTGGAGACATGAAGCACTCCAGCAACCGTTCCGCGTCGCCCGCCCCTCCCGGATCCGGGTGGCGGGCACCGCCCTGGACGTTCCGGACCCGGCAGGCCACTCGTCCCGAACGACTGCTGAGGTGGGTTCTGCGGCGGCGCAGGCTGCTTGCGGCACTCCTGCTCTGCGCCGCTGCCGCGCTGGCTGTCCAGCAGCTCACTCCCGGCGCCCCGGCCACCACCAGCGTCCTGGTGGCCGCCAGGGACCTCCCCGCGGGCCACTCGTTGGGGCCGGCAGACCTTGTTGCCGCTGCCGTGAGCCCTTCAATGGTTCCAGATGGGGTCCTCGACACGGGCATGGCATGGCTGGGGCGCCAAATATCCGGGCCAGCCAGGCGGGGACAGGTCATGACGGACGCATCCCTGCTCGGCACCGAGTTGCTCATCGGGGCACCGGCCGGCAGCCAGGCCGTGCCGCTCCGGCTGACAGACGCTTCCACGGTGCAATTGCTGCGCCAGGGCCAGCTGGTCAATGTGGTGCTCAGTTCCAGCAAGGGACTGGACGGCCCCACCAGCAACCAGGTCCTGGCCACGTCAGTCCCCGTGGTGTGGACGCCAGCCTTGGCCAAGTCCGGCGGCGGGTTGTTGCCCAGCCAGGAAACGGACGGGCTGGTGGTGGTGGCTGCTACGGCGGAGCAGGCCGTGCTGCTGGCGGGCGCCTCGGCCCGGGGAAAGATCTTCCTCGTCCTGGTTTCTTGAAGCCAGCCGCTTCAAGAAAGGCAGGCTTCAAGAAAGGCAGTTTCAGGAAAGGCCCATTTCACGAACGGCCGGTTTCCCGAACGGGCATTGCTGCTAACCCCAGTGCGGCGGCTTGTTCTCCCGCAGCCATTCGTCGTGGCCTCGGTCGCGGCGGTCGTCTCCCCACGTGTGGGCGTCATCGTGGGGCGCCACCTTTGGCAGGATTGCCGCATCTTGCGCCTGGGAGACCGGGACGCGCCCGGCGTCCTTGGCAGATTCTGTTTTGGCGGAATCTGCCGAGGAATGGTTGGACGGCTGGCTCACCGTTGTCACACTTTCTGCTGCTTCGTGGGGTGATGGGACAGCGGCAGTGGTTGGAGCGCCCTGTCCGCCTTCCATTTTATCCCCGGCAGCAGCCTCGGATTTCCCTGCCCCCGTCTGCGCGTTCTCTGCGACCTCGGCGACTTTGGGGTTCCCTGCCCCGGTCTCGGCGTCCACTGGCTTGCCGGACGTGGTTTGCCCGTCCCCGGCCGGGGCGTCCTCCACCTGGCCATCCGCTGCACGGCCGGCGTCTACATGGCTTTCCTGTGGCTTGCCGTCCGGGGCTGGCGTACCGTTCCCGGACTTCCCCCCATGGTTGTTTCGGCGGCGGGACCTGGGCGAATCGATGACTGCAGTCACCGACGGATCCCCTTCCCCGGACGTTCCCATGAGTGATTCCAGCTCGGTGTCCCCCAGCAACGTGGGCAGGCCAAGGTACCGGCCAATTTGGTCGGCGCAGCTGGACGGGTCGGTGAAGACCTCTATGGTCCACAGGGGCATGTACCGCCAGCCCAGCCGCTCAAGCATTTGCGGTCGGAGCCGGCTGCGCTCGCGCACACTCATGTGCCTGTACTTTGCGGTGCCGTCGGATTCCACGGCCACAGGAACCGGGATCTCGCGGTCGTCGCGGCCCAGCAGGCTCTTGGTGTCGGGCGCGGCCACGATGTCGAGGGCTCCGTCGAAGTGGTGCCAGACGCGGGCCCCGCGGGCCCGCAGCCTGTCGGCCAGGTCGGCGACCAGCGGGTCCTCGCCGGTGGCTTTCTCACTGTCCTGGGCACGGGTGGCCGGGGTCCCCAGCATCGAGTTGCCGGCCAGTTCGCGGTCCAGGAGTTCGAAGAAGTCCACGGCCCCATGGCTGAGCCGCTGCTCATCCAGGTCCTCCGGGCGGAAACACGTGACCAGGTGCAGGTGGTGCCGCGCCCGTGTCATGGCCAGGGCAAACTTGGCCCGCCCGTCGGGTGCGGACAGCGGCCCAAATTCGTGCAGCGCCCGGCCGTGGGGCGTGCGGCCATAGCCCAGGGAGAAGATGACGCGGTCCCGGACCAGCCCGGCCGCGCGGTCCACGGTCACCACCCGGAAGGATTCGGGGCCCGATTCAAAGAATGCGGCCAGCAGCGGGTGGTTGGCCATCTGCAATCGGATGGCCTGGGCCACCCGCACGGCGTGCCGGTCGCTGGCAGTGATGACGGCCAGCGATTCGCGCGGGCGGACACGGGCATGCTCAAACACCAGATCCACCACCCGGTTCACTTCCGCAACCACGGATTCGATTCCCCCGGTGCCGGCTCCCGGCAGGCCCTTGCCGTCAGGCAGGTAGTCAACCGTCAGGGCACGGTCCAGGCCCGTGACGGGGCGTCCGTCGGGCAGGCGTTCCAATTGTGAATCGTAGAAGCTGCTGCTGAGCTGGCGGACCAAATCTTCGTCCACCGCGCGGTAGGCGACTGTCAGCCGGTGCCGCGGCAACACCCTGGACAAAGCGCCCAACACGCTCTCCAGCGGATGCTGGTCCACGGCACGGTTGGCGGGGTCACCTACTGCCACAGTAAAGCTGCGCGGGCAGGCGGTCTGTTCGTCGCCAAAGGCAATGACCTGTTCGGCCCGTGCCAGCGAAGGCAGCGCCGACTGCAGCGAGGTTGATTCAGCGTCCAGGATGACGACGGCGTCGAAGCGGTAGGCCGCCGGGATGACTGACGGCACCACGAGGGGGCTCGCCGTGAACACCGGGACCAGGTTCTTCAGCAGGTCGGGGGCCTGGAAGGCAAGGGCCTCCAGGGACACCCTCCCGTACTTGAGGACGTTGCGGAGCATTTCGCCCTGGCGGTTCCGCCCTTCAAGCACGCGGCGCCACTCCTCGGCGAGCTTCCACCGAATCCGCCCGGGACCGGCGGCCACGTGGGCCTGGTCCGCCAGGCGGAACTCGGCTTCGACGCGGCGGAGGTTGTCGCCGTCGGACATGGCCAGGTAGTCGTCCCCGCTGATCATCGCCTCGAGCGCGGACTGCCACCACGCCAATTCCAGCTCCGCACCGGTTTGTTCGGCGCCCACCTCGCGCTGGGCCAGGTCATCCAAAAGTTCGCCCAAGCCTTGCTCACGCATGCTTTCCAGCGTCAGCGTGCGTTCCGGCAGGGTCTCCAGCGACGCCTTGTCCTGGACCAGGGCGTCCAGGCGCCCCACCAGCTCCCCGGCGTTGCAGTTGAGGAGGTCGCCGCCGTCGACCGTGTGTTCCAGGGAATTGCCCAGCGTCTTGAGCTTGAGACTGAGCTCGCCGTAGCTGCGGCTGAGCTCCGCCAACCCGGACGGAACAGTGGGGTGGCGCTTGCTCGTGGCAACTTCCTCCCACAGGTCCCGCTGCCCGTTGACGAGCACCAGGGATTCATGGAGGTCCGCCACGTGCACACCCGGGCGCACCAGGTCCTTGGCGCCGCGGCGAAAGCGTGCACGCTGCAGGGCCGGCATGTCCACGCCGTGGTCCCTCCGCCAGGCCGCGGTGGCTGTGGCTGCGATCATGTTGTCGATGGGCCAGTCAAAGACGACCGACGTGAACTTGTCCAGGCTCTCCCGGACTGCCACCAGCATGTCCAGCTGGCGGCCCCACTCTGCGAACGTGTTCCCGTGGCGGATCTGGCTGAATTCGGCCACCTGGTTCATTTTGGCGGCAAATGCCGGCACTTGCTCGAAGAGCTGCCCTGCCAGGGCATACGCGGCCTCGGTCTCCCTGCGGGTGACCAGCCGGGCCCCGTGCCAGGCACTCCCGACGGCGGCCTCGCTGAAGGCACCCAGTTCGGCCGCCCGGCGCAGCCGGCCGGCAAGGTCCCCGCGCACCTTGATGCTGTCAAGCACGCTTCGCTTGAGCCGCACGGTGGTGGCCGGTGCCGGGTGGATGGACGTCAGCTCGGCCAGCGACTGCATGGCCTGGTAGGGGGAGCAGCCCCAGCGTTCGCGGACATTGTGGAGGCTGGCCACGTGGTCCACCAGCTGGTGGCGGTGGTCCACCAGCGTTTTGTGCAAATTGGCCAGCTGGGGTTGCACGGCTTTTTCGTTGCGGGTGATCGAGCGAATCAGCTGGGTCTTGATCTGCTGCGGCCCGGTCTGGGCGCTGAGCTGGAGCAGCAGCGAGTCCAGGTCCATCTCACCCAGGGCCTGGGCCAGTTCGTTGAGCGTGCTCCGGCGCTCCCCCACCACCAGCACGCTCTTGCCGTCATGGACCAGCTGCGCGACCGCGTTGATGGCCGTCTGGGTCTGGCCGGTGCCGGGAGGCGTTGACACCAGCACGGATTCGCCTGCGCGGATCAAGTCCAGCACGTATTGCTGCTGCGGATCGGCGTCGCGGACCAGGATTTCAGCGGATGGTTCACGCTCGTCCAGGGGCGTGAACCGGCCAAAGTCGGATTCCAGTTCAACGGGCAGGATGTCGTCGCTGCTGTGGTTGCGGAGCCGGGTCAGGAGCTCGGTGCCCTCCAGCAGTGCCGGATCGCTGAGGTTGTCGGCGAGGAAGGCAAACGTGGACACCAGCAGGTCATGGTCCACGGTGGCGCCGTCCACGGGCGCCAGGAGGCTGCGCATCTTGTCGAGCACAGGTGCCGGGTCGAAGCGTGCAGTGCTGTAGGCCAGGCGGCCCAGGCTCGGCGCATCGATGGAGATGCCGGCCTGCGTTTCAAGCCGGTGCACCAGGGCAGGGTTGACCTGTGCCTGTTCCATGAGCTGAAGTTCGTAGTCGTCCTGGCCGGGCCGCACGGTAAGTGCGACGGCGGCCAGCAGCACGGGTGCGCATACCTCGCCGCTGTTCTGTCCACCGACCGCGGACCACCGGGCCAGGCCGGCGGCGAGGTAGCCGACGTCGATCCCCCGATCGGTGCTCAGCTCAAAAATCTTGGCGCGCAGCGCCCCCGCTGCACGCTTGGCGGAGGCATAACGGTCCGGTTCGCGAATCAGCGTGGAAAGGCGGGTCTTGCGGCCCGCCAACAGCTGGGCAAGGCCGGAGGGGTGGGCATGGCTGAGATCGATGCAGCCGGATTCCGTCTTGGCAAAAGCCAGCGCCGTGTCCGGTCCCGCGTACGAATCCAATCCTGCAAGCCAGGTCTGGAGCTCCGTGGAGCTCTCATCGGGCCTTGCGAATTCGGACACGGGTGCCTTCTTCTCTGCATTCGAGCGGAACGGTCTTGACCATACTGACATGCACTTTAGGCTATCGCCCCTTGCACCCCAATACCTGTTCGGCACACTGGAGAGCTCCAAATTCGGCCAAAATTAGGCCGTTGGGCCCTCCAGGGCCCCGCGGGATTACTCCCACTCAATGGTTCCCGGCGGCTTGGAGGTGACGTCCAGGACAACCCGGTTGACCCCCTCCACTTCATTGGTGATCCTGTTGGAAATCCGTGCCAGGAGATCGTACGGGAGACGCGACCAGTCGGCCGTCATGGCGTCCTCGGAGGACACCGGGCGCAATACGATCGGGTGGCCGTAGGTGCGGCCGTCTCCCATGACGCCGACACTGCGGACGTCGGCGAGGAGCACCACCGGCATCTGCCACACCTCATTGTCCAGGCCGGCGGCTGTCAGCTCGGCACGGGCAATGGCGTCAGCCTTGCGGAGCAGCTCCAGCCGTTCGCCGGTGATTTCACCGACAATGCGGATCCCCAGGCCGGGACCCGGGAAGGGCTGGCGGCCCACGATTTCGGCTGGCAGGCCCAGCTCGGCGCCCACGGCCCGGACTTCATCCTTGAACAGTGCGCGCAGCGGCTCAACCAACTCAAAACGCAGGTCCTCAGGCAGGCCGCCCACATTGTGGTGGCTCTTGATGTTCGCCGCACCTTCGCCGCCGCCGGATTCGACGACGTCGGGGTACAGCGTCCCTTGTACCAGGAACTTGATCTCTTCGCCTGCGGATGCGGCGTCGGCCATGATGGCGCGCTCGGCCTCTTCGAACGCGCGGATGAACTCGCGGCCGATGATCTTGCGCTTGGTCTCCGGGTCGGAGACGCCTGACAATGCGTTCAGGAAGCGGTCCTGCTCGTTGGCCACGTACAGCTTGGCCCCGGTGGAGGCCACGAAGTCATGCTCCACCTGTTCGGCCTCGCCCTGGCGGAGCAGGCCGTGGTTGACGAAAACACACGTGAGCTGATCGCCTACTGCGCGCTGGACAAGTGCTGCGGCAACGGCGGAATCAACGCCTCCCGAGAGGCCGCAAATGACCTTGGCGGATCCAATTTGCTGGCGGATGAGCTCAATCTGGTCGTCCAGGATGCTGCTGGCCGTCCAGTTCTTCTCCAGCTTGGCGCCGTTGAACAGGAAGTTTTCGAGCACCTTTTGGCCGAACTCGGAGTGCTTGACTTCAGGGTGCCACTGGACCCCGAACAAGCACTTTTCCTCATTGGCAAAGGCGGCCACCGGTGCGCCGGCGGAGGAGGCAAGAACGTCAAACCCCTCCGGGGCCTTCTGGACACTGTCGCCGTGGCTCATCCAGGTGCTTTGGGTCGCCGGGGTGCCGGCGAGGATGGAACGGCCTGCACCGTCCAGGCTCACCGCGGTGGCACCGTATTCACGCTGCCCCGTTTCCGCCACGGTGCCGCCAAGGGCTGCCGCCATGGCCTGGAAGCCGTAGCAGATGCCCAGGACCGGGACGCCGGCTTCGAACAAGTCTGCACCAACATTGGGTGCGCCCTCGGCGTAGACACTGGAGGGTCCGCCGGAGAGGATGATGGCAGCTGGGTTCTTGGCCAGCAACTGCGCAGTGGTGTAGGTATGCGGCACGATTTCCGAGTACACATTCGCCTCACGCACACGGCGCGCAATCAGCTGGGCGTACTGGGCTCCGTAGTCCACAACCAGGACGGGCTTCTGGGAAGTCTGGGCCGTAGCGGGATTAGTCACGGTTCAATCTTAACCCACGCCGTACCGGGCCGCGGTCAGTACCGCTTGGGTGCCTGCGGGTTGGCAGCGACCTCGGCAAGGACCTGCTTGTGGATCCTGCCCTCGACAATGAAGGACAGGAACGGAATCACGCCACCCAAGGCGATGAGGATGAATTTCGGGAAACGCCAGCGCATCAGGGACCACAGGCGGAAGTCGGCGATGAGGTACACCACATACATCCAGCCATGGACAATCAGCACGGTTGTGGACAGGTTCACCCCGCCGGAGACGGCGTTGATGGCAACAAAACCGAAGCCGTGGGATGCGCCGGTCACGGCGTTGGTGCCGCCAGCCATCAGTACGCTGCCGAAGCCGTAGCGGACCACCAGCTCGGCGGTGAGCAGCAGCAGCATGGTGCCAGTTGCGTAGGCCAGCACCTTGTAAAACTTCAGGGAGCTCAGAATCTGGGCCGGGGTTCCGCCGAACCGCCGCTTGGGCGCTGCCTTGGTGCGGTCCGCGGGATTGGTTTCAGTCACTGTGCAGTAGCTCCTAGATCTGGGTTTGGTTCAATGTCGTCCTCATGGTTGAGGTCAAAAAGTTCGTCCTGCTCCCGCCGGTAGTCGTCGGCCACCAGGCGCCACCACAGGAACACGGCGAATCCGGCGAAGACCACCCATTCAATGGAATAGAAGATGTTCAGCCAATTGACCTTGCCATTTTGGTCCGTGGCCGTGACGGTGATGGCCACCATGTTCGTGTTCGTGCCCACCGCTCCTACGTCCACGCCGTTAACCACCTGGTCATGGGCCACCATGAACGCCGCATAGGTGGTGGTGTTCCAAATGTTGGTCAGTTCTGCCGACGACAGTGCGCTCACGTGTCCGGAGGGTAGGTTTTGGGCGAGGATGGGGCCCTCGGAGTTGAGCAGGCGGCCTTCCACCTTGACCGTCCCCGACGGCGGTGCCTGGGCGCTGGCCGGATCGGCTATCCAGCCGCGGGCCACGGGAATGACTGCTGCCTTCGTGGCGCCTGCGCCCTTTAGGACGGGCGCTCCGTCAACTACCAGTGCCGTGACCACCCAGTAGCCGTGCTTTCCGTCCTGCATGCGGGACTCGACGATCACCTGTTTGGAGGCATCGTAATGTCCGGTGGCCGTGACCAGCTGGCCCTCGGCATTGCTCAGGAGGGGCTGGCCGGGCTGGAGGGTGTCGAGCAGGGGCGCCACCTTTTCCGTGACGGAAGGCGGTGGCACATTCGTTTGCAGGGAACGGTTGAACTGCCATTGGCTGAGCAGGACAAACACGGCAGCCACGGCGAGCGCAAACACCAGGGCTGCGATCCACTTGGGCTTGAGGGCAGTTTTCAACACCCTCTAACGGTACTTCGTATGCGTGTAGAACAGCGAATGGCAGCCCAGGCAAGGGGGCACCAAGGTGACGGACGGCGGCAGGCGGGGTCCCGCCGTCGTCCGCTTTTAATGGTCGAAGAAAACCAAGGTGGAGTTGATGAGCTCGGCGATGACTTCCTGGTCGTGGGCGCGGCGCAGTGACTCCCGAAAGTTTTCCTTGAACAGTGAACGGGCCAGGGTGGCCAGCACCTCGAGGTGTTCGGAGAACGAGCTGGCGGGCGTGGCGATGAGCAAGATCACGCTGGCGGGCCCGTCAACGGCACCAAAATCCAGGCTGTAGCCGAACCTCGTTATGCCTACGGCGATGGACGTTTCCGTGACGTAGTCGCTGCGCGCGTGGGGCAGGCCGATGCCGCCGGGAAGCCCCGTCGCCATCTGGTGTTCACGGGCATTGACGTGGCGCAGGAAGCCCTCCAAATCGCTGACGCGGCCCTGTTCAAAAAGCTTCGCCGCCAGCTGCGCCGTGGCGTCTTCCTTGGACGTGGCCTCCATTTCCAAGATCACCAGGCCAGGGTTGGTCAGTTCCGTGTCATAGAGCTCGAGCGAACCTGCTGTCATTGACTGCCTTTCAGGGCTTTGTGGTGCTGCGGCGGTTCCATGGCTTAGGTGAGCGGGACAATTCCGGGGGCGCCAATCCTGGCGGCATCGGCGGTGACGTCGTCGGGCTGCTGCTGGCTCAGCCTCTCGGCCTCCACCCTCGCAAGGTAATTGGCAATCTCGTTGTCCCGCTGGGTGTCGCTCCACCCCAGCACGTCTCCCATGAGTCTAGCGGCGACTGGCGCGGCCGAAACCCCCCTGTCCCACGCCTCGATGGAAATGCGGGTGCGGCGCGTGAGGACATCGTTGAGGTGCAGGGCGCCTTCATGCGTGGTGGCGTAAACCACCTCGGCGGCAAGGTAGTCGTCCGCGCCGGGCAGTGGCTCGGCCAGCTCCGGGGACTCAGCCATGAGGTCCAGCACTTCCTGGGTCAGGGAGCCGTAGCGGTTGAGCAGGTGTTCCACCCGGGCCACATGGACACCTGATTCGTCAGCCGTGCGGTTCCTGCGGTTCCAGGCTGCCTTGAAGCCGGTGGCGCCCAGGAGCGGGATGGTTTCGGTGCAGCTTTCGGGCACCTTTTCATCCAGGGCCCGGGTGGCTTCGTCGACTGCATCCTTGCCCATGACCCGGTAGGTGGTGAACTTGCCGCCGGCCACCACCACCAGCCCGGGCACGGGATGGGCGACGACGTGTTCCCGGGACAGCTTGGCCGTCGAGTCGTTTTCGCCCGCCAGCAGGGGACGCAGACCTGCGTACACCCCCTCGACATCTTCCCGGCTCAGGGGGCGCTTGAGGACCTTGTTGACGTGGCCCAGCAGGTAGTCGATGTCGGCGCTGGACGCTGCAGGATGTGCCTTGTCCAGCTTCCAATCCGTGTCGGTGGTGCCGATAATCCAGTGCCGCCCCCACGGAATGACAAACAGGACCGACTTCTCCGTCCGCAGGATCAGGCCAACCGTGGATTGGAACCTGTCTCGGGGAACCACCAGATGGATGCCCTTCGAGGCCCGCACCTTCAGTTGCCCCCGGTCGGTGACCAGGGCCTGGGTTTCATCCGTCCAGACGCCGGTCGCGTTGATGACCTGCTTGGCGCGAATTTCGAATTCCGTGCCGTCCTCCTGGTTTTGGACCTTGGCGCCGACCACGCGCTCGCCCTCCCGCAGGAAGTCAATAACCTTGGTCTGGTTGACAACGTGGGCGCCAAAACTGGCTGCCGTCCGCATCACGTTGGCCACGAGCCGTGCGTCGTCCACCTGAGCGTCGTAGTAGCGGATGGAGCCGATCATGGCGTCATCTTTCAGGCTGGGTGCCGCCCGCATGGTGCCCTTGTGGGAGAGGTGCTTGTGCATGGGGACGCCGCGGCTGTTGCCGCTGGTCAGGCCCAGGGTGTCGTAGAGCATGATGCCTGCGCCAACGTAGGGCCGCTCAACCCACCGTTTGGTCAACGGGTACAGGAACGGCACGGGACGGACCAGGTGTGGGGCGATCCGCTGGATGAGCAGGCCCCGCTCCTGAAGGGCCTCCTGGACCAGCGCGAAGTCCAGCATTTCAAGGTAGCGCAGGCCGCCGTGGATCAACTTTGAGGACCTCGACGACGTCCCTGCGGCCCAGTCGTTGGCCTCCACCAGCCCCACGTTTAGGCCTCGTGTCACCGCGTCCAGGGCTGCGCCTGCGCCGACTACGCCGCCACCCACCACCAAAATGTCCAGTTCCTTGCCAGGTTCCGTGGTGGCCTGCAAGTACTTGAGCGATGCGTCCCGCGACTCCCTGCTCAAATTGCCGTTCGGGTGGGTTGAAACAGACATCGCGGACCTCCTGGAGATACGAGCTACTGACACTAAAAACCATACGCGGTTGGTCAACAGAAAGGCAGGGGGTGCCGGTCCGGCCGCTTCACCCGTCAGGGCCTCCTCGAGTTCACGCGCCTTCGTTGCGGTGATCCGTCCATTGTCGGCGAGGCACCTGGCATCGTCCGCGAATCGGGATACGGCGAGTGCCTGTTCCGTGCCCACGTCCCCGGAAAAGAAGGCAGCTCCAAGGATGGGCTGGGCGGGTGGCATGGTAACAAGTGTCAGGGGGTTGGTTGTGGGCAGAAAGCGATCGGCCAGGCGAAGCCGACGGTTGGCCTCACCGCGGCCTATCACGAGGTTGTTCGAGGGGACGTCCAAAGTGTTCTTGGCTCCCGTAGCCTCAAACGGCCTTGCGCTGTGCGAATGGACAGTTACCTGCGACTTGGCCTTGCAGGGCCTCGACGAACCGGCCAAGTAGTTCCATTGAGTTCGCCCAGCCGATCAGCGCCGCATCGCCCAATCCATCCAGTACGAGTTATTGAACTCTCACCTCACTTTGTCCGCCAAAGCTGTAGATAACTTCTGGCGGGGATTGGTCAAGTCGGCTAGCTTGGAATATAGCTAGGCCGGGGGACCGCAAGGAGGCGGCCCCGGGGGGACTTGGGCGGGGGCTCTTATGACAACGGACTTGCTCACCATTGGGCGCTCAATTCAGGCTGTGGCAGGGCGTGCAGGGCCACCATTGACAACGCGTGGGGAACCGTCATTGGCGGGGCATGCCAGGCCCATTTCCGGAGGTTCCCCCGGGGCCGGGCGGCACCGTCTCCGCCTGGCGGCCACGGTGCTGGGTGCCGTGTTGCTGGCCGGGTGCTCATCCCCCGCCCCACCAGTGACCGGAAGCGGGTCCCCCGGGCAGTCTGCTCCCGCAACGGCCACCGCCGCCGCAAGTGCTGCGCAAACCAATCCGCCGACCACCGTCCCAGCGCCGGCGTACAAGCCGGCCACGGCGGCCGGCCCGGCACAAAACGTTCCCGTCCCCGTGCTGCCGGCCAAGGCCAAGGAATTCTCCAAGGAGGGCCTGGAAGCCTTCGCCACCTACTGGTACTCCACCCTCGGCTACGTGTTTGAAACGGGCAATTCCAAACCGATGATGGCGATAACAGACGAAAAGTGCGGGACCTGCCAAAAGACTAACGGCCCCATTGCAGAGTGGTACAAATCCCGCGGTTGGATAACGGGTGGCAAAATGACAGTCCATTCATCGACTTCATCGTTTCAAATGACACCTAACGGCGCCTACCAGGCCATTCTGTTGATCGAGCAATCCCAAGTTAGCTACTTTAACCCGGACGGAAGTTTGGACGAGGCGCTCCCGCCAACCGCCGCAAGACAGGACATCCTTGTGGCGAAATATGCCAGTGGCCGCTGGACAGCCAACACAGCCGAACATCTGACGCGCCAATGACCAGGGGCCGATTTCATGTTGCCCTCGCGATTGCCGGCATTATGTCAATCGGGTCAGGACCTGCCATGGCCGGTATGGTGCAAGGCGGCAACCACTCCAATTGGGGTGACACAGGTATTGGAAATCAAGCCTGGGAAGAAATACCTGGGACAAATCTTTATGGTCAACTGCCGGGGTCAGGACAGGATGATCCCTTCATATACAAATTCACGTTAGCGTGTTCAGGCGTGAGCAATCTCGAGCTGACCAGTTGCGCCATTGAGCTGGCCACTTGCGATGAGGCCAAGGGCGGCAAAGTAGTTGACTGGTTTCAGTCACTCAAGCCGCCATCGCCTTTGAAGTGGGTGGTCATTCAACGAAATGTGTGCATCTATGCGGAGAAGCCGGTCAATGTCCTTGATCAAATCGCCGCACGGATCGAGCACGAATTCAAGCAACTCCCCGTCGCCCCCGCCACCATCGGCTCCCAACCCGGACCCCACACCCTGCGCGGAAACAACACCAACTTCTACGCCAACGCCAC
>Ga0157370_10005046_pt1 | contig 14908 bp, 13 predicted proteins | sample C35metaG_FD_113463 | JGI IMG/M metagenome (GOLD analysis project Ga0157370, IMG submission 113463) | Corn rhizosphere microbial communities from Kellogg Biological Station, Michigan, USA - C3-5 metaG | ecosystem: Host-associated > Plants > Roots > Rhizosphere > Soil | place: USA: Michigan...
GCCTGAGCGTCGGCCAACACTGGCTGGGCCGCCAGGCCGGCGGGTGTTTCGCGCAACGCCGTGCCGCCTTCGGGGGAGGGCACGGTCAGGCGTGCCTTGCTACTTAGGCGCCGCTCGATCAGGTGCAGGCTGCCGTTCCCATGGTTTTCCTGCAGCCGGTATTCGTCGCCTTCGGCCTGACCACCCACCAGGGCTTCACCCAGGCCCCAGTGAGCATGGATGATCAACTGGTCGTCGCGGCCGGAGACCGGGTCGCAGGTGAAGGCAATACCCGAGGCCACCGCCGGAAGCAAGGGCATCACCACTACCGCCATTGTAGCCTCGCTGTCGGCCATTCCCAGATGCTGCCGGTAAGCCCGCGCCTGGGGTGTCCACAGGGAATCCCATACTTCCTGCACCGCCCGGACAGCCGCATCGAAGCCCTGCACGTTGAGGCAGGAGCGATGAATGCCCGCGAAGGAGGCTCGGGCCGAATCTTCCATGGGGGCAGAGGAACGCACTGCCAAGGGCAGGCGGCTCCAGTCCCGTCGCTCCAGTTCCTTTGCCAGCAGCGCAAGCATTGCAGCCGGCAAGGGTTCTCCGGACAAGTGGCTGACGCTGGCGGAAGCCCCGATGACAAAGCCTTCAGGCACCGGCACCCCGAGCTGGGCCAGGCGGCCAAGCTGCCAGCCTTTACCGCCGGCCTGGGTGGATCCGGCCTCGGCGGCGGCGCTCCAGTCAAGAATGGGTGCAGGCATTCTTGCCTTCGGAAGGCGGTACGGCAAGGCCGTGGAGAAACAAATCCAGCACAGCATCCAATTCACGACGCAGGTCCCCATCCGGCAAGGCCAGCCAACGCATCATGGCACCCAGGTAAAGGAACTGGAACATGTGTGCCAGCTGCGCAAAAGGATAGTCGGTACGTAATTCCCCGGCCTCCTGGCCCGTACGTATCAGCGCCTCGAACAGGCAGTCGAGGCCGCTGCGAGGATGGCGGGTTTTGCCGCTTTCCTGGCCGCAATCCGCATTGGCGAGGCGGAAGTGCAGGTAGTGGGGAAGGTAGGCGCGATGGGCTTCAGACCAGTCCGCCGAGGCACGGAGCAAATAAGCCATGCGGGCCGAAAAATTCGGCAGGGCTTCCATCGCGGCCTGGAGCCGCGACATGCCATCGGCCAGCTCGTCATGAAACCGTTGCGCCAACAATGCTTCTTTAACGGGAAAATGGTTGTAGAGGGTACCCTTGGCGACATCGGCTTCGGCAGCGATCTGCTCCATGGTCACGGTCTCATAGCCTTTCGCTTCGAAAAGGCAAAAGGCGGTGACGACCAAATGGTCTACCTTCTGACGGCGTTTTCGTTCGCGGCGGCCGGGATCGGCATCGATATAGGTATGGAACGGTGAAGAGGTGGCAATAGTCATGGCAGCTAAAAAATATATAGGCGATGTATAAAATTGTACATCGTCTATAATTTTTCCCCGCAAGCCAGTACGGTTACTGCGCTATTTTTCCCGTATATCAAAACCCGGTACGGCCACCCACGTGCAGAATTCCTCAGCCGGTTACTCTTCTCGAGATGCGCTATTCCCCGATATGAGCGCCCATCTCCAGCGCTATGAATTGCGTAACATGATTCCGGGCAAAGTTGTTGTCGGCCACCAGCACGATGGTGCGCTTGCCATTGAAGAGAGGACCGAGGGTGAGGCCTTCAACATTGCCCGGCACCAGGGGTGAACCCTCCGCATTTTTCAGATCCGACAAATCCAGCAACAGTGTTTTGCGCACGGGCTCGATGCTTTTGCCGGCAATGGATGCCATCCCGGAAATATCGGTTGCACGTCGTGCATCGGCATAATAGAGGCGGACGGTGTAACCGGTGTCGGTGCTAAGCGGTGCGGCAGCATCCAGCGTAAAGGAACGTTCGATGGTAATGAACTGGCGGTCTCCAATGGCGACGAAATCGGTCAGCCCGTTGGTGGCGAATCCGACAAGAAAGGTCGGGGCGACGGCAACCGGCCCCACATCGTAAATATATTCGGCACCGGGCTTCCCGCTGGCGATGTCGAAGGAAAGAATGCGCGCACGCGAACCCGTAAAGATATTGGAGGGGGGGGAGTCCTGGATCAGGCCATTTTCCGTGGCGGTATACAAGGTATTGCCATCGACCGATATCGCCAGGCTCTCGAAAGCCAAGTTATTGTAAACCCCTTTATCGCCCGGAAACATTCCCAGATTGGTACCACTCGGGTAATAATAGGCAGGCACATCGAATTGCCGGCTATGGCTGCCGTCGGGATTCATTTCCTCCACCGTGGGATTCTGGAAACCGAAAATGGTGCGTTGGCCCTCATTGCTCCAGTAAATCTTGTTGCGCACGGAATCAAAGCGCATGGCTTCAGGATCTATCGGCTTGCTTTTGAGCGCCTCGCCACCGCCCCGCTGGATCCTGGTCACCGCGTAAAAAGTCACGCCAGCCATGCCGGGTGTGGCGGAGCGCCGGAACTGGGCGAGATCGAGAGAGAGTTCGTAGAAGCGGGCAGGTTTGGTTTTGCTCCAGCTGTCGCTGATGGCCACATAACGGCCGGTACCGGGATTGTAGTCCAGCGAAGACAAGCCGCCCACCGCGGTCCCGTTGAAACGTGTGTTGTTGGGCACTATCTGCTGGCCGATATAGGTCAGGACAAAACCCTCGGAGCGGATGGCGTGGGCAGGAGTCCCGAAGCTCGCAACCAGGCTCAGAATCAGGAGGAGGGCGGCGCAGGCGGCGATAAAAAAACTGATTTTCATAAACGGGTTTTTTTCAGCTGCCCGGTGATCGGCCGCTGGTTTAAAGTGGGTATTTATCCATTATCATCCATCAGTCATCAGCTCGGGGGAACTCCTGAACAAGTCCCGCGCGGGCGTCCTATAGAGACTATAGGAATTGAGATTTACATGGAGGACTTGTTTAGACGTTCCCGGGCGTAGTAGTCTATACTCATCCGTGTTATAACCCACCGGATGCACCCTGTATATCGGCCAGAATATATACCGTGACCGGACATAGCCTAAAAGCAAAAAGACAAGAATAGAAGAGGGGCTGGATAGCGATTCATCATGCTGCGTATCGATGAAAGGTGATCGAAATCGCGGGTATCGCAGAAAAGGAAATGCGGAATTCGAATAGATAAACCGAAGTATCGAAACACATCGGGAAAACTTTCACCCGTGCCATTTCCCGGGCATGGACCCATGGAAAGGAGAACTGAATGACTGCCTCACGAAACATGCGTATTTTTGGCATCTTGATGGCTTTGATGACTTCATGTTGCGTTTCGTCCACCGCATGGGCCGACAGCGACTTGCTCGTCGCAGCCAGAAGAGGCGATCTTTTCCGGGTCAAAACGCTGCTCGGTGCCAAGGCCGATGTAAATGAACCCAGGGACGATGGCGCCACGGCGTTGATGGCGGCTTCTACCACGGGGCATCTCGCGGTAGTGCAGGCATTGCTTGCCGCCAGGGCGGATGTGAACGCCAGGATGGCCAACGGCGCCACGGCGCTTATGGCTGCTGCGGCGGTAGGCAATCGGCAAGTGGTGCAAGCGCTGCTCGATGCGAAGGCTGATGTGAATGCAAAAGCGAACGATGGCTTGACGGCCCTGCTGATAGCTTCGGAAAACGGCTACCCGCAAGTCGTGCACACGCTGCTCGCTGGCGGGGCCGATGTCAACGCCGGTACGGGCAATGGCGTCACCGCGTTGATGGCGGCGGCGCAAGAAGGATACCGGATAGTCGTGCAGGAATTGCTCAAAGCCGGTGCCGATGTCAATGCGAAGACAAATGATGGCCTCACGGCATTGCTGATAGCGTCGGAGAAAGATCACCAGCGCGTGGTGCAGGAACTCCTCGCCGCCAAGGCCAATGTCAATGCCAGCATGGACAATGGTACAACACCCTTGATCATGGCATCCCAGAATGGACACCAGCTGGTGGTACAGACCTTGATTGCCGCCGGAGCCGATGCGAATGCCAAGACAAAAGAGGGGGTTACTCCTTTATTGATGGCGTCGGAAATGGACCATCCGGATGTGGTACAGATGCTGATCGCAGCAGGGGCCGATGTGAATGCCAGGATGAACAATGGCGTCTCTGCGTTGATGGCGGCCGCACAGGAAGGCCACCTCATGGTGGTGCACGAGCTGCTCGCTGCCAGGAGCGATGTGAATGCGAAGGCGGACAAAGGCGTGACAGCGTTGCTTCTGACATCGGAACGGGGCCATCAGAAGGTGGCGCAGGCGCTGCTTGCCGCAAAAGGCGATGTGAACGCACGCACGACCGATGGCGTCACCGCCCTGATGGCCGCGGCGAAAGAAGGTCATCAGCTGGTGGTTCATGAGCTGATCGCAGCAGGGGCCGATGTGGATGCCAAATCGAACGATGGTGTGACGGCATTGATGGCCGCGGCGAAGGATGGCCGGCAGGAAGTGGTATACGTGCTGCTCGCTGGCGGCGCCGATGTCAATGCCAAGTCAAAGGATGGCATCACCGCGCTGATGATGGCGTCGCAGGATGGCCGGCAGGAAGTCGCGCAGGTGCTGCTGGATGCCAAAGCCAATCTGAACGCCAAGTCGAAGGATGGCCTCACCGCGCTGGCAATGGCATCGCAGAACGGTCATCAGGAGACGGTGCAGCTCCTCAAGGAAGTCGGCTCAAGGAAGCAGAAACGTTGAATTTCCGGACATAGCAGGAGTTGGCCCCGGTTGCTCAAGCGAAGCGGCTATTATCCGAATGGCGATATCCCAATCCGATCCACGAACATTTTTCGCCGCAGAACGTACGCTGCTCGCGTGGATACGGACTTCGCTCACCGTCATGGCGCTCGGTTTCGTGATTGCCCGGTTTGGCCTGTTCCTGCAACTCATGGCGCTCCAGGTGCCAGCTGTCAAGCTGCACGCACACTCCGGCTTATCCTCGGCACTGGGCATATTTTTTGTTGCCATGGGCGCGCTGACAGCCCTGGCTGCGACTGTCTTTCATCGAAGATTTATCTCTACGCTTCCGCCGGTTGATCTGCCCGCTTCTTATTCCACCCGTTTCGCGGCGAGTTTTGGCTTTCTCATCGGCTTTTTGGGATGCTGTCTCGCCGCATACCTCATGATCTCATAGCGGACTAGGCTTCTGTCCCGTGGCATTCATTGCGGGTCAAAGCCGTCTGTTTTCCATGGATTCGGGATAAAAGGATCGAAAGCAGGTTTACCCATACCGCGATCCCGATTATATAATAGCGTGCCGGATTATTGCCTCCGCGATTCACCGGAGAAGGCGGGGGCAGCTTCGGCTCCGCACGATGAAATGCAGCAGGGATGAGTGGAGACTCCGGCCGGCACTGGCCGCAGCCTTGCAATTGGCATACGTGGACCGACCGTCCGTTACGCGATATGATCAGCGGGGGATACCTGCCGTGGTCGTTGCGGGTAGACGCCAGTACAGGCTATTGCCATATTCACGGGTTTGCGACATGCGAGGGATGGTTGAAGCCGGAGAGGACAACGGAAGGATAGAAGCGGATGCTGTCTTTTTCAGCACATTCCGTCCATCAAAAATTTTTCCACGATGGCAGCGCACTGGGCAACGCGCTGTTATCAGGATATTGTTGATCTCTATATTGGAGTAGGAATGGATGCGACAGGCGAGATCGAAAGTCAGCTCATCAAGCTCCAGGATATATCCGGCTTCCTGGAAGAGGGCAGTCTCGACGACAATCTCTTACGGCTTGCGGAAAAGACCGCTAAAATCCTGGAAGCTCAACACTGCTCGATCATGCTTCTGAACGATGGCGAATCTGAAAATCCCAGCATGAAGGTTTGCGCCAGCTACGGTCCGCTGCCCACCGCCGCATATAAGGAATCCGTACATAAAGGGGAAGGCATCTCAGGCTACGTGGTGGCCACCGGGAAGTCGCTGTTTATCGATGATATAAGCAAATCCAGGTTCGCCAATCAGGCCCGCCGCACCAAAGATCCGCACAAAAGCCTGTTGTGCTCTCCTATCAGAATCAACGCTCGTATTGCAGGTGTGGTGAACGTAACGGAGTGCGGGAGTGGAAAATCGTTCAAGCCGGACGACCTGAATTTGCTGGATGCAGTGGCCTTGTTCATCGGCAAATCCATTCAGACGATACAACTCCAGAACTTGCTGAATTCCCGTTTCGCCCAGATGGCGCTGATACAGGAAACTCAAAAAAACATCGGACGCTCACTGGAAAGCATTTTGCATAATCCGGATCAAATCGCAAAAATCATGGCAAAATCCTTCTATAAGGAAATGACCCGCACGGGCTTCGGTTCAAGCCAGATCATTAACGTTGCTTCGGATATCATTGCTCAGTTGAATGCCCACTTGCAGCGGCATAGCAAGCGAATGGGACGGGAAGGAAAGGAGTCTCAGGAAAAGCCACCAGCATAGATCCGCTTGCCTCGTTGAGCCGATGGAGCGGATCCTGATCATCGCCTAGCGCGCATTCGGCGGCGCCAGGCGCAACAAACCCATTCACTCATGAATAAAAGATTCGTCATAGTCGCTGCAGGACTTATCCTCGCCATCGTGGTGCTGGCAGGGTGGTATTTTACCCGGCAACAGAGTAATGCGGATACGCTGGTGCTCTTTGGCAATGTCGATATCCGCCAGGTTTCCCTGGCTTTCAACGGTAGCGAGCGGATCGCTGACATGCGTGTGCAGGAAGGCGACCGAGTGGAGGCCGGCCAAGTGCTGGCCATGCTCGATACCCGCACCTTGCTCCTGCAGATCGGCCAGGCTGAAGCGCAGATCGATGTGCAAAAGCAGGCACTGCTACGGTTGAAGAACGGCACCCGGCCGGAAGAAATAGCCCAGGCCCGGGCGGACGTTGCGGCCGCCCGGGCCGACGCGGATCTCGCCGCCCAGCAGCTCAAGCGTCTGCAGAACATCGAACAGGATTCCGGTTCGGCGGTGAGCCAGCAGGACCTGGACAGTGCACGTTCACGCAGGAAGGTGGCCCTGGCACAATTGGCCAATCGCCGGAAAGCGCGGCAACTGGCAGTGATCGGTCCGCGCAAGGAGGATATTGCCCAAGCCGAGGCGCAGCTGAACGTTTCCCAGGCTGAACTGGCCCTCCTCAAGCACCAGCTCAGTCTGTACGAATTGAAGGCCCCCATCAATGCGGTTGTGCGTTCGCGCCTGCTGGAACCGGGCGATATGGCTTCGCCGCAACGCCCGGTATATGCGCTGGCGATTACCGACCCCAAGTGGGTGCGGGCCTATGTGTCGGAGGCGGATCTGGGCCACGTCAAGCCCGGCATGGACGCGCGCGTGATCACGGACAGCCATCCCGACCAGTCGATCCGGGGGCGCGTCGGCTACATCTCCTCGGTCGCGGAATTCACGCCAAAAACCGTGCAGACCGAAGAACTGCGCACCAGCCTGGTCTACGAAGTGCGCGTCTTCGTCGAGGACGCCGCCGATCGCCTGCGCCTGGGCATGCCTGCCACTGTGCATATTGATCTGCGCGGCGAGCAGGGCTCGGCCGGAGTAGCGGTTGATGCATGAAAAAGCGGCGCTGACTGCCCGGAATATTCATAAAAGCTTCTTCGTCAAGGAAACGGGTAAAACAGTTCAAGCTGTCGCTGACGTCTCGCTGGAAGTGCAAATGGGTTCGCTCACCGCCCTGGTGGGTCCCGATGGGGCGGGCAAAACCACGACGCTGCGGATGATAGCCGGACTGATGAAAGCCGATAAGGGCCGGCTCGAAGTACTCGGCATTGACGTCGCAGCCGACCCGCAAGCGGTGCAGGATCGCATCAGCTATATGCCGCAGCGCTTCGGCCTGTATGAAGACCTCAGCGTACAGGAGAACCTTGACCTCTACGCCGACCTGCATGGCGTAACCCAGGCGATGCGCCGAAAACGCTACGCCCGGCTTCTGGAAATGACCAATCTGGCGCGCTTCACCGCGCGTCCCGCGGGCAAGCTCTCCGGAGGCATGAAGCAGAAACTGGGACTGGCCTGCACCCTCGTGCGCTCGCCGGAGCTATTGCTGCTCGACGAGCCGACGGTGGGCGTGGATCCGCTGTCCCGCCGCGAGCTTTGGGAAATCATTCAGCAAATGATTGATGAGGAGCAACTGACCGTACTGGTTACCACCGCCTACCTGGACGAAGCCGAGCATTGCGCCCGGGTTTTCGTCCTGCAGGAAGGCAAACTGCTGGCCGAAGGAACCCCTGAAGAAATTCGCCACCATGCCCGTGACCTGTGTTTTGTCGTTACCCCACCGCAAGGCCAATCGCCACGCATCCTCCAGGCACGGCTGCTGGATGATGTCGACTGCATCATCGATGCCGTCCCCTATGGGGGAGGCGTGCACTTCATCCTCCGCGCCGGAGTAAAGCCGCAGCGCCTGGATGCGCTGCTGGATGGTATTTCCGCTACAGCGGTCGAAGCACGCCTGGAAGACGGGTTTATGGTGCTGCTGCACAAGTGGCATGACGCACCCTCGCTGGATACTGTACCGCTGAGCGCTGGCAACCGCCGGAAAAGCGAAGGTGAAGATGAAAGTGAAGGTAAAAGTAAGGGGGATGCGGGTGAAATGGCCATCGAGGTACGCGACCTAGTGCGTAAATTCGGCGATTTTACCGCGGTGGACCATGTATCGTTTTCGGTGCGGCGCGGCGAAATCTTTGGCCTGCTTGGCCCCAATGGCGCCGGAAAGACCACTACCTTCCGCATGCTTTGCGGCCTTCTCCCGGCCACCAGCGGCTTCCTTCAGGTCGCGGGTTTCAACCTGCTGCGTGCCCGTGCAGTGGCGCGCCGCAAGATCGGCTACATGTCGCAAAAATTCGCCCTGTACGGTGACCTCTCGGTGGTGGAAAACCTGGAATTCTTCGGCAGTGCCTACGGCTTGTATGGCAAGCGCTTGCGTGAGCGCATCGGTACCGTCATCCAGCAATTCGACCTTGAAGGCAGGGAGAAATCGCCCAGCGGGCAACTGCCCGGCGGTTTCAAGCAGCGCCTGGCGATGGCGGTCGGCCTGCTGCACGAGCCTGAAATCCTGTTCCTCGACGAACCCACGAGCGGCACCGATCCGCTCAAGCGCCGTGAGTTCTGGCGGCGTATTACCGCGCTGTCCGAGGTGGGCACGACGATCGTCATTACGACCCACTTCATGGAAGAGGCCGAGTACTGCGACCGTATCGTCATCCAGGATGCCGGCAGGCTGCTGGCGCTCGGCACGCCGCAGGAAGTACGGATGCAAGCCGGTGGCAAGGGCAGCCTGGATATGGAAGAGGCCTTCATCAGCATCGTCGAGCAGGAGCGGAAAAAAAATGGTGAGCGCCCTACGAAGGAGGACGCCCACCCATGAGCGAAACCCGAACAGAACCAGCCCACGAGGAACCCGATGCGGACAAGGTGAAAAATGCTGGCGGCAGCCACGGCAAGCAGAAGGGATATAAAGGAATGCGGGGATTCTGGTCGCGCCTGATTTCGCTGACCCGCAAGGAAGTCCGCCAGTTGCTGCGCGACCGGAGCAACCTGGCCATCGGTCTCGGCCTGCCCATCGTACTCATCCTGATTTTCGGCTACGGCCTTTCGCTCGACGTGAAAAATTCCCCGGTGGCGGTAGTGCTGGAGGACGCCTCGCCCACGGCGGCGGATGTCGTCTCGGGGCTGGAGCTTTCCGCCTATATCTCGCCGATTCTGGTTCCCTCCATGCATGAGGCGCGGCGCCTGATGCTGGCGCGCGAAGTGGATGGCATCGTGCAGGTGCCCAGCGATTTTTCCCGCCGCCTTGCCGCTGGCAATGCACAGATACAGCTGCTGGTGCATGGTTCCGAGGCCAGCCGCGCATTGATCGTACGCAGCTATGTCAGCAGTGCGCTGAGCCAGTGGGTGCAACGCCAGGCCGACCGTGGAATGGCGATGGGAACGGGCGCAGGCACCTCTATCGCGGGTTCGGTTACACTCGTTGAACGCATGTGGTTCAACTCCGCCAATACCAGCACCTGGTACCTCGTACCGGGGTTGATCGTATTGATCATGACGCTGGTGGGGGCTTTCCTCACGGCGATGGTAATGGCACGGGAATGGGAGCGCGGCACGCTTGAAGCCTTGTTCGTGTCGCCGGTAAGCCCCACCGAGATTCTGCTGGCGAAGATCATTCCGTACTTTGCGATCGGGATGCTTGGTCTGGGCATGTGTCTACTGGCCGCGCATTTTCTGTTCGAGGTGCCGATGTATGGCTCGCTGCTGATAATACTCTTCAGCTCCACGCTCTACCTCCTGGTGGCTTTGGGCATCGGCCTGGTCATTTCAGCCGTGACCAAAAACCAGTTCCTGGCCTGCCAGCTTGCGTTGATCTCAAGTTTCATGCCGGCACTGATGCTCTCAGGCTTCCTGTTCGACTTGCGCAACGTGCCGACGGTTATTTATCTGGTGGGCAAGGCATTGCCGGCCACCTATTTCATGGAACTGATCAGGACGCTGTTTCTGGCCGGCAACATATGGCCGCTGATCTTCAAGAACTGCGCAATCCTGGCGGCTTATGCCGTGGTGCTGCTGGGGCTGGCACGGTTCGTCACCCGAAAGAGGCTGGACTGACGCCATGCTGGATTTCCTGCGCCGTATCGCCAGCCTGTGCCGCAAAGAACTGCTGGCTATTTTCAAGGACCCTGCCAATCGCGTCATTCTGGTCATGCCATCGCTGATCGAGAGCTTTTTGTTCGGTTACGCCGCCACCTACGACCTGACCAACGTACCGTACGCATTGCTGGACCAGAGCCGCGGCGCCGCATCGGCCGAACTGATTGCCCACCTGGACGGTACCGGCGTGTTCCATCGGGTGGCAACGCTGCAAACGCCGGGCGATATCGCCCGCATAATCGACAAGGGAGATGCGTTGATGGTGATCCAGATCGGGCCACGCTTCGAGGACCAGTTGAACGCGGGCGAATCCGCGTCCATACAGCTGATCCTGGACGCACGCAATTCCAACTCGGCCGGCTCCGCGATAGTCTATGTCGGCGCAGTGATCGAGTCGTATAACGCGATTGCGCGCGGCGGTGCCGGCCCGCCGCTCACGATCGAGTCGCGCGCGTGGTTCAACCCGAACCTGGAGACACGCTGGAACCTGCTGCCCGGCCTGATCGCATCGCTGAGCATGATACAGACGCTGATGCTATCCGCGCTGTCCGTCGCCCGCGAGCGGGAAAATGGGACCTTTGACCAGCTGCTGGTGACGCCGTTTTCTCCGATGGAGATCATGATTGGCAAGGCGATCCCCATCATGATGATCGGGTTGTTTCAATCTACAATCGTATTGATGGTAGCGCTGTTCTGGTTCAAGATACCGATGGCCGGCTCGCTGGTTACGCTCTATGCCGGACTGAGCCTCTTTACTATTGCCAGCGTCGGACTGGGACTCTCGATTTCGGCGGTATCGGCAAACATGCAGCAGGGCATGCTCTACACATTCATGCTGATCATGCCGCTGATACTGCTTTCCGGGCTGGCAACACCGGTACGCAATATGCCCCAGTTCCTGCAGATCGCCACCCTGATCAATCCGCTGCGTTTTGCCATCGATCTGGTGCAACGCGTTTACCTCGAAGGGGTAGGCCTGCTTACGGTCGCCCATAACCTGATTCCTTTGCTGATAATTTCGGCCATTACGCTTCCCCTTGCCGCATGGCTGTTTCGCAATCGCCTTTTATGAGATGTCCATAACCGGTTTACCATTGCTGTTCGTGATCAAGACCCGGCCCGCCATGCGCAGGAACGAGATATGATCCTAAATCCGGCAGTTGACCGCTCATTTATCAGTTTATAGCTATGATAAATAGAAATATTTTGTGCTATTTGACCCTCATCTTCTGGGTGAGCCCGCTACGGGGCAGATTGCATAGTTTTTATGGCGCATGGCAGCGTTGTTCGCAACGCCTTGAAATGGGGCGTCCTGGAGCGTCGCACGAGGGGGTCCCGCGCAGCGGGGATCGGGCAGCGCAGGGGATGCCGCGACCGCATTTCATGGTGCCCGCATCCCGCTGCGGGGTCGCACCTTCCTGCGGAAGGCACTGCTCCGCCCTGCGCGGTCGCACCATTTCGCGGCGTTGCGCCTTGCCTGCACCCCAAAAACCACACACTCCGCCCGTCCAACTGCCGGATTTAGGATGATGGATGCTTTCCAGCCAAAAGATGCGCGATACATGAATGCGGGTTTCCGGCTCGCGGTCCCATGGGTCTTCGCCGCCTTGCTGATGGCGGCACTGTCCGGATGCGCCGGTTTCAGGGAAGTCAGGACATTTGCATCGCTTTCCGCCAGCGCCGCCAGCCATGAAGCCATCACACGGGACTATATCGGAGCGCTCGATAGAAGAAAGCAGTACCAGCCGGAGAAGTTCCATGGCAATCTGGACGTGCTGAAGATGCGCCGGAAGGCGCAGCAGGCGAGCCTGGATGTGCTCCAGCAAACGGTGGCAGACTACATGCAGGGTCTCGGCAACCTTGCCTCCGGCGAAACCAGAACGTTCGACAGATCGCTTGGCGACCTCAGTGCCAATCTCAACAAAGCGACACTGCTCGACAGCAACGAGAAACAGGCGGTCGGCGCATTATCGACCCTGCTCGCTCGGGCGGCCACCACGGTATACCGCCAGCATGAAATGAAGCAGCTCATCCGCGAGGGCAATCCGCCGCTCCAGGAGGTGATCAGGGCTACCCGTAAAATCACGAAAAATGGAATAATCGCCGACTTGCAGGGGGAGTCCGCATTGATCCGCAGATATTATGACCATTTCATGTTCGCGCCGGGCAATCCCGCAGAGCCTGTTGCAATGACGCTGGCAAAGGAAGCGGAGGCGGAAGCGCTGGGCCGCGTTGACGACCGTATCCGGAGCGCACTGAGCTACGACGCCGTGCTGGACAGGATCGCTGCGGGACACCAGTACCTTTATGACAACCGCAACGAAATCGGCAGCGATGCGCTTGACCGGCAGCTCAGGCCGTATATCGACGCGCTTCGGGCCGCTTACAGGGATCTGCTCGATGTTTCGCGATGAGAAGGGGTAACACATGGATAAGTTCACATCGGATGATGCTTTCGAGCTGGGCAACCAGTTCCGCGATACGGCCATCGCACTTGGGGACTGGCGCATCAAAAACCGGATGCGCCTCAGCCGATCCCAATGGGATGAACTCGACGACCGCGAAATCAAGCTTCTCAATGCGGCGTCCAACCTGTATACCAGCGCGATAGACCTCGTACTGGAGGATAGCCGAGGCACGCTCGCCTGCTTGCAGTCCAGCGTGAAGAATGCAAAGTCGGCGGTGCATCGCATCGCGATTTTCAAAGAGGCGCTCGATCTTGCCTCCGCGCTGATCCTTTGCGCCGGCGCGGTAACCTCCGGCAATGTGGCGGCGATTCCCGCCGCAATCGTCGCGCTGGAAGATGCCGCCGCAGCGATCGTCGACTCCGGAGCTTCGGGGGCATAGGGGAACGGATGGCAGGATTCAGGTTGTCCTCCTCAAAACGATAAGCCCAGGCGGAGATTGGCTAATATTGCCCGTATCGGTAGAATGCCGTTCTGGCTTGATGTCGGATGTGTTGTTGTACAGCAAATCGAAAACGTAATGGCTCTCATGCTCGTGCGTACCGATTATCTTGGCATTGATGGGCACATGATTCGCCACCAAGGTATAGGCGCTCACACCTTTCTGCAATCCAAAATATTTCGGTGAATGACGCACATTGATCGTATTGATCTGTGTCTCCAAACGCTGCCCATCGCTGCGAGAGTGCACTTTATCCTGAATGTCGTAAAGGTGGAATGCCGGCAACTTCGCAGTTGTATTCGTAATGGCATCGTCGGCGGCGCGCACTGTTTCCAGCCGCAGATAATTGCGCGCCGTCGTCGCCATCGACGGGTGACCAAGGCTTGATACCTCCGCCATTTTCCATAGTCCCATGTTGGTACCCATGGCCACGATGCAAGCGAGAATTTCGCGCGGATCGGGTTCGTGCTTGACGTAACGGTCGAGCACATGGCTGAAAGCGCCCAGGAATCCTGTATTTTCGGCAACGAACCACAATAGGTCGGCAATGGCGATCCCCGGCAACTGGCTATAAAAGGGGTTGTTGACCGGTTCCTCTGCGCTGGGATAAGCCAGCGTCCAGCGGCGCTTCTCGGCGGCACCGGTAATCTTGATGTGTTTGTTCAAACCGTCATCGATGCGCTGATTGACGGCTTTGAATCTGGCTTCCAGTGTTTCGTGAAAAGCCGTCAACGTTTCCTTGATCGGCGCCAGCGAGATAGGCGCACCTATCTCGCGCAATACAGCGTCTTTGTCCTGCCAACTCGCATTGTTGATTAAGTCATCCTCGAAACCGCGGAACTCGTTGCTCCTTGACAAGCACATCGCCCGCTTCCAGCGCGTTGCGCAGCAGCCAATAAATCAGAAATTCGTAGCGATCCACTTCCAGAAGCTTATTTTTCTCGGGGACTCGGCAAATAATTATGCGGGTAAAGGAAGTAGCTTTGAAACTACCGTCACAACAAAAAGAGTGACTACTGTTTGGGGCGTATTCGGACGGGATTAGCCGCAGTTAGCCTTATTTCGGCGGGATGGGCAATATTAGCTAAGCTCACCAGTCTGTCTTCATTCAAATTCTGATGATAGGTCGCCCTGATGGCCTCCAAAGGAAATATGTCTGTCTTCTTAAAAAGGTCTTTTATGCTCATAACTCTATCCCTTTAATATGACAAAAGAGTAAAGAAGAACATCCTCCAAGGTTAGCAGGAAGCGTACGGCGTACGCCGTATGCTTCCGCATTGTGAATCAACGCCCGAACGGTACGGGCGGCTCGCGCACGATGATGGTCCGGGGCCGACAGGGTTGGTGGCACTCGGCCCAGACGGTGATGCGCAA
>Ga0157370_10005047_pt1 | contig 14908 bp, 15 predicted proteins | sample C35metaG_FD_113463 | JGI IMG/M metagenome (GOLD analysis project Ga0157370, IMG submission 113463) | Corn rhizosphere microbial communities from Kellogg Biological Station, Michigan, USA - C3-5 metaG | ecosystem: Host-associated > Plants > Roots > Rhizosphere > Soil | place: USA: Michigan...
CAAATGACGGCTGACCAACCTCGCGACGCATCCCAGCCTCCTGCTTCCTCAACAGCAGGGAATCACATCCGGCGACTTATGCAAAGGTCCCGCGAAAGCTGGGATCTCAGGAAAGGAAAGACCGCGCCCACATCCCTTCATCGTCATCCCGGACTTGATCCGGGATCCATCCAGCGGCTTGGCACCTGCCTCCCGGTGGATGCCGGAACGAGTCCGGCATGACGATGTATTTGGAACAAGGAGCCGGATCGCCACGTCGCTATGCGCTCAACAATGACGAGAAACGACCCCTTTACTTCCCCACCCCCGCAGGCGCCGAACACTTGTCCATCCCCGCTTCCGCCTCCGCCTGCGTCACCTTGCCGTCATGGTTCGCATCGAGGCAGGCGAAGCGCACCAGCGGCTTCGCCATCAGTTCGTCGAGTGTCAGAAAGCCGTCCTTGTCCGAATCATTCTGGTCGAACCCGGCCATCAACGCCGCGCGCAGCCCGTCGCGCTGTGCCTGCGACAGGCTCAACGACTGGAGCATCGGCGAGGCATCGACCATGGCCGACCATTCGGCGCGGCTGACCTTGCCATCCCCGTCCGTGTCGATGTGGTTGAACATCTTGGTATAGCTCGCGACCAAGGCGTCCCGGGTCTGGGGCGGCGCGGCATGCGGCTTGGCCGCCGCCGCGGCGGCGAGAAGAAACAGAACGGCCATTGATCCCCCGATTTTCGATCAGCCGAATTCGTAGGCGCGTTCGCCACGGCTGTGAAGGTCGAAGCCCGTCATGCCCGGTTTATGCCGGACGCGCAGACGAAGCAGTCAGGAGCGTCTTTCAGCCCGATCGACCCGACTTTACGGGAGGCAGAAGCGCGGCCCCGGGCTTGGGGGTAAGTGGGGCCGCGCCCTACGCATGGGGGAGTCCTACTAATCCCCCATCGCAAGACGGAGCCGTTCGCGAAGCACCTTGGATCAGGCCGCCGGCTGCTCAAGCGACGCCATGTCGATCACGAAGCGATAGCGCACGTCGGCCTTCTCCATCCGCTCCCAGGCCTGGTTGATGTCCTGAATATTGATCATCTCGACCTCGGGCAGGATGTTCTTCTCCGCGGCAAAGTCGAGCAGCTCCTGCGTCTCGCGAATGCCGCCGATCGGCGATCCGCTCAGCCGCCGGCGGCCGAGCAGGAAGGGGATCGTATCGATCGGCTCGACCGGCCCGAGCTGGCCGACCATCACCAACGTGCCGTCGATATCGAGCAAGGGCAAATACGGCATGACGTCATGCTTCACCGGAACCGTATCGATGATCAGGTCGAAATTGTTCGCCGCCGCCTGCATCGCGGCCGCGTCGGACGAGACCAACAATTTCTCCGCGCCCAGCGCCAGCGCATCGGCTTCCTTGTCCGCGCTGCGGCTGAGCACGGTCACGTGCGCGCCCAGGCCCCTGGCGAGCTTGACCGCCATATGGCCGAGCCCGCCCAGCCCGATCACGCCGACCCGGCTGCCTTCCTTGACGCCCCAGGTCTTGAGCGGCGAGTAAGTCGTAATGCCCGCGCACAGCAAAGGCGCGGCCTTGGCCAGGTCGAGCCCGTCGGGCACGCGCAGCACGAATTCCTCACGCGCGATCATATGCTTGGAATAGCCGCCCATCGTCATCTCGCCGGTGACGCGGTCGGCGCCCGAATAAGTAAGTGTCATGCCCTCGCGGCAGAGCTGCTCCTCGCCCTTATGGCATTGGTCGCAATGCTGGCAGCTATCGACCATGCAGCCGACCGCGACATTGTCGCCGACCTTATACTTGGTCACCTCGGGTCCGATCGCGGTGACACGCCCGATAATCTCGTGGCCGGGGATCAGCGGGAAGCTCGACCAGCCCCAATCGTCGCGCGCCATATGCAGGTCCGAATGGCAGACGCCGCAATAGAGCACCTCCATCTGGACGTCGTTGGCGCGCAATTCGCGCCGGTCGAAAATGTGCGGCGCGAGCGCGTCGTTTCGCGCCTTGGCGGCATAACCGATGGTCTGCATGCTTTTCTTCCTTTTTAGACGACTGCCGTCATCCCAGCGAAAGTTGGGATCCATCTCCCGACCGTGAGGTCAGGCCGCAGAGCCGGGAGATGGACTCCCGCCTTCGCTGGAGTGACGATGATGTTGGGGGATTTGGGGGACGTTAGCGGTTGATCATCGCCTGCGTGGCCGCCGAATAGCGTGCACCCTCGATCTCGACGCTTTCCGCGGCGCGGGTGATGTCGGCGAGGTCGTGCGCGCTAAGCTCGATCGCGGCGGCGTGGATATTCTCCTCCAGCCGGTTAAGCTTGGTCGTGCCCGGGATCGGCACGATCCATGGTTTCTGTGCGAGCAGCCAGGCGAGCGCGATCTGCGCGGGCGTCGCCAGCTTGCGCTTGGCGATGGCGGCGATCAGGTCGACCAGTTTCTGGTTGGCGGCGCGCGCTTCCTCGCTGAAACGCGGCAGGCTGTTGCGGAAATCACTGCTCTCGAACTTGGTGTCCGCGCCGATCTTGCCGGTCAGGAAGCCGCGGCCGAGCGGGCTGAACGGCACGAAGCCGATCCCTAATTCCTCAAGCGTCGGCAATATCTCCGCCTCGGGCTCGCGCCACCACAGACTATATTCGCTCTGCAAAGCGGTGACCGGCTGGACGGCATGCGCGCGGCGGATGGTGGCGGCGCCCGCCTCGGACAGGCCGAAATGCTTGACCTTGCCCTCGCGGATCAGATCGCCGACCGTGCCCGCGACATCCTCGATCGGCACGTTCGGGTCGACGCGATGCTGGTAGAAGAGATCGATCACGTCGGTCTTGAGCCGCTTGAGGCTCGCTTCCGCGACCGCGCGGATATGCTCGGGACGGCTATCCACGCCAGTCTGCTTGCCGTCCTCGATCTTGAAACCGAACTTGGTCGCGATCACCAGCCTGTCGCGGATCGGCGCGAACGCCTCGCCCAGCAACGCCTCATTGGCGAACGGGCCATAGACCTCGGCCGTGTCGAAGAAGGTCACGCCGCGTTCGACCGCCGCATGCAGCAGCGAGATCATCTCCTTCGGGTCAGGCGCGACGCCATAAGCGAAGCTCATGCCCATGCAGCCGAGGCCGAGGGCGGAGACTTCGAGACCGTTGCCGAGAATGCGTTTTTGCATGGGTGCCTCCTGCGCGTTCGAATGAGGCCGCCCATCTAGAGGTCGTACGGGCGCACGATTAGCCCGTGAAATCCGCATGAACTTATGAGATTGACTCATAAATGCCCCGCCACAACGTCAACGACCTGCTCGCTTTCCTCGCGGTCGCCCGCGCGCAAAGCTTCACGCGTGCGGCCGCGCAACTGGGCGTTTCCCAATCCGCGCTCAGCCATACGATCCGCGGGCTGGAGGAACGGTTGGGGCTACGCTTGCTCACCCGCACCACGCGCAGCGTCGCGCCGACCGAGGCCGGCGAGCGGCTGATGCGCAATATCGGCCCGCACTTCGACGAGATCGATGCCGAGATCGATGCACTCAGCGATCTCAAGGACAAACCGTCCGGCACGATTCGGATCAACAGCAGCGAGCATGCGGCCGAGACCTTGCTCTGGCCCAAGCTGGCCGAGTTCCTGCCGCATTATCCCGACATCAAGATCGAGGTCTGGGCTGATTATACGCTGGCCGACATCGTCACCGAGCGTTTCGACGCCGGCATCCGGCTCGGCGAGCAGGTCGCCAAGGACATGGTCGCGGTCAGGATCGGCCCCGACGAGCGGTTTCTCGTGGTCGGCGCGCCCGCTTATCTCGCCGGGCGCGAGCTGCCGCGCCATCCGCAGGATTTGCTTCAGCATCGCTGCATGAACATGCGGCTGCCCACCTCAGGCGGCCTTTACGCCTGGGAATTCGAGAAGGACGGGCATGAGCTCAAGGTCCGCGTCGACGGACAGCTCGTGTTCAACGCGCTTCCGCCGATCCTGAACGCCGCGCTCGCCAGCTTCGGCCTGGCCTTCCTGCCGCAGGAAATGGTGCAACCGCATATCGCGGCGGGACGGCTGGTCACGATGCTGGAGGACTGGACCCCGCCCTTCCCCGGCTATCATCTTTATTATCCCAGCCGGCGCCAGCAATCGCCGGCCTTCGCGCTGCTGGTCGAGGCGCTCCGCTACCGCGGCTGACAATCATCCTCCGGCTTGGCCCAATGATAGGTGCCGTCTGCGCCCTGGAAAGTGCGGTGCGCGACCTCGCTTGCCGCGCGCGCCTGCTCCAGCCGTTCTTCCGCTTTCTCGCACAGCAGGCGCAACATCACGCCATCGATATCCTGCTCAACCATGGCAGGTGAAACGCTGGAAATCGGTCTGCGGTCCCGGTTAGCGGTCTCCTAACCCTGATTTACATTAGCCGGAATGGAGTCCGAAACGAACGGAACGGTGTCGGCCTTGTTCGGTTGTTCGCCGCCGGGGCAGACGAGGAGTTTGTCATGGCCGATGTTGAAACCACCCATACGCCCGCGGGCAGCACGACCGTCGTCGAGAAATCCGGCAGCGGTGCGGGCGCGATCCTGATCGCGATCGTGCTGCTGGTCGCCGTCGTGATCGGCGGCTTGTATCTGTTCGGGCGCCAGAATTCGCAGAATTCGCGCGATGCCGCGATCACCGGTGCCGCCAAGAGCGTGGGCTCCGCCGCCGACAAGGCCGGCGACGCCGCGACCACGGCGGCAAGCAAGCAGTAACGGCCCGATAGCCTGTTCCTCCGTCACCCCAGCGAAAGCTGGGGTCCATCTCCCGACCGTCCCGGCTGGAGGAATGACAGGAGATGGATGCCAGCTTCCGCTGGCATGACGGGTGGAGGTTAGGCCGCATCAAGCTCCGCATAATGGCGGAAAATGCCGTCGGAGAAAGCGATGCGACGATCGCTCGAAAGATAATCCTGCAACTCGGGTAAGACCCCGACCGCATCGTACAGCTTCATCAGGCGCGGATAGTCGCCACCCACCGCCTCCATCCGCCTGGGAAAGGCGAATTTCAGTCCTGCGATCAGGTGGAAAAGCGACAGGTCGGCATAAGACCAGCTTTCGCCTGCGATCCAGTTGCCCCGCTCGGAGAGGATGCGCTCGAACCATTTCAGGAATTTGGGGATGCGGTTGGCACGGAAATCCTCCGCGCGCCTTTTCGCCTCGGCCTGCTGCTTCTCGTAATATTCGCCGAGCGCGACCGGGTGGTGCGTGTCGTGCGCCTCCGCCACCATGTCCGCGATGGTGAGCTGGACCTGATGGACCCACAGCCGCCCGGTTTGATCCGGCGGGGCGAGGCCATATTCCTCGCCCAGATAGAGCAATATGTTGGCCGACTGGCCGATCGTATTCCCGTCGGGCGTGACCAGATAAGGCGGCGCGAACGGCGGATCGTCGCGATCCGCGTCCAGGTCCTTGCCGAGCGCCTTGTAGCCATCCTCGCCCGCTTCGCGCGCCATATCACGATAGGGGATCTTGCCCGCTTCCAGCGCGAGCCGCGGGAACTCGCCCCGCCCGGGAATGGTCGGCCAATACCAGAGTTCGTACATGTGGGGTGTGCCCTAATCCTCCTTGGCGGAGGGCGTCAGGCCTCTTCGGGCGCCCTCGCGACGATCGCCAGCGCGTGGACGCGCTCGGCCAGCAGCTCGGCCAACGCCTGATTGACCAGCCGGTGCCGTTGGACGCGGTTCTTGCCCGAAAAAGCGGACGAGACGATCTCGACCGTGAAATGGCTTTCGCCGCGCGGATCGTGCCCGGCATGGCCGCGATGCTTGGCCGAATCGTCGATCACGGCGAGCCGTTCGGGCAACAGGCCCGCGCGCAGCCTTTTTTCGATTTCAGCCGCGACCGGCCCCATGGGAGTCTGTGACATCGCGCTTATATAGGACGGTTCACGACCCTGATCGACCCAGGCCGCCCGGCCTGGGGCGTGAATCGGGATCGCACAAAAGGGTGAGATGCATTCGTTGGCAGACGCCAAACCCAGACAACCGCGATTTCACGGCCGCGTGCCCGGGCAGCATGCCTGCAGCGCGCCCGGCTGCACCGAACCGGGCGAGTTTCGCGCGCCGCCTGAGGAAGGTGCACGCGCGAATTTCAACGGGCCGGGCTCGTGGCGCTATTTCTGCCTGGATCATGTCCGCGAATTCAACGCGGGCTATAATTTCTTCACCGGCATGACCGCCGAGGAAATCCATGCGCAGCAGCGCCCTTATGCCGGCTGGGAACGCGAGACGCGCGCTTTCTCCGCCACCGCCCAGGGCGGGACGCCGCGCTGGTCCGACTTCATCGATCCGCTGGATGCGATCCAGGCGCGCTACGGCACGGGCGGTCAGCAGGCGCGCAAGGACGGCAAACCCTTGAGCGACGCGGACCGCCGCGCGCTCAAGACGCTCGGCCTCGATGCCGAAGCCGACCGCCGCGCGCTCCGCCAGCGTTATTCGGAACTCGTCCGCCGCTACCACCCCGACCGCAACGGCGGCGACCGCAGCCAGGAGAAGAAACTCCAGCAGGTGATCGATGCCTACACCCAGCTCAAGAAGGCGCCGGCTTTCGCCTGAACCGTTCGAGCCGTAACGATCGACCGATAAAGGCGGATAGCCGGACTTTCCGCTGACTTTCATCGACGTGAGCCTCAGCCGCGCCGGGCCGAGGTTGCGCGGGGGGATCGCGCCGCCTACCAGCCGCGCCATGTTGCCCGCGCTCGCGCATATCGACGCCTGGATCTTCGATCTGGATAACACGCTTTATCCGGCGTCGGCGGATCTGTTCGGGCTGATCGACAAGCGCATGACAGCTTATGTCATGCGCATCACCGGCCTGTCGTTCGACGAAGCCTATCAGGTGCAGAAGGGCTATTTCCGCGAACATGGCACCACGCTCAACGGGCTGATGCAGGGGCATGGCGTCGATCCGCACGAGTTCCTGGCCGACGTGCACGCGATCGAGATGGATGTGCTGCGTGAGGACAGGCGCCTGATCGATGCGATCGCCCGGCTGCCGGGGCGCAAATTGATCTTCACCAATGGTGACGAGCCTTATGCCCGGCGTGTGCTGGCGGGCGTGGGCCTGTCGGAAAGCTTCGAGGCGATCCACGACATCCACGCCATGGCCTATCAGCCCAAGCCGCATGCTTATGCCTACACTTCGATGATCCAGGCTTTCCGGATCGATCCGGTGAAGGCCCTGTTCGCGGACGATCTCGCCCGCAACCTGCCCCCGGCCAAGGCGGTGGGACTTACCACGCTCTGGATCGACAATGGCTCGGAGCAAGTGGGGGCAGACATCACCGACGGGATCGACTACCGCGCCACCGATCTCGGCCAATGGCTGCATGATATATTGAGGGAAGAATGACGCTCGAAGCCACGATCGACGCCGCCTGGGAAGCGCGCGACACGCTCTCGCTGACAACCAAGGGCGAGGTGCGCGACGCGGTCGAGGCCGCGCTCGCCGGCCTCGACGCGGGAACCTACCGCGTTGCCGAGAAGAAGGGCGATGCCTGGACGGTCAATCAGTGGCTCAAGAAGGCCGTGCTGCTGTCTTTCCGGCTCAACGATAATGTCGTGGTCGATGGCGGGACGCCGGGCGGCCCCGGCTTCGACAAGGTGCCGACCAAGTTCGCGGGCTGGGATGAGGCGAAGTTCCGCGCGGCGGGTTTCCGCGTGGTGCCGGGCGCGACCGTGCGGCGCGGCGCGCATATCTCGAAGGGCGTCGTGCTGATGCCGAGCTTCGTCAACATCGGCGCGTATGTCGGCGAGGGCACGATGGTGGACACCTGGGCCACGGTGGGCAGCTGCGCGCAGATCGGCGCCAACGTCCATATTTCGGGCGGCGTCGGCATCGGCGGCGTGCTCGAGCCGCTTCAGGCGGGGCCGGTCGTGATCGAGGACAATTGCTTCATCGGCGCACGTTCCGAAGTCGCCGAAGGCGTGCATGTCGGCGAGGGCGCGGTCCTGTCGATGGGCGTCTATCTCGGCGCTTCGACCAAGATCGTCGACCGCGCGACCGGGGAGATCTTCATGGGGCGCGTGCCGCCTTACGCGGTGGTGGTGCCGGGCACCCTGCCCGGCAAGGATGGCGGCCCGGGCCTCTATTGTGCGGTGATCGTCAAGCGCGTCGATGCCCAGACGCGGTCGAAGACGGGCATCAACGAGCTCCTGAGAGACTGACCGCCGGAAGCGGACCATGGCCCGGACACACGCTCAGGTCCGCCATTTTCCGCGCTCCATCGGCTATCTGCTGATCGTCGTCCTGTTCGCCGCGGCGGCGATCGGTCAGGGCCTGTCCTATTGGCCCGGCATCATGACCTGGGACGCGATCACCCAATATGATCAGGCGGTTCAGGGCTATTTCGAGGATTGGCACCCGCCGCTGATGGCGTGGATTTGGCGGCAGCTGATCGCGATCAAGGCCGGCCCCGCGCTTATGTATCTGCTGCAGCTCGGCCTGTATTGGGCGGGGTACGGCCTGATCGCCGCGGCGGCGATAAAGCGGCGGCAGCCTCTCGCCGCCTGCCTTATCCTCGCTTGCGCACTGATGCCCTTCCCGCTGGCGCTGATGGGTTCGGTGCTGAAAGACTGCCTGATGGAAGGCTTCTTCCTGACGGGCGTCGGTCTGCTGCTCTGGGTGCAGCGCGCGCCGCATTGGGGGCTGCGCATCGCGGCGATGCTGTCCTTGCTGCTCGGCGCACTGCTGCGCTTCAACGCTTTCCTCGCCGTGGTGCCGCTGCTGGTCAGCCTGCTCCCCTTTTCCTGGCGCAACACGACACCGCGGCTGATTGCGGCGTCGCTCCTGTGGCTGGCTGTGGTGCCGGCGTCGCTGCCGCTCGCCAACCGCCTCATCGGTGCCGACAAGACGCATGTCGAGCTGTCGCTCATCATCTTCGATCTGGGGGGGATCACCCGGCATAGCGGGACCGACGCCTTCCCGCCTTTGGGTGTGGCGGATCCGGTCGCGGTCAATGCGCGCTGCTATCGACCGGACAAGTGGGACAGCTATGCGCCCTGGGCCGAGCCTGTGTGCCCGATCAATTTCGACCGCGTCGAAGCGGCGGTCGAGCGCGACGGCATCTCCCCTTATTCCCGGTTGCTGCACGCGATCCTGGCGCACCCGATCGCTTATGCCGAGCACCGGCTGGCGCATTTCAATCTGAACAGCCGCTTCCTGGTTCGGAACGAAGTGCAGGGGCCGGCTCCAGACCGTGCGATCGACAATGACTGGCATTTCACCGTCACGCGCGGCCCGGGCCTGAAGCTGATCAACACGCTGACGGGCATAAGCATTCACAGCCCGCTCGGATGGCCGATCGTGTGGATCGCGCTCGCGGGCGGATTGCTGTCGATCCGCAATTTCCTTCCCTCGGCGGCGCTGATCACCCCGATCGGCCTTTCCGCCTTTCTGTACGGGCTGGGCTATCTGCCGCTGAGCGTGTCGTCCGAGCTGCGCTATCATCTGTGGACGATTACCGGCGCGGCGATTGCGACGGCGTTCGCCGCAGCCGATCTGCGGTCGGGCGCAGCCATTCCGCGCGGCAGACTGATCGCCGCCCTTGCGCCGGCAGCGCTCGCCGCTTTGCTCTGCACGCTGGCGCGAGCCTCCGCCTTCATCTGAGGCCCGGCCTAATCAGTGAACGACATCGCGGCGACGACGAGCAACCCGACGATGCTGGCGTGGCCGGGCCGCCTTCCCTATCCTTCCGCAAGAATCTTTCGCGGGGACGCAATATGACGAGGATGTTGCGCGTGACGGTCGCGGTCGCCGCGCTGGCGACTTCACTGGCACCGGCCGGGGCGGCGGACACGCCCAAGGCCAAATATGGCGCCTGGGGCGTCGACTATGCCGACATGGACAAGAGCGTGAAGCCGGGCGACGATTTCTTCGACTATGTCGAGGGCACCTGGCTCAAGACGCATCCGATCCCCGCCGACAAATCGCGGACCGGTTACAATTACACTTTGCCGGATGATACCGAGGTGCAGGTTCGCGCGATCGTCGAGGATGCGGCGCGCAAACCGGACAATGCAATCGCACGCCAGATCGGCGATTTCTACGCCGCCTGGATGGACGAAAAGGGGATCGAGGCGCGCGGCACCGCGCCCCTGAAACCCTATCTCGGCCGGATCGCGGCGGTGAAGGACCGAAGCCAGCTCGTCGCGCTGATGGCGGCCCCCGGTTTTGCCTCCCCGATCGACATCGGCATTACCGCCGACGAGAAGGACCCGACCCGCTACACCGTCGCTGCGAGCCAGGCGCGCCTGGGCTTGCCGACACGCGATTATTACCTGCTCAAGGGCGAAAAATACGACGCCTATCGCAAGGCCTATCGCGACTATATCATCCGCATCCAGACACTCGCGGGCATCGCCGATCCGGTGGCCAAGGCGGACGCGATCATCGCGCTCGAAACGCGGCTGTCGCAGGATCAATGGACGCCCGAACGGCGGCGCGATCCGCAGGCGACCTATAATCCGATGACGCGCGCCGAGCTGATCAAGCTCGCCCCCGCGATGGAATGGGATGCCACGCTCAAGAACATCGGCCTGGGCGCGGCGCAGACGGTCGACGTGGTCGAACCGAGCGCGGTCGCCGCCGCTGCCCAGCGCATCGCCGACGTGCCGCTCCAGACGTGGAAGGATTATCTGACCTTCCGTTTCATCAGCGATCACGCCACCTATCTGCCCAAGGCGTTCGACGAGGCGCATTTCGATTTCTACAGCCGCACGCTGAACGGCGTGCCGCAGCAGCGCGACCGCTGGAAGCGCGGCATGGTCCTGCTCGATGAGGACCTGGGCGAGGCGGTCGGCCAGCTTTACATCGCGCGCCACTGGTCGCCCGAAACCGAGGCCAAGGCGAACGAGCTGCTGAACGACATGCGCGCGGCCTACAAGGACAAGATCGAGCATGCGGCCTGGATGGACGAGGCGACGCGCAGGGAAGCGCTCGCCAAGCTCGCCGGCTTCGATCCGCGCATCGGCCATCCCGCCCATTATATCGACTATTCGAGCTTCACGGTCAGCCGCACCGATCCGCTCGCCAATGCGATGGCGTCGGCCGATTTCGACTGGCGGCTGCAGCTGTCGCGCTTCCCCAAGCCCGTCGACCGCAGCCTGTGGGATATGACCCCGCAGACGGTGAATGCTTATTATGATCCGACGCTCAATCAGGTGACCGTGCCCGCCGCGATCCTGCAACCGCCCTTCTTCGATCCCAATGCCGATCCCGCGGTCAATTATGCGGAGACGGGCGCGACTACGATCGGCCACGAAATGGGCCATGGCTATGACGACGAGGGCCGCCAGTTCGACGCGCAGGGTCGCCTGCGCGATTGGTGGACGCCCGCAACCGCCGCCAAATATAAGGTGAAGGCGGAGATGCTGGCCGCCCAGTTCGATGCCTATGAGCCGATCCCGGGCGTCCATATCAAAGGCCATCTCACGCTCGGCGAGAACCTCGCCGATCTGGGCGGGATCGAGACCGCCTTTGCCGCCTATCGCCGCTACGTCGCGCGCCATGGCGAACCGCCGGTGATCGACGGCTTCACCGGCGATCAGCGCTTCTTCCTGGCTTACGCCGCGGCATGGCAGGGCCAGGCGCGCGAGGATGCCTTGCGCGCGCAGTTGCTGAGCAACCCGCACAGCCCCGACAAATATCGGGTCGACGGTATCGTCTGCAATTTCGACCCCTGGTACGCCGCCTTCGACGTGAAGCCGGGCGACAAGATGTACCTGCCCCCCGACCAGCGCGTGCACATCTGGTGATGCGCGCCAGATTCCTTTTCGAATATGTTTGAGAGGCCCTGAGATGAAGACATTGCTGATCGCGGGCACTGCCGCTTTGGCGCTCGCCGCTTTCACCCCCCTCGCCGCGCAGGCGCCCGCCAAGCCCGCTTACGGATCGTGGGGCTTCGATTATGCCGGGATGGACAAGGCGGTGAAGCCCGGCGACGATTTCTGGGCCTACGCCAATGGAAGCTGGGACCGCGCGACCGCCTTCGCGCCCGACCGCAGCAGCGCGGGCGTCAGCATCAAATTGGTCGACCAGGCGGAGATCGACGTGCGCGACCTGATCGACGGCATCGCCAAGGATCCGCATGCCACACCGACCGACCGCAAGGTCGCCAATTATTACAACGCCTGGATGAACAGCACCGCGATCGAAAAGGCCGGCACGAAACCGCTCAAGCCCTATCTCGCGCGGATCGAGGCCGTGCAGTCGCGCGACGACCTGATCCGCCTGTTCGCGGCCCCCGGCTTCGCGGCGCCGGTGGACGTCGGCATCATTCCCGACTTCCAGGACCCGACCCATTATGCGGCGATCGCAACGCAGGGCAGCCTCGGGCTCCCCGATCGCGATTATTACCTGCTGCAGGGCGAGAAATATGACGCGATCCGCAAGGCCTATCGCGCCTATGTCGTGAAGATCCAGCAGCTTGCGGGTTTCCCCGACGCGGAAGGCCGCGCTGATCGGATCGTCGATCTGGAAACCAAGCTCGCGACCGGCTTCTGGCCGCGCGCCAAGCGCCGCGACATCCAAGGTCTTTATCATCCGATGGAGATCAAGCCGCTCAACGACCTGGCACCGCAATTCGACTGGCCGGTCTATCTGCAGGCGCTGAGCCTCGGCAACGTTCAGACCGTGATTGCGGGCGAGACCACTGCGATCACCGAAGCGGGCAAATTGCTCGACACGGTGCCGCTGTCGACCTGGAAGGAATATCTCGCCTTCCGCTTCGTCAGCGATCACGCGACCGATCTGCCCAAGGCCTTCGACGACGCGCAGTTCGATTTCTACAGCCGCACCTTGAACGACGTGCCGCAGCAGCGCGACCGCTGGAAGCGCGCGGTGCAGACCGTCAATGGTGCCATGGGCGAAGCGGTCGGCGAGGCCTATGTCCGCCGCCATTATCCGCCCGAGGCCGAGCGGCAGATGCACGAGCTGATCGAGAATCTGCGCAGTGCCTATGCCGACAAGATCAGCCACGCTGCCTGGATGGACGAAGCGACGCGCAAGGAGGCGCTCGCCAAGCTCGCGGCGTTCGAGCCGCGCACGGGCCATCCGATCAAATATATCGATTACAGCGCGATGGTGGTCACGCCCAACAATCCCCTCGCCAACGCGATCGCGGCGGGCGACTTCCAGTGGAAGCTGCAACTGTCGCGCTTCCCGCTGCCGGTCGACCGGACCCTGTGGAACATGACGCCGCAGACGGTGAATGCCTATTACAGCCCGCTCAGCAACCAGATCACCTTCCCGGCGGCGATCCTGCAGCCGCCTTTCTTCGACCCCAATGCCGATCCGGCGGTGAATTACGGCGCGATCGGCGCGATCATCGGCCACGAAATGGGGCATGGCTTCGACGATCAGGGCCGCAAGTTCGACGCGAGCGGCCACCTGCGCGATTGGTGGACCAAGGAAACCGCCGACGCCTACACCGCGCACGCGCAGAAGCTGGTCGCGCAATATAATGGTTATGAGCCGATCCCCGGCGCCAAGATCAACGGCCAGCTCACGCTCGGCGAAAATCTGGGCGATCTGGGCGGGATCGAGGCGGCCTATCAGGCCTATCGCCGCTACGTCGCGCAGCATGGTGAGCCGGCGGTGATCGACGGCTATACCGGCGATCAGCGCTTCTTCATGGCCTTCGCCGAGGCGTGGCGCCAGAAGCGCCGCGAGGGTGCGACCCGCCAGCAATTGCTGAGCGATCCGCACAGCCCGGCTTATTTCCGGGTCAACGGCATCGTCCGCAATTTCGACCCCTGGTATGCCGCGTTCGACGTCAAGCCGGGCGACAAGCTCTACCTCGCGCCCGAGGATCGCGTGCACGTCTGGTAACCGCGACCTGACTATTTGAAAGCAAGCGGCGGGATTGTCTCCCGCCGCTTCCGTTTTATGCCATGCCCATGACTATGCAGATGAGCCGCGCCGACTGGGCGATACTCCTGGTCCTGTCGGTGCTGTGGGGCGGATCCTTCTTCTTCATCGGCATCGCGATCCATTCGGTGCCGCCGCTGACATTGGTGCTGATCCGCGTCGGCCTCGCCGCCTGCTTCCTGTGGATCTGGCGGGTGCTCCGTCGCGAGCCGTTGGGCCTGTCGCCCAGGCTGGCACCTGCGCTGGCCCTGCTCGCCCTGCTCAACAATGCGTTGCCCTTCATCCTGTTCGCGTGGGCGCAGCGCACGATCCCGTCGGGGCTGGCCTCGATCCTCAATGCGACGACGCCGATCTGGAGCGTGATCGTCGCGCACATCTTCACGCATGACGAGCGGATGAGCCCGAACCGGATTGCGGGCGTGCTGCTCGGATTTGCGGGAGTCGCGGTGATGATCGGCGCGGACCTGCTTGGCCAGATCGGCAGCGATGTCCTCGCCCAGCTCGCCTGCCTCGGTTCGACGCTGAGTTATGCGCTGGCCGGGGTCTATGCCCGGCGCTTCCGGGGACTGGGCGTCACGCCGGTGGGCGTCGCCACCGGCTCGCTCACCGCCGCCGCGATCGTGCTGGCGCCGCTCGTGCTTCTGTTCGAGCCGCCCTGGGCGGCGTCACCGCCGAGCGGTCAGGCCTGGGCCGCGCTGATCGGCCTGGCCTTCTTCTGCACCGCTGTCGCCTACATCCTCTACTTCAAGCTGCTGGCGTCGGCGGGCGCGACCAATTCGCTGCTCGTGACCTTCCTCATCCCGATCACCGCGATCCTGCTCGGCACCTTCCTGCTCGGCGAGCATCTTGCCCCGCGTCATTTTGCCGGGATGGCACTGATCGGATGCGGGCTCGCCGCGATCGACGGGCGGTTGTTGAAAATTACGACGTCACCCCAGCGAAAGCGGGACCTTTGCATAAGTCGTCGGATCGGCTGGATTGGTGCAGATTGGTAGCGGATTTGGTTTGGGTGCACGGTTCCCGGCGCCTTCGGGGGCTGTCTTTCCAGCCTGATCAGGCGATCTGA
>Ga0157370_10005048_pt1 | contig 14906 bp, 15 predicted proteins | sample C35metaG_FD_113463 | JGI IMG/M metagenome (GOLD analysis project Ga0157370, IMG submission 113463) | Corn rhizosphere microbial communities from Kellogg Biological Station, Michigan, USA - C3-5 metaG | ecosystem: Host-associated > Plants > Roots > Rhizosphere > Soil | place: USA: Michigan...
CTAACAATTATTAAAAAGATCATTTGGAATATGGGTCAATATAGTTTATATTTCCGATATGAAAGTAGAAGAAAAACCTTTTCTTAAAAACTAATTTTAAATCGAATTAATCAATAACCGCTAAACAAAATTTTTATGGCTCATCAATTAACACCACAAGAGCAGTCACTATTCCAGGAAGATGGCTATCTAATAAGCCGCGCTTTTTTTACCGAGCAGGAAATTAATCTTTTGTATCAGCTTTCGATGGATGATACTGTTATTGGTAATTCTATGGACTTTAATGACCAATCCGGAAAGAGAACCCGTTTGACCTTATGGTTTACCCCTGGCGATGACTCTTTTGGTTTAATGTCGCGGTCTGAAAGAATGGTTAATGCGGTAAGGGCTTTGTTAGGCTCCAAAGGAGAAGTTTGCCATTTTCATTCAAAGGTGATGCAAAAAGAACCTAAAGTTGGTGGAGCGTGGGAATGGCATCAGGATTACGGCTATTGGTACAAGAACGGCTTTTTGTATCCTGAAGCGATGATATCTGTGATGACCGCTTTAACAGAAGCAAAGATTGAAAACGGATGTTTACAAGTATTAAAAGGGAGCCATAAAATGCAAAGGTTTGAGCATAATTTTGCAGGAGAACAGCAAGGTGCCGATCTTGAGTTTGTTGCAGCGGCAGAAAAAGTTTGCAAACTGGTTTATGTAGAATTAAAACCAGGTGATGTATTATTTTTTCATAGTAACTTATTGCATCGTTCGGCTGCCAATACTTCAGATAAATCGAGATGGTCTATTATATCCGCCTACAATTTAAGTTATAATGCGCCTTTTAGAGAAAAAAATCTATCATGCATACAACCCATTAAAACAGTTGCTGACAATGAATTATTAGAAAAAGGCTTACAGAAATTGAATAATCCTGATTTTTTAATTAAAGAAAATGAGATAACATTACATGTCAGCTGATCGTACTTCAACTGTAAAAAATCTTATGGAATAATAACAAAGCTTTGCAATATTACTTTCTATCAAAGTTTCATTATTGGGTTTAATTAGAAGAATAAAAACCAACAAAATATATCAGATGCAAAGACAGTAAAAGAACGAATACACTGAATTTTGATTTTGATATATAATTTAAAAGAGATAAATAAATGTATATAGTTTTATTTTTCTCAATTGTTTTAAATAATATTGCTTCCACTTTCTTTTATGTCTCCTTCTTTAATATTTAAAATTTACACACCTTTTCATGCATATATTATTTTTCTGCCCTCGTTGGGGAAGTGAATCACTGTCCTGGCACCAATTCTTTTTTAAGGTAAAAGAGGCCGGTTATGATGGTGTCGAAACAGGATTTCCCCTTACTTTATCGTCAAATGAAAAAATGGAGATCACCGAAGCTTTGAAAGAATTTAATTTAGCTGTTATTGGGCAGCATTGGCAAACGGTAGAAAGCAATTTTGATGAGCACAAACAAATTTTTAAAAAACATTTATTTAGCCTGGCAAAATTAAATCCGCTATTTATCAACTCTCAAACAGGCAAAGACTATTTTACGATAGAACAAAACTTAGAACTGATAAAAACAGCAGATGAAATCAGCAAAGAAACGGGTATTAAAATCGTGCATGAAACACATCGTGGAAAATGGTCATTTGCCGCACACATTACACATCAGTATCTAAAGTTGGCTCCTCGAATAAAAATAACCCTTGACATTTCGCATTGGTGTAATGTAGCTGAAAGCCTTTTAGAAGACCAGCCAGAAGCGGTACAAGTTGCCATTGAGCATGCAGATCATTTACATGCCCGTGTAGGCTTTCAGCAAGGGCCACAGGTAATTGATCCGCGTTCGCCTGAAAATGAACAAATCCTGAACATTCATTTAAACTGGTGGGATAAATTAATAGCATTAAAAAAAGAGCGCGGCACAGAAACTTTTACTATTACGCCTGAGTTTGGTGCACCTCCTTATCAACACTTGTTACCCTTTACCAATCAACCCATTACTAGTCAATGGGACGTGAATGTGTGGATGAAGGATTTATTAAAAAGCAGATACCATCTCTAAAGCATTTTTGCTATACATTATTCCAGTTTAAGATATATATACACATATTAAAGCAGCATTCTTATTCTGCTTTAATAAAATTATACTTCAGTAATAAATGGATGCAAGAAGAGGATTTCTTAAAAAGCAATTTCAATTTCGGGACCCGCAGGTCTTTCGAGTACAATTGTCTCCTTTATTCAATTTGCCCTGGCTAATGATCCTTGCGAAGGGTGTATATGCTATTATCATTGCTAATATTGTATGAAGGAAACAAACTGGAACTTTGGGAACCGAATAATATCGAATATGAAAAATCCGGGAAGCAATTGAATAGACCGATCGACAAAATAATGTTTGCAAAAACAAATAATTTCTCTTTGGTAGCTCTATAAGCCAATCCTCAATTAACAACCGGGAAGTTTCGAAATTGGTAATTAAAAAATGTACCAATTTAGGAGATTCAAAAAACTTTATAACACAACCAGTTTGCCCGAAGAAACCTTTGCTCCTTTCCTGGTGATTTGATAAAAGTAGAGCCCTGCTTGCAATCCGGTGGTTTGTATGTACTCATGCGTGAATTGTATTTCTTTTTTTAATACAATTCTTCCTGTAGCATCCACTACTGTTATTATTTCATCATCGGGAATGGAAGTGTATAAACTAATCGCTTCATTCTTCTGCACCGGAACCGGCAATAATAAATATTTTCCCGGCTCTACATAAGTTACCGGTTCGATTTGTGAATAGATGACGGTACCATTACTTAGGATCACTTTCGCACGGAAAAAGCTGATACCCGTTTTTAACGGTCCAAAATCAAATGTATTCTCAGATTGCGGGATCCGGGAAGAAGAGATGGTTTCATAATCATTGCCGTTTAATTTTTCAAAAGCAATACCGGTTACATCGTGTAATGTTCCAAGGTCCAAAACAAGCCCGGCTTTATTATCCAGCAGGTTTGCATAAAAAGAATTGATGAAACAACCGGCTCCCTGCAAAGTGTAATCGAACGCATAACTTATTGTAGCGGTTGTATGATCATCCAGCACTGGTGCTACAGCCAGAAAATGGTTATTCAAATCATTTTTTAAAATTATTGAGAAAGTGTCTGCAATGATTTTAGTCGGCTTCATATATTTTTCACCCAAACGATAAATCTGGTAATTGTGAATTGGGTTCAATTTATTCCAATAGATTAAAATTGAATCGCCACAAACAAATCCTGTTTTAGGATGTAATAAAGAAGTGATTAAAAAAGTATCAGAATAATAATAATTACTGTTGATTTGCATTCTTAATAAAACCCGTGCTACGGTATCAGGAACAAGCCAATTAAAATTATTTTTAGAAATATTCACTTTGGCAATTTTCTGCCAATTTTGATCAGAAACGAATTTATATTCCAGGTCTCCATTTCCTGTAAATGAACTTTTCCATTTCAAAAGAGTTGGCATTCCTTTTTGTGCAAAATCTTCTCCCGCAGGTCTTTGCCAGTTGAAATAAAATGCGCTATCCAAACTGTAGGCAATAGAATACTTTTGATTTGATGTAACAACGTTATATCCTTTTACAACAATTTTATAATGCCCGGCAACAGGTTTTTCCAGCGTTATTTGTTCCTGGTTATTCAAACTGTCCTTGTTTCTTATTGCCGGCTTGTTGAGTGAATCAGCATTCGGAAAAGTATTTAAAACCCATGGCTTCCAAACTGTATTTTGTGATGAAACCAACTGAAGATCAAGATCGTTTACCAGGGCTTTTGCTGAAAATGCAGAAGCGGTGGTATCATTCCAGGCCAAAGTTATTTTCAATAAGGAAATATTTTCAGCAACGGTAAGGTCAAATGAATCTGTACTTCCATTATTGACAGTGCCGCTTAAAAAATGATTTTCTTTGATACAATCCATTGCCTTCATTGCATCCATATTGCCAAATCCTGTTTTAAAATCAGGCCCTGGATTACCTACATCATCAGCAGAATTGATTAAAATTGCTTTGGCTAAAGACGATGGCAAATCATAATTATTTTTTGATTTAAAATATTGTTGAAGTAATGCAGCAGTTCCAGAGACAAGCGCCGCGGACTCTGAAGTTCCATTCATTTGAAAAGCGACGATTTGCGGGATAATTCTTCCATCATACGCAGGTCCGGCGCTGCTTTGAGGCGGAGGGATTCCGAAAGAGTCGACTGCACCCACCACTAAAATATTTTTAGCCATTTTGAAATTGCCGCTAATATTTGCAAAGCCAGGGACATTTGCATAATTGCCGCTTTTGCCGGTATCAATTCCGGAATTTCCGGAGGAAAAAACATGCAACAGCGATTCGTTTTTATGAGCGCTTTCGTCAAACCCAACCGCATTTAATCCATAATTATTATCAATAGAAGTACCGTAAGAATGATTTTGAACAGTAATATTATTTTTCAAATAGTAATCGTCAGCATCCGGCAAAACCGATTCAAAAGAAGAAGAAGAAATTCTTGCACCCGGTGCGGCACCTTTTGCGTAATAAACAGAATTACCGGCTCCGGCAATAATAGTGGCCATAAAATTGGCGTGATTCGTAATGACATCTGAAGCAAGCGGCGAAGGATCTATCCTTGATTTTAGATCTATATCAGTGGTGTCAAAATCATTTTCTTTAATAGAGATATGCTGACCTTCTCCGGTAAACGAAGGATACCTTGCATGAACTAAATTTAATTGATTGGTTGAAAGATCAAACCCTGTGATTGCGAGTTCTTCCTTTGGCTTTTGTATCAAAATGTCGATCGCGGAAACATTTTTGTTATCTAATAAATATGTTTTTAAGTAATGATAACCGGCAACAAAAGAAAGGATGTTATCCGTTTTAAAAACCGGTGCTTTTTGTTTTATAACAGAATCGTTATTTAAAAACATTTGTAATGACTCTTTATTTTTGAATTGAACAACAAAGCGGAAATTCTTTTTATCGTTTGCCGTTTGTTTTTCAGCATTTGGCGATAGTTTCCAATTGTTATTTGCCGCCTGTGATTTTAATTTATAAACTCCAGGTAAATTCAACTGTTGCTCTGCCTCTTTACTAATGATAAAAACATTACGTGATAATTTTCTTTCTGCCAGCAGGAGTAGCTTGTTGAGAAATTGCCGCGGTGTGTTTTCTCCAACTTTCAAAATAATATAAGGCGATTGATTTGTTGTTTGAATATTTGCATACCGGTAAAATAAGGCACTATCACTTTCTTTTTGAGCATAAGTATTTGCAATAAAAATTCCGAAAAACAAAACGAAAAAAAGACGTTTCATGATGCCAATACTTTTAATAAAAATGTGGGAAAAAAAATGATCTAAAAAAAAATTGCCGATGTAAATAAAAGGAATATATTTAACATACAATTCAGAATTTTTACGTCAATTACAAACACTCATCAAATGAAAAAAATCTCAAAATTACCGGTGTTGATTTGCGCACTTAGTTTGCTGGTTATATCCTGTAAACGCGAAAATATTTCCCCAGAAAGTAGCGTTTCTCAATCGGTTCTGAACCAAATAGCTGCGCAGGGTTTCAGCACCGATAATGTAAAAAAAGTAAGTAACGGCTATCTTGTTGAAGGTGATATTATTCTAACGAACGAGAACCTTACGCAAACAAGCACCTCACCTAATTTGCTGATTGCAAATGAAGAGCAGTACAGGACAACCAACCTGGTAAAAAACCTGCCAAGAACCATCACTGTTTCTGTTAGCAATCTTCCAACTGTCTATTCAAATGCCACAGACGCAGCTATTGCACGGTACAATGCTTTGCCAGGAACGACTATTATATTTCAAAGAGTTGCCCAAAATGGCGATATCAATATCGTAGGATTTAACGAGGGGCCGTCCGGAGGTTATATTACCCTTGGTTCTTCCGGATTCCCAACCTCTTCGGGCGATCCATACAATGAAATTCAACTCAACACCAATGCGCAGGCCTACGGTACTAATCCTGACCAGGGTTATGTTACTTCAGTAATTCAGCATGAAATGGGCCATTGTATTGGCTTCCGTCATACTGATTACATGAACCGCGCTTACAGCTGCGGCGGTAGAAGAGTAAATGAAGGAAAAGCAGGGGTTGGCGCCATTCTTATTCCCGGAACCCCATCAAAACCTGATGCAGGATCATTTATGTTATCTTGTTCTGATGGCACCGATCGTACGTTCAACGCCAATGATAAAATTGCGATGGGGTATTTATATTGATTCATTTCATAGATTACTTTATTCATTGTTGAGAGGTGGTACCTTATTTTAAAGGCATCCTCTCAACAATTTTTTATTTTATTGAACCGTTCTGCTATCGTCTTCCACCTTTATCTTTTATTATATTGCGGCAAATAAAATCATGCAAAAAATATGAAAGATTTAAAATCCATCGCTGTCTTCTTTTTTCTTTTTATCAATGTGAGCGGATTTTCCCAAAAAAAGAAAACAGCGGTTAAATCCGGCAACCCTATATTTCCGGGTTGGTATGCGGACCCTGAAGTGCATATTTATAATAATACTTATTGGATATATCCTACTTATTCTGACGATTATAAGAATGTACCATCGGGCAGAACTCCTCTTTCCGGTTATCAAAAGGAAATACAAAAAAATACGATCAGCGCTTCGTACAAAAAGCAAACTTTTTTAGATGCTTTTTCATCTACAGACCTGGTTCACTGGAAAAAACATCCGCATATCCTGGATATTAAAGATGTAAAATGGGCTGCGTATGCCGTTTGGGCGCCTACCATCACTCAAAAGGATGGTAAATATTATTTGTTTTTTGGGGTAAACGATATCCAGAATGATCAGCAACCAGGCGGAATGGCAATTGCTGTTTCTGATAACCCCGGTGGCCCTTTTGTTGATTATTTAAGTAAGCCGCTGATTAATCAATTTTATAATGGCGCACAGCCGATTGATCCGGATGTTTTTAAGGATACTGACGGACAGTATTACCTCATATATGGAGGATGGAAACATTGTAATATTGGAAAGCTAAATGCTGATTTTACAGGCTTTGTACCCTTTGATGATGGAGCCCTTTTCAAAGAGATCACACCGGATAAATATGTAGAAGGGCCTTTTATGTTTGTACGCAATCATAAATATTATTTCATGTGGTCTGAGGGTGGCTGGACCGGCCCTGATTACAGTGTCGCTTATGCTGTTGGAGATTCTCCGTTCGGACCGTTTAAAAGAGTGGGTAAAATTTTACAACAAGATCCGCAAGTAGCTACCGGCGCCGGCCATCATTCAGTAATTAATATTCCGCGAACTGACGACTGGTATATTGTCTATCACAGGCGTCCACTAAACGAAACTGACGGCAATCACCGGGAAGTTTGTATTGACAGGATGTATTTTGATAAAGATGGAAACATTTTACCGGTGAAAATTACCAAAACAGGCGTGGAGAAAAGAGTGCTTAAAAAATAAGCAGCAATGATTTTTTTTAAGGTTTTCAATCAGATTTAAAGGGGAAATTTACCATGTTTTTTACTTTTGTTACCCGCAAAACAAATTGCTAGGTTGCAAAAACAAAAAACCTTCACGGTTTACGTTTTCTGACTTTAAAGACGAAAAATAAACGCCCTTTTGGCGTAAAAAGACCTTGTGCTCATGTAGCAGAAACTAATTCAATCACTGAATCCTTCCCCGTTAACTTAACCAGATTGGATAGTTGTCGGACTTCATTCATCACTCATTGACAATCATCTTCAAAGAAGAAAAGAAATAAGAAGGAACAGGGGTACCACGAAGTAACCAGACAAGAGTGTTTATGTTTTGGAAATAATAACTTCAAAGGGAAATCCCCTTGCCAATAAAAAAATATTGTTGGGACGACGCGTTGTATTATTAATAATGTTAAATTTAGATTTCAAATCCCTACCTTTTATTGGAAACGAAGCTTATTTTAAAAACCAGTCTTTTTAATCATCATTAAAATATTGTTTTATGAAAAAGTTATCTGTTATCATTTTGCTGACAATGGCTTCGGCAATTTTTCTGTTTTCAAAATGCAATACCTCTTCAGGTAAAAAGGACACTACTTCTATGGACTCTACTTCTGCCGATGCGACGCCTGCAGCTGCTGTCGATTCTTATGGCGGATTTAGCACGCCGGAAGAATGGGGGCATCATATTGTAACCGTCGCTGATTGTGGTAATTGTCATACTCCTAAAAAAATGACTGCTATGGGGCCGGTGGAAGATGAAGCTCTTGCCTTCTCAGGACATCCGGCAGCAATGCCCTTTCCAAATGTGGCCAGAAAAGAAATGGAAGCCAATCACCTGTTTTATTCTAATGATCTCACTTCTTGGGTGGGGCCCTGGGGAGTTTCTTTTTCCGCCAATATTACCTCCGACAGTACTACCGGAATTGGAAACTGGAGCGAAGAACAGTTTATGACCTGCCTGCGTAAAGGAAAATATATGGGGCTTGATAAAGCCAGAAATTTACTTCCTCCAATGCCATGGCAGGCATTCGGTAAAATGACTGACAGTGAATTAAAAGCTGTTTTTGCTTATTTGAAATCTACCAAACCAATCCGCAATATAGTGCCTCAGCCGGTTGCGCCATTGCTGGCACAAAAACGATAACGGAAGGGGGCAGGCACACCAGACGCGTTGTATTTCATAGCACCATTTACAAAAAACGCTGATTTTGTAAACCTTTGAAAAAGGGTATGCTAGAAACAAGGTTCTATTATTATAAACTCAGGGAGTAAAATAATAGAACCTTTTTTTAATTTCTTTCTTATTCAAGATGATAATTAACCAGAGTCCATGAAATAATATGTCTCGGATCAATTGCCATCCCATCGGGATTGAAATATCTTTTTACAACACCGACATTATCTGCCACCCACTCTTCAATTTCAAAAGTGGCATCAGGCAATCCGCTATAACCTGAAATATGAAATGCATTTTCATAGTTATATTGCCCAACTTTGATATTAGATTGCGAATCAACAGTTATCTTTTGAAAAGAAGGAACGCTGTACTTCCAGGAATTATGAAGTTGTAAAGGGACTATATATTGTCTTACAAAAGTGGAATATACATTTTGATTGACATCAATAAAGTGAATTGTGTCTTGGGTTTGAAAAACATAATTTGTGTCTGAACCGGCCGGATAGGAATAAACCCAGACATTTGCTTTTGTACCACCAGGCAGTTCAATACTTCCAATTACGGATACGGTCATATTGTATTGAGCAAACGGGCTATCCTCGCTACTTCTATTGACTAAGGTATCATTAACAAGGTAAAGCCATGTATCACCTATCTTGTTTGGAAAAATATCTGTCCCTTTCTGTCCATCAAAATTATGAACTACACTTTTTTTGCATCCGGTAAATAAAATTACCAGGAATCCCCAAAATAATATCGTCTTCATTTCTCAAATTTTTAAAGGACAGTTAATTCCTTCAAATCGTTACATTTTGTAAAAAGGTTGTTTGATGAAGTGCTTCGGGATGAGAAACCCTGATCAAAGTTTAGTGATGCTTAAGTTTTGATTTTAAAAAAGCAATGAAAAACCCTTTTTTTAAGGCTTTATCACTTCAATCATTTCTGAAGGAATGGAGATACTGAAAACGGTCCCTTTACCAAATGCTGAAGTAACTTTAATATCAAAGCCGAGAAAGGAAATAATGCTTTTTACAATCGATAATCCAAGTCCATATCCTTCGCTTTTATCTTTCCCCGATTTGAAGCGGTTAAATATCGATCCCAGTTCTTCAGGCTTAATGCCAATGCCGGTATCTTTTATTTTCAAAACATAAGGCTGGCCTTGCTGGTAATAATCGCTGAGAAGAATAGAACCATTTTCTTTGTTGTACCTGATTGAATTATTTACCAGGTTGTATAATAATTGAAAAAACAAATCGCGGTTTACTTTTTTTACATTGATGTCCGCGGAAATCTGGACGTTAAAATGAAGGGATTTTGTTTCCAGCCGTACAGAAAGTTCTTCCATTATTTCAGAAGATAGTTCGTGAATGTTTACCGTATCCGATTTGACAAACTGATCATTTTCAATGCGTGAAATATACAGCAATGAATGAACAATTTTTTTTAACCGGTTGAGCGTTTTCATCATCGACGAAATTTTATCCTGTTGTTCTTCAGTGATATTTTCTTCCATCATCATATTCTCCACATTCGTTTGCAAAATGCTGATCGGAGTCATTAATTCATGAGAGGCATTGGAAGTAAATTCTCTTTCTTTATCAAAAGCTTCATGTACTTTTTGCATGAGACTTATAAGTGAATCATCAAGTAATTTAAAATCAGTAGTGGAAGTTTTTATGGGTGGAAGTTGTTCTTTGAAAGGAAACTTCCTATGCAATAATTTTGTTTGGATAATCCTGCTCAACGGCCGCAGTAAAATACGGGTATAAACGAGATCAATTACAATACTGAAAATGATCAGGGCAATTAAGATGTAGAGTGTAAACCGCTGCAGCAGCTTATTGTACTGGCTAATGGTGGCAGTTGTTTTGCCGATCTCAAGAATGTATTTTTTATTTTGTGCTGATATTTGATGAATGAGAATTCTATAATTTAATGTATCCTCCCCAACGATCCGTTGGGAAGTTTCGATGGTGTCTTTTATATAACTATCTTCTGCAGGAAGCAAAGAAATATATTCTTCTTTAAGCATGGTATAACTTGCAAAAGCGCTGTCGCCCTGGAGGTAATAATCAACTCCGTTTTGAGAAATTACCGCAAGTACTTTTTTCTTTTGCTGGTTCAGATAATAATTGCTGTATTGGAAGCTTGCATAATTGACCAGGGACGGCAATAGCAGCACAAAAAGTATTACGATCAATAATTTTGAAAGTGTAATAAAGAGTGTGAGCTTAGTCAGCAGTTTCAAAATAACTTACATTTTTATTTTATAACCGATTCCCCGCAAAGTTTGCAGCCAATCTACCGGGGCATGTGCGGCCATCTTTTTCCTGATATTTTTAATATGCACATCAATATAATTTGAATCATAATCGTCATCAGAAAAAGATCCCCAGATATGTTCACTTAATTGCATTCGTGTGAGCGGCCTGTTTTTGTGAAGGACCATATAACTCAACAGGTCAAATTCCTTTCTTGATAAATCGATTTCTTTTTCTTCACACCTTACGGCTCGCTTATTCAGGTCAATATTAAAATCTCCCAATTCTATCAATGGATCGTTATTGCCCGATTTACGCCTTGAAATGGCCTGCATCCGTGATTGCAACTCCAGCAAGGAGAAGGGCTTTGGAAGATAATCATCTGCGCCAAGGTCCAGGCCCTTTATCCGGTCTTCCAGGTTTCCCCTGGCAGTAAGAATGATGTATGATGCATTGGGACACATTTTTTTTGTTTCATCCAGCAGTTCCAGGCCATCACTATCCGGCAGCCCGAGATCAAGAAGGATAAAGTCATATTCATTTTCAATCATCAATTTCTTTGCCTCCGTCGCTGTAAAAGCTTTGTCGCAGAGATAAAAAGCCTTCTCAAGAAAAATCTTCATTTCCCGTGCAAGTGATTTTTCATCTTCAATGATTAATACTGTCATGGTTTCAGAACTGATAATAAAAGCTAAAAGTAAAGAAAGAATTTACATTACCGGTAGTTGTTTGCACATGGTCACTGAGTAATGAAAACTGGTAAGCCGCTTCTATTACATAATTCCCGCGGTTATAAGCCAGTGGAAGTTTAAAATTATAAGACAGAAGATTAAAAGCGGTTGTCATTACTGTATCGGTATGTTGATTAGAATTTGGGCGCCCAAAAATGGGTACCGGTAAAACTCCCAACAGACTATCCCTGATTTTTTTCTCTTTGATGTACGTCTGGTAAAAATGCTGAGTTCCACCAACAATATTTGCTAAAGGAGTTATCGTAACCACATCTTTTTTACCGATACTAAAAAGGCTGATCTGTTTGGAAATAGCGGCTGTTACAAAGGCGTCACTGGTTTTTCCAAATGCATAATCTCCTGTGAGGCTTGTGGTAAGCCACTTTTCAAAAGAAAGTGCAGCACTGGCATTATCGGTATTTGCGGCCTGTAGCAAAGGTGAATTATTAGCATAGAAGCTATGGCTGTAACTCAAATCTGTTGTCAGATCTTTTGCCAGTTTAAAGTTTACTCCGGCACCCAGGCTACCGGCAGAAAACGTAGAACTTTTGTCATTCAAAAGTTTATAGGTCTGGCCTGTTAAATAGAAACCGGACTTAAGCTGGTAGTTAACAGCAACGGCGGCGTATGGGATTTTTTCCTCGGCACGTTGCCCGTAATAACTTGCATTATTTGAATAAACGGCAGCAAGGGTTAATGTGGATTTTGATGAAGTACTGTCGACAGCAGTGGAATCAGTTTGTGCTACACAAAATTGACTGCATATTGTTATCGAGAGAATGAATAAAATCGTTTTCATAATGGTTTTCATATCTGAGATTAATGAAGAATTTTAATAACCGGTTTGACAATAGGTTTGATGATTTTAACCTTTGGTACATTTACATTTACAGGAACCGGAATTGGCTGCCGGTGCGTCTTTGGAAGTACTTTAATTGTCTTTACCTTTTTTTTATCTTTTGTATTCACAACGGTTTGTTCAGGCACGGGCAGGGTAGTATCCTTAATAGAATTGATCAGGCTTTCCCTGAAAACAATAGTTGGCTTGCCCCCGGTGGCAAGTGACAATTTTGGAAGAAACCCAACCAATAATATTGCTACCAAACTTTTTAATATAATTGAACCTTTCATTATTTAAATTTAAAAAACAGGTTTTGCAATTTAATGCAAAACCTGTTTTTATTCTTACTTAATGTGAACTCCAACACCAGCCTTCGTTTTTACAGAAACCGGTACTTTTACAGCGGATGCTGAAGCAGCACCAGCATGTATTGTGTTTGCAGAGGAAGCTTTTATCTTTTTGCCTGAATTTCTGATCTTCTTTACATGGGTTTTTACATGACCATTGCTTTTAACATTTGCGTTTGCACTGCCTTCTACATCTGAATGAACAGAGCCGGATTCGCTTTTCCCATCAGAGGCAATACTACTGATCAACTTTCCTTTTTCTTTTCCCTGAACCCCGGCATCTGATTTATCTGATGCGATGCCGCTGATCAGTTTACCTTTATCATTTGCTGTTGCAGAAGATTTTTCTGCTGCTGCAGCTTTGTGTCCATTTTTTAGGACATTTGATTGTACGTTGGCTTCAGAGGAAGCATTTGCATTTGCATTGGTTTTTACTTTGTCCGATTTAATTTCTGATTTTCCTTTAACTGTTGCATTCGTGTTTACATTTGTTTGTGCAAAAGAGGCAGTTGCCAGAAATAATGCTGCTGAGAATAATAATGTCGTTTTCATGTTTTTTTGTTTAGATTAATAATAATTACGAAAGCAAACTTAGAATCCGAAGATGAAGAGAAGATGAAAAATGAAAAAGTTTTTTACAAATAAAATCAGAAGTGAAATTTTTTATAACCTTAAAACAAAAAGCAAAAGATTTAAAATCTGAAGCACAGATTTTATTGATTGCTTACAGGGATTCGAGAACACCCCTTTCTGCAAAAATTCTAATTGGCATTACAATGGGGTATCTGCTAAGCCCGATTGACCTCATTCCTGATTTTATTCCTGTTCTTGGCCTTTTAGATGATCTGATAATTGTTCCTTTATTAATTACACTTTCGATAAAACTGATCCCCAAAAATATATTAGAGGAGGCAAGGCAAAAGGCAAAATCAGATCCCCGGATTTTAAAAAAGACAAATTGGATAGTTGCCTTTGTAATTATATTGCTATGGCTTATGATTTTATATTTTGTTTTCCGGCGTTTAAGTTAATGGTGAACCATTTCTGTTTGGAATTAACCTGCGCAGCTTTCAAATATTCTTTTAGATTTGCACAATTATTTCGGGTAGTGGCGCAGTCCGGTAGCGCACACGTCTGGGGGGCGTGGGGTCGCAAGTTCGAATCTTGTCTACCCGACTTTACAAAACCTGAAACTGTGATGTAGTAAAAGTTTCAGGTTTTTAAATTTATCATTTTAGGAAAAAATAAGGAATAATTTTAGATAAAATATAAGTTTATAATTGCGCCACCATTGTCAAAAGGCAAACCGTTATGTGCAAGTGGCACAAACTTCTCAATTTTTGATTATGACTACAACTGAAACTCTACAACTACTATATTTAGGGATTGTTTCTTTATCAACAGTTGTTTATTCTGTTCTCACATGGAAATTAGTTTCAGAAACCAGGAGAATGCGAGAATTTCAAATCACCCCAGACGTAAATATCTTTTTCGAACGAGCGGAAGCGGAGAAGCGGATGCAAGTCTTGTACATATAGTTTTTAAAATGTCTGGACAAGGATACGCAAGCAAAAACTTTGAAAATTACGACAACAAAATTTGGGATATAAAATCTAACGGAATAATACCGATAGTTTTTATTCAAATCAAAGTATAAAATATTATTTTACTGATCTATCTCGAAATAATCAGAAAAAAATAGATGACTATCTTGAAATTAGAATTACTTATGAAGACATAAACAGTAAAAAATTCAGTAAAAACACAAAATTATCATTGCTCCAATTTTCAAAAACAGGTGTAATCACTCCTCCCGATAATTACATTGGACGTATCTCCTATGAACTGTCGGAAATCAAAAAATTATTAAAAGAAAAATATAAGGTATAATGGTGATTGCCTACACATAACAACTAAGGCTCCGTTGGGTGCGTAGCACCAACAATGAAGCCTTAGTTGTTGGTGACATGTGCTTTCTTTTTACTAAACTATGAACTTGAAATTAATTTGTCTTTTCAAATAG
>Ga0157370_10005049_pt1 | contig 14906 bp, 16 predicted proteins | sample C35metaG_FD_113463 | JGI IMG/M metagenome (GOLD analysis project Ga0157370, IMG submission 113463) | Corn rhizosphere microbial communities from Kellogg Biological Station, Michigan, USA - C3-5 metaG | ecosystem: Host-associated > Plants > Roots > Rhizosphere > Soil | place: USA: Michigan...
GAGCGGATTTTTGGCGAAGCGTTCCAGATACGGACCGAAATCGGGCTTGTCGGGCTGCAGGCTGCCGACAACCCCGACGAACAGCGGGTCGCTGTCGGCCCGCTCCAGAATCCAGAGATTGTCTTCCAGCCAGGGGCTGGCCTCGATCACGATGGAGCCGACGATCCCCGTGGGCGCTGCAAGGCCATGATAGATCTCCGGCAGGGCCAGTTGCGGTGGCTGGCCCTTGGGCCCGGAATAGGGGACGCCTTGCGGCCGGCGGGGATCGAACAAATGGCAATGGGTGTCGATGATGGGGATGCCCGCACTTTGCGCGCAGGCGACGCTGCCGCTCATTGCGGACGCAGCCATGCCAGCAAGGACGTCGCGGCGCTTGAGATTCATCATGGCCTCCGTGATGTCGGATTGAACCGCAAAACCGGGTCTTGTTCACCGGTTGCCGCGCCAGAACTTCTCACGGCAACACTGGGATATCTCACCAAGTGAGATTTCCGGGGCGGGCGGGTTTGGCGGGGGCCAAGCCCTGTGATGAGATCGGGCCAGGATAAGAACAGACAATGAGCGTGAAGCCGGGCCTGACTGAGCGGATCAAGATTGCCATAATCGGTTCAGGCAATATCGGCACCGATCTGATGATCAAGGTCGCGCGCACCTCCGCGGTGCTCGAGGTGGCGGCGCTCGTGGGCATCGATCCGAAATCCGACGGCCTGGAGCGCGCGCGCCGGCTGGGCATCTGTGCGGTGGACACCGGACTGGAAGGGCTCGCGCGACTCCCAGCGTGGGAGGAGGTCGGCATTGTTTTCGACGCCACCAGCGCCGCCGCGCACAAGCAGCACAACACTATCTGCCAGGCCGCGGGCAAGGTGGTGATCGACCTGACACCGGCAGCGATCGGCCCCTATGTGATTCCGGTGGTCAATGGCGAGGCGCATCTGACAGGCGGGAACCTCAACATGGTCACCTGCGGCGGGCAGGCCACGATTCCCATCGTTGCCGCGGTCAGCCAGGTGGCGAAGGTGCATTATGGCGAGATCGTCGCCTCCATCGCATCCAGGTCCGCGGGACCCGGAACGCGCGCCAACATCGACGAGTTCACCCAAACCACCGCGCGGGCCATCGAAAGCGTGGGCGGGGCCGGGAAAGGCAAGGCGCTTATTATTCTCAATCCCGCCGAGCCTCCCATGATGATGCGGGATACCGTTTTTACCCTGTCCTCGGGCGCCGATGAGAAGACGGTCGAGGCGTCCATCCTGGCGATGATCGAGAAAGTACAGGGCTATGTGCCGGGCTATCGCCTGAAGCAGGCTATCCAGTTCGAACGGTTCGGCTCCAACAATCCGGTGCACATTCCCGGCCTCGGTGACTTCGAGGGTCTCAAAACCTCGGTCTTTCTTGAAGTGGAGGGGGCGGCCCACTATCTGCCCGCCTATGCGGGCAATCTCGATATCATGACGTCAGCCGCTTTGCGGACGGCGGAAAAGATTGCCGACCGCATGCTCATGCAGCGGGTCGCCTGATGTTCAATCCCGATACCGGTCGCCTCTACATCCAGGATGTCACCCTCCGCGATGGCATGCATGCGATCCGCCATCTCTATGGCATCGACCATGTCGTCCGAATCGCCGGCGCGCTGGACGCGGCGGGGGTCGATGCCATCGAGGTGTCCCATGGCGACGGCCTCAACGGCTCGTCCTTCAACTATGGATTTGGCGCGCACACCGATTGGGAATGGATCGCCGCGGCGGGCAAGGTGGTCAGGAAGGCGCGGCTGACGACGCTTCTTCTGCCCGGCATCGGCACGGTCGAAGATCTGCACCGCGCCTTTGACATGGGCGTGACCTCTGTTCGCATCGCCACCCACTGCACCGAGGCCGACATCGCCAAGCAGCATATCGGGTTTGCCCGCAAGCTGGGCATGGACGTCTCTGGCTTTCTGATGCTGAGCCATATGATCGAGGCCGGGCCGCTCGCCGAGCAGGCCAAGCTGATGGAGGACTATGGCGTCCACTGTGTCTATGTGACGGACTCCGGCGGCGCCCTGGACATGGATGGTTTTCGCGAGCGGCTTGAGGCCTATGACCGGGTGCTGCGGCCCGAAACCGAGCGCGGCGTGCATGCGCATCACAATCTGTCGCTGGGGGTGGCCAATTCCATCGTCGCCGCGCAAACCGGCGCCGTGCGGATCGATGCCAGCCTGGCCGGCATGGGAGCTGGAGCCGGCAACGCGCCGCTGGAAGTTTTCATCGCCGCGGCGAACCGCAAGAATTGGCATCACGGCTGCGATCTTTTCCAGCTCATGGATGCGGCCGAGGATCTGGTCCGGCCCCTGCAGGATCGACCCGTGCGCGTGGATCGCGAAACGCTCAGCCTGGGCTATGCCGGCGTCTATTCCTCCTTCCTGCGCCACGCCGAAAAGGCCAGCAAGGACTATGGGGTGGATGTCCGCCGCATTCTGGTGGAGCTCGGGCGCCGCCGGATGGTGGGCGGCCAGGAAGACATGATCGTCGATGTCGCGCTGGACCTGGTCAAGCAAGAGGAGGACACGGAGAACGGCCATTATGAAGGGCGGTTCTGATGGCCCCTGTTGGGGAACAGCGAGCCGCTCTCGGTGATCGGCCGGATCGGCACGCGCGAGACGGCCGAGCGCGTCGCCGCACATATCCTTATGAAACCGGGCCAGCGCGCGAGGTTTATGGGAGTATGGCACCCCCCTTAAGCGCCCACCATTTTCGGCCGTTTCTAAGAATGCATCGCTCCGAGGAGCGACTGTGGCTTGACTGCGAGCATTGAAAGTAACCTATTGGCGCTGGGGTAACCGCAGCGCGGGCGTACAGTGAAAATTCATTTTCTGGCCCTTGATGGTCTTCGGGGAGTGGCCTCCCTGGCGGTCGTAATTTCTCATGTTACTGCGTACACCGCAGGGGAGACGGCTCTTTCTCACGCGTTTCTTGCTGTGGACTTCTTCTTCGTTTTGAGCGGCTTCGTCATAGCCCATGCTTACGAGCAACGCCTTCTCTCCGACATGAGGTTGGGGCAGTTTGCCAAGCTGCGCATCGTCAGGCTGTGGCCATTAATAATTGCGGGCCTTGCGCTTGGTGCCTTTTATCTTGCCGTGAAGGACCATCTCCGCCCGGGTGAAGCCGTCGGGGCGTCTTATATCGCGACGGCGTTTGCTTTCGGTCTAATTTTGTTTCCTCTCAATACAGTTGTGGGTACGCAGGGTTACCCGCTGGATCCGCCTTGCTGGTCTCTGTTTTTTGAGGTGGCCGCAAATGGCCTTTACGCGCTCTTGTGTCGCCTTCGCCTAATTTCGCAGGCGGTACTGGTAACGATAATAGCTTGCTCGCTTCTCGGCCTAATCGCCGAATCTCGGTTTAAGGTGTGGGATAGCCCACTGAATGTCCCCAATCGACTTGCTCTTTTCCTCTCATTTCTTGAGGGATTTTCGCGCGTAGGTTTTGGCTTTTTCGTCGGTGTGCTGCTTTACCGCCACCGAAACAACAAAGTCTTACTGCGAATACCAGCGTTGCATCCGGGGATCGCGAGCGTTCTCTTGCTGGCATTATTTGCAGCACCGCCATTCTCTACCAACGCGTATGATCTTGTCGTGGGCGCATTGGTGTTGCCCTCAATCGTCGCCGCCTCCGTCCACTATCAACCTCGGGGACGTGGAGATACGCTTTGTCGTTTCAGTGGTTGGTTGTCTTATCCCCTTTATGTTGTGCACTATCCCCTTCTGTTCTCGATCGCAGGCGTGGCCAAAATAATTGGTGGATCGGGGCGGATGCCAGTAGCGCTGATTCAGGCTGTGTCCATATTGTCCTGTCTAGTTTTCGCCTTTTTTATCGGAAAGTTCTATGATGAACCGGCGCGTGAGTGGCTCGGTAAAGTAGTGCGGGCTAGGTTTTCGGGGCTTCATGTGCCCGGTGGCTAGCCCAGAACACTAAACCCGAACCAATATGGGGGTGGTGTCTCGGCAAGTTCGGCAAACTGAGTGTGCCCTTTCGCGCGAATTTTTCCTGTTTCGCACCGGTCTCAAGACGGAGGGTAGACCTTATGGGCGCTGTTGGCGGGCTGGCTCGGTCAAGCGTTTTTCGTTCGCGAGCGATGCTAATAATTCTGCAATCTTGTCAGTCGGCAGCCTTGGCGCCCCTCGGCTTGGACATGACCGTATTATCCAGCCTCTAGCAATCGTATCGGAAGTCATTTGGCCGCCGTGCTCAAGCCTCACCAGGGGATGCCTCATTGGTGCGTAACCAGACATAGATGGCAGGGATCACAAGAACGGTGAGAAGGGTAGAGGAGGCCAGTCCGAACAGCAGCGAGATTGCGAGACCCTGGAAAATTGGATCGGTCAGGATCGTTGCTGCGCCGATCATGGCTGCCAGCGCCGTCAGCAATATGGGGCGAAAGCGAGTTGCGCCTGCTTCGAGCAGGACTTCACGCAATGGTTTTCCGGGTGCGGCGCCGTGCCGGATGAAATCCACCAACAGGATGGAATTGCGCACAATGATGCCGGCCAGTGCAATGAAGCCGATCATGGAGGTGGCGGTGAAGGGCGCGCCGAACAGCCAGTGTCCCAGTACAATGCCGATGAGCGTGAGAGGGATTGGCGTCAGGATCACCAGCGGCAGGCGAAAGCTTTTGAACTGCGCGACCACCAGCACATAGATTGCCAAGATCGCTACGCCGAACGCGGCACCCATGTCGCGGAATGTCACCCAGGTCACTTCCCACTCCCCATCCCACAGGAGTGAGGGTTTGGTTTCATTTTCGGGCTGCCCGTGGAAGGCCAGGGTGGGCCGGGGCAGGGGCCCCCAGTCGTGCGATTTGACCAGCTTGTCCACCGCCATCATGCCGTAGAGCGGAGCCTCGAATTCACCGGCCAATTCGGCCGTCACCATGTCCGCGTAATGCCCATCCCGGCGAAACATCACCGGCGTGCCTTTTTCCTCGCTGACGCTCACCACATCGCCCAATTCCACGACCGCCTTGTTACCCGGCTGGGCGTTGGCGGGGATCGGTGTGGATGCCAGTTTCTGCGACCAGGAAAGATCTGCCTTGGGCTCGCGAACCACGATCTGGATGGGGTCCCGGTCCGTGCCGCGATGGGAATAGCCGACCGGCGCACCGCCAAGCAGGGCCTTCAGCGTGTCATAAACGTCGTTCTGTTCGACACCGAAATATTCCAGCTTGTCCTGATCGATGGAAATGCGCAGGCGCGGCCTGGGATCGCCCCAACTGTTGTCCACATCCACGATATAGGGCACTTGGCGGAACAGTTTCTCGGTTTCCTGCGCGGTTGCGCGGCGCGTCTTGCTGTCAGGTCCATAGATTTCCGCCAGCAGGGTCGATAGCACGGGCGGGCCCGGCGGTACTTCCACCACCTTCACCACGGTGCCTTTGGCAAACGCCAGCGCGCCGATGCGCTTGCGAAGGTCGATGGCGATGGCGTGGCTTTCTCGTGAACGCTCGGACTTGTCGACGAGGTTGACCGTCAATTCTCCCATCTCCGGCTGCTGCCGCAGATAGTAGTGCCGCACCAGGCCATTGAAGTTGAACGGGGCAGGCGTACCCGCATAGGCGGCGATGGAGGTTACCTCGGGCAATTGCCGCGTGACGGCGGCGGCGCGGAACAGCGCCCTGCCGGTATCTTCCAGACTTGCGCCCTCAGGGAGATCGACCAGCACTTCCAATTCCGATTTGTTGTCGAAAGGCAGCAGTTTGACCGTTACGCTTTTCGTGACGAACAGCAAACATACCAGGACGGTCGCGCCCGCCACGTAGAGCAGGAAACGTTTGGCGTTTTGCCGCGATGCGACGACGGGCGCGGCGAGGCGCCGGTAGAGCGCGCCCAGCTTGCCCTCGCCATGCGCGGCATGCATATGGCGCCGGCGCGGCTTGCCGGAAACCTTTAGAAGCGCCCAAGGCGCAATCACCATCGCCACGAAGAAGGAAAACAGCATGGCCGCCGACGCATTGGCGGGAATGGGCGCCATATAGGGGCCCATCATACCGGAGACGAACAACATCGGCAGCAGTGCCGCCACCACGGTTAGCGTGGCGACGATGGTGGGATTGCCGACTTCGGCCACCGCCTCGATGGCCGCCGTCATGCGATCGCGTCCGTCCGCCATCGCCCAGTGGCGAGAGATGTTCTCCACCACCACGATCGCGTCATCCACCAGAATGCCGATGGAGAAGATCAGTGCGAACAGGCTGACCCGGTTGATGGTGTATCCCATCAGGTTGGCGGCGAACAGGGTGAGCAGGATGGTGGTGGGGATGACGATGAGGGTCACGCCGGCCTCGCGCCAGCCGATCACAAAGCCGATCAGCAGGACTATGGAGACCGTCGCCAGCCCCAGATGGAACAGCAACTCATTGGCCTTGTCGTTAGCGGTCTTACCATAGTCGCGGGTGATCTCGACATGAATGTCGGCGGGGATCACGGTGCCCTTCAGCGCGTGGGCCCTCGCCACCAGTGCCTTGGATACCACCACGGCATTGGCGCCTGCGCGCTTGGCGAAGGAGACGGTCACGGCTGGCGCCGTGTCCCAGCCGCCGGTGTCACGTCTCAGCATCCAGACATGCTGTTCAACCGGGCTGGGGCCGATCAACACCTTGGCGAGATCGCGCACATAGACCGGCCGCCCATCGCGCGTGGTAACGAGGAGAAGACCGATGTCCGGCACGCCGTTCAGTGTGCGCCCCGCCACGGCCTGCACCATGCGCCCGTTCTGACGTAGTTGCCCCGCGAGGAAGGAGCGGTTGGCGCCCGCGATCTTGGCTTCGAGCTGCTGCAGCGTGACCCCGTACAGGGAAAGCTTCTCCGGGTCCGGCTCGACGCTGATCTCGTTCGGGGTGCCACCGGCGATATAGGTCAGGCCGACATTGTCCACCTTGTCAAGCTCAGCCTGGACCTTCTCGCCCAACTGATAGAGATCTTTCTCGTTCCAGCGGCCGGCAGCCTTGGCGAGGGGAGAAAGCGAGAGCGTGACGATGGCGACGTCGTTGATCCCCCGCCCGATCATGAGCGGCTCGGGAATGCCCAGTGGCATGCGGTCGTAATTGGCCCGCACCTTGGCCTGGACGCGCAGAATGGCATCGTCCTCGCTTGTGCCCGTGAAGAAGCGGGCCGTTACCATCACACGGTCGTCCTGGGTCTGGCTGTAGACATGTTCGACGCCATTGATGCCCTTGACGATCTCCTCCAGCGGCTTGGTCACGAGCTCGGCTGCATCGGGCGCCTTGAGGCCGTCGGCCTGGACGATGATATCCACCATCGGCACGCTGATCTGCGGCTCCTCCTCGCGCGGTATCATCATCAAGGCGATGAGGCCGAACATGAGTGCGGCGACGAGAAAGAGCGGCGTCAGTGGCGAGGTGATGGTGGCGCGCGTCAGCCGTCCGGAAAGCCCCAGGTTCATGGCTTCAGCAGCCGGTCGCCAGCCTTGAGCCCGGAAAGAATCTCGAGCTCGGCCGGCTTGCCGGGCCGGTCCTGTTCCTCACCGCGCTGCACCGGCACATCGATTGCGCCGTCTTCGCGGGTCCAGACGCGGGCATAGTCGATCCCGGCACGGGTGACTATCAGCGGTTCCGGAACCAGGATGGTGTTGCGGCTGCCGGCGGAAACCCACACGCGCACGCGCTGTCCCACAAAATAGTCACCGACGCCGGCAACGATCGCGTCTGCCACCACGCGGCCGTTGTCCACATCGGGATAGATCAGGGAAACGGTGCCGAAGCGGGGACCGGAGAGGCCAAGATCTGCGCCGTCCAGCCGTACCGGATCGCCCGCTTTGAGGAAGCGGGCATGACGTTCGGGGACCTCCAGCCGCAACACGAAATTCTGTTGGGCGACGGTTGCGATTGTGTCGCCCGCCATGACCACCGTGCCGGCCGTAACTGGGACGGTAATGATGCGGCCGGAGGTGGGCGCGGCAACTTGTCCCTCGGTTGCCTGCTCACGGACCACGGCGCCCTGGGCCATCACCGATCTCAGGTTGCTCTGGGCGACGTTATAGTTGGTGCGTGACTGGTCATACATGTTTCGGGCAATGGCGCCCGCTCCGATCAGCCGCTGCGCGCGATCGAAATCCGCCTTGGCCTGATCCATCTGTGCACGGGCGGCTGCGACCTGGGCCGCATAGGCATTGCTTTGCAGGGCCAGCTTGGGGTCGCCGACCATGGCGATGACCTGGCCCTGGCTGACAAAGTCACCCTGGCGCACCTTGAGGGACAGGATCGTGCCGGCCGTGCGCACACGGGCGGGAACCGTGTAGGTGGACTGGATAGTGGCGAAGACCGATTTTTCGTCCGCAATGGATTGGCTTTTCACCAAATAGGCCGGAGGCGGCGGCGCGGGATGCGCGGGCGGTGGAGGACCGAAACCGAAAAAGGCGAGGATGCCGGCGAGGAGGTGCATGACTAGCGCTCGCGAGGCCTTCCAGTGCCCGGGTCGATGGCCATCAGGGGAAGCCCTGCTTCTTTCCACGCTTTGATGCCGCCAGCCAGATGCCCGGCAATGGGAAGTCCAGCCGCGCCGGCCGCCGCCATGGCCTTGGCCGAGCGCATGCCGCTGCCGCATTGGAAGACAATCTGGGTCTTTCCGGTATCGGGCAGCGCGCGCGGGTTGAAGGTGGAAAGCGGGTAGAGCAAAGCACCATGGATGCGCTCGGCGGCATATTCCTCGGGCTCACGCACGTCGATCAGAAGAACCGAGCGCTCTGCCACTCGGCGCGCCACGTCACAGGGTTCGAGATCCGCGGCCATGGCCTGCTCCTGTGGTTTTGCGCGCCCGGGCGGGAGGGCAGATCACCGGTTCTCCGCAATAAACTTCGTAGAGAGTGCCCACCAGACGCCGAACAGGCTCGCTCGCAAGTGCGTACCAGATGGTTTGACCCTCGCGGCGTGTAGAGACCAGTCCGTCCTTGCGCAGCAACGCGAGATGCTGAGAGACGGTAGAGTCTCGCACGCCCAGAAAATGCGCCAGGTCGCCCACCGAATGCTCGCCGTCAATCAGCTGGCACAGGATCATTAGCCGGTGACGGTTGGCGAGCGCCTTCAGCATTTCCTCGGCCGCAGCGGCCTGGTCTCGCATCTGATCGATTTGTTTCTTCATAGTTGCGTATATACGATTATTCGAATATACAATCAAGAGCCTGTTTTAAGATGCCGCCGGAAGGGGCCGCCGCATTGATCCGCCTCAACGCGGCCGCAGCCCGCGGGCCGCATAAGGAGACTGAAAGGAGCACATCATGGCAAAAGTGGTGATCGTGGGTGCCGGTCTCGGAGGCACTCTCATGGCCTACGAGATGAAGACCGAACTGGGTAAGGGGGATTCCCTCACCGTGATTGGGCAGGGTCCGCTCTATCACTTTGTTCCCTCAAATCCCTGGGTGGCGGCCGGCTGGCGCGATCGGGACGAGGTGGAGATCGACATCACCCAGGTGATGGCCCGCAAGGGGATCGAATATCTCAGCCAAGGCGCGGCGCGCGTGCATGCCGACGAGAACCGCGTCGAACTGACCGATGGTTCCAGCGTGCCTTACGATTACCTGGTGATTGCCACCGGTCCGGATCTGGCCTTCGATGAGATACCCGGCCTCGGTCCTCAAGGGTTCACACAATCCATCTGCCACGTGGATCATGCAGAAAAGGCTTTCGCAGCACTCGAACAGTTCTGCGCCAATCCGGGGCCCATCGTTGTGGGAGCGGTGCAGGGCGCTTCCTGTTTTGGCCCGGCCTATGAGTTCGCCTTCATTCTCGACACCGAACTGCGCAAGCGGCGCATTCGTGACAAGGTGCCGATGACTTTCGTGACGCCCGAGCCCTATATCGGCCATCTGGGGCTGGATGGGGTCGGCGACACCAAAGGCCTGATGGAAAGCCAGTTGCGCCAGCGTCACATCAAATGGATCACCAACGCTCGGCTACATCATGTCGAAAGCGGCAAGATGACGGTGGAAGAGATCGGCGAGGACGGCGCGCTGAGAAAGACCCATGAATTGCCTTTCGGTTATGCCATGATGCTTCCGGCGTTTCGCGGCGTTCCGGCTGTGCGCGGCGTCGAAGGTCTCACCAATCCGCGCGGATTCGTGATCATCGACAAACAGCAGCGCAATCCCAAATATCCCAATGTCTTTGGCATCGGCGTGGGCGTTGCCATCGCGCCGGTGGGCCCCACCCCGGTGCCGGTGGGCGTGCCCAAGACGGGATTCATGATTGAATCCATGGTGACCGCCACGGCCAAGAATATTGGCGCCCTGCTGCGCGGCGAGAAACCGGTCGCGGAGGCGAGCTGGAATGCCGTGTGCCTCGCTGATTTCGGCGATGGCGGCGTCGCCTTTGTGGCTGAACCGCAGATCCCGCCCCGCAACGTCAATTGGTCGGCGCAGGGCCGCTGGGTGCACTATGCCAAAGTCGCGTTTGAAAGATATTTCATCCGGAAGATACGCAAGGGCGAGAGTGAGCCCATTTATGAACGCTGGATCATGGAAGGGCTCGGCATCCGCCGTCTCGCCGCGCCGCGCAACAAGGGAGAAGCCGCATGAATCTCGATCGCGCCGTGCTCGCTTTCGCGGGCCTTGTCGTCCTTCTCGGTGTTGGCCTTTCGTGGCTCTATAATCCGTGGTGGCTCCTGCTAAGCGCTTTCGCCGGTCTCAATATGATTCAGGCCTCGTTCACTGGATTCTGCCCCGCGGCAATCATCTTCCGCCGGTTCGGCATCAAACCCGGTGAAGCCTTTAAATAAAGGGTGGTGTTCCAACTCGGAAAAGTCCGTGCTGTCACCGCCACGGCGTTTCTTTTGTACGGAGGCGCGTGGGGGGACCAGCGATCGCCGGTCCCACCCACCTATTCCCGGTGGCGAGCATCCGGGGACAGAGGTTTGTCAGTCGTGGGTTATTACGGCGACAACGCAACGGCTGAGAGAACAGCAACGGCACCGATGCCGACCAAAGCCGCTGCCCCCAACAGGCCCAGAACTAACTCGTGAGCCCTTTCAAGAATACGGATCGGGCGACGCGTGACGATGCGATACATGAGGTCTCCTGCGCGCACTGTGCGCGGCAGATACAGGGGTGACCGATCCGGAATCCGAACCGGCAGGCCGCCTCTAGCTTTGCTAGGATGGCGGGAGCACCTGCAGCGATGCGCGCTTTGATGCGCCTGTCATCGTATCCGCAGGGTGGGCACCCAACGCGACCGTTTCCTCACTACGCAACAATCCTGCTACTCTGGGAAGCGCAGTGACAGGACCGGGTTACAGCTAGCTCGGTTCCCGCCATTGGTATGCAGATACCGTGCGAGTCTCTCTTTTAGGTTTTTTGGGTCTGGCCCCACGGTTTGTGCGGACAATTCCCGAAAGAGGGCTTGTTTGAAGTGCTGGGGAAGTTCATCCCAGTGAGCCACAACGGCGCCCCCTAGATATTTCAGGATTTCATCTCCATCCGAAATCATTCGGGATGGGGCGTCGGCGGTTCCAGGCCAAACCCATGCCCCGCCTTCATTTTCCCACGCCGAAAGGGCGTCCCTCATGTCCATATTTACAGCCCCGCCATATTTAGGCAGCGCACCAGCGGGAGGCGAACGGGGATCATAGCGGCCCACAATCGTTTCTCTCATGAAAGGGAAACGTTCTGGAGCTTCAAAAAGTCCGGCTCCATAGTCTCTGCAAGCGCAAAACCAAAAAAATACTAGGACTGATCATTATTGACCAGAAAGTGTTTGAGTTTCAGCTCACTGCTTATCTGCGGGGAGGCCTTCTCCCGGCCCCTTCGACAACGCCTCCCAATGCAAACTAGCCCGGCATAGCCCATCCGCCGGGCTAGCTTTTTCCTTTCAAGGCCAAGCAATTCTAGGAAAAATCGGCGCTCGGCCCTGCTTTTCAGGATTGTCGTTTCCTTCGCTGGGCTACCTGGGGGCGCGTCGACCGCTTGCCAGGGGAGCAAAAAGCCTTCAGACGGCCATTTTACTTGTTTCATCAAATGACGCGGCGTTAGCGCGCTCCCCGGCCGAGAAGGACAGCGGGAATGGTCATCGCTATGACCTTTATGTCCAGGCCGATACCGCCGCACTTTCGTGCGTAGATGGTGTCGAAAGCGACCCGGCGCCTGTAAGAGACATCACTGCGCCCATTTACCTGCCACAGACCCGTGATGCCGGGCCGGCAATGATAATAGTGGCGAATGCGATGGCCGTATCGAACGGTTTCAGACTCCACAATGGGCCGCGGCCCGACAATGCTCATTGATCCCATCAAGACATTTATGAGCTGCGGAAGCTCGTCCAGACTGGATCTCCTGAGAAATTGTCCCACCCAAGTAATTCTCGGGTCGTCACGAAGCTTCCGACGCTCCGCCCAGTCGGCCACGGCGCCTTTGTCTCGTTTGAGCAGTTCCTGGAGTCTTTGCTCCGCATCACGACGCATGGTGCGAAATTTGAGGACGCCAAACGGGCGGGCGTTCATTCCCGTACGCTGCTGCCGATAGATGATTGGGTCGCCATCCATTGCGACCAGAGCCGCGACGACGACGAGAATCGGGAACAAAAAAACAAGCAACAGGAGTGCGACAATTATATCAAAGGCTCGCTTCCATTTCGGAAACTCATTGATAGCGCAGAAATGTGCCGCCCCCGGACGTTGCCTTGTCGAAGGGTGCGCGGACGTGGATTGGAAAGATTTCACCCACACCGCGACGGCCAGCGGAATCGCCACTATTGCTTTTCCTTCGCGAACTCGTTTGCAAGCAGTCGCGTCAGGATCTGGTAATTGACGTTTTCCGTCTCGGCTTTCAGCTTTTTGCGAAAACGAGCGATGTCTCGCCTGTGATCCGAGCTCGCTCGCCGTGTTTCTTGTATCACTTTCATCATGATGGGCGCCCGATCCAAGATGCAAGCGTACCTGTGCATTGAGCTCTCACGTCTTTAAGCCTGCCCGAAAGGGCGAACGGCAAAGGATGGCCCTTCTCTGATACAAAATCTGTATCGGATTGATCATAGGGTGGGGGCGGGGACTTGATGCGCCTTCGAGTGAGTCGCGAAGACCTCATCGGCCGTCTTCTTTGTTTTTCCCGAGGACAACGAGGTTATGTCGCATTTTGCAGGAAGTTCAGGGCTCAGGTCAGGTCGTGAGGTTCCGCAGCGGGCTCACGGTCAGCCGGCGAAAGCGGCCGGTTTGAGGTTCAGGAATTGGCATACGCCGATCGGGGAATAGAGCCGGTCGTAAATCTCGAGACAGCCATTCTGCAGCGGGTAGGGACCGCCAAACAATATAAAGGCCGGCTCGTCCTCAGCCCGCGTTCCAGGATATGTCGTGCTGGTGAGGTACCAACCGGAGCCGCTCCAACCCTGAGCGTCCGCCTTCGGAAGGGGCGCGGCCGCGCTTCCAAAAAAGCATGCCAGGATCGGAATAGTGAGGGCAAGCAGCCTCTTGCCCATCAGCGCGGCAAAACAATGGCTGGCAGATGCAAGGTTCCGAGCAGTCTCTCCGATCTGCTCGATCTCCGCATGGCCCCAGAAACCGCCATCTTGCGATCGCGGCGGGGAAACATCCCCTTCAGGCCTGGCACCGGGGCGGGAAGCTTGTGCTCGATACGTGTCATGAGTTTTGTCCTTTTTTCTGACTAGGGAACGCCCTGGCTCTGAGAAAGCCCACTCTTAAGTCCACAACAGTGCTTCCAGACAGCGCGGTTGGATGGCTGAAAACGGTGGCGACTCCACCGGCACGGCGCAAACTTGCACCTTCCGAGTCTCGTGGAACGTTCGAGGAAAAGGCCGTCGACTGAATTGGGCCCGAAGACTCGCAGAGGAAATATGCGACGCGGAGAAATGGGCTTTCGCGTGCCGCGCGCGTTGCCTACCACAACTTAACTCAAGGGCAAAAATTCCATGACAACTCATGCACAGTCCCGGTCTTCCGTGCACTCCAAAGCCAAGGTAGCCGATCTGAGTCCGAGCCAAGACAACCCAGGCAGCGGGCTTGCTGCATTTATCCAGCCTTCGTTGGCTCTCATGACGCTTGGCGAAATGCGCCGTGCAGGGCTGCGTTACTGGCTTTTCTGGCATACATCCGCGGCGCACATGCTAAGCAGGCAGTTGGAGATGCTGACGGCCGGAACGGCTGATATATCACTTGCTCAGCCCAAGCAGGGAAACCACGGCACCACAGCGGCATAGTCCTCTTGGCTACCAGGCGCCGACACAGGGATACCCAATGACGCTGCGCAAGGGCAGTCCGGCAGTCGATGCCGCCATGATTCCGCCCGCTACCATTCTTGCTCCGAACCTGGTTGTGCAGCCGGAGAAGAGCGAGCCCACAAACACCAACACCGATATTTCGGACCATCTTCGTCCAGCCGCGAGAGAGTCCGCACCAAACCGTGGTGCGCCGCCTTAGGTGGGCTAAGGGTTAGGCCGGCCGGGGCATCACGAGAATAACACCACAAACCGTGTCCCCCGGTTATCGGCGCCTCGGCCGAAGCCAAAATCGCCGCCGATTTTGCGAACCAGGGATTGGATAAGCTTCATTCCCAGCCCTTTGCATGCGGCAGGATCAAATCCGTCCGGCAGCGGGGGACCGTCGTTGCTCACCGACAAGGCGTACCCTTTATCAGGATCGGTATCCAGGCCGACGATGATGCGTCCCCTGCCATGTTTGAGGGCATTGGTGATCAGTTCGTTGGCAATGAAGCCCAGCGAAGTGGCGGTGGCGCTGGGGATGTTGATTTCACACCCCTCCACCAGGATGTCCAATCGCCGTGTGCCGCCGCCATCCGTGAGACCGCAGGTATCCTCGCAAAGTTCCTGAAGATACTTCTTCAGTCCCACGGTTTTTGTACCGTCATGAAAATGAAGCCGCCGATGCACCCGCTCGATCGTGGCGACACGATTGGCGGCAACCA
>Ga0157370_10005051_pt1 | contig 14903 bp, 22 predicted proteins | sample C35metaG_FD_113463 | JGI IMG/M metagenome (GOLD analysis project Ga0157370, IMG submission 113463) | Corn rhizosphere microbial communities from Kellogg Biological Station, Michigan, USA - C3-5 metaG | ecosystem: Host-associated > Plants > Roots > Rhizosphere > Soil | place: USA: Michigan...
AGGGATGCAACGTGAAGCCATATCGCGGGCTGCTTTGGCTCGCGGGCTGGCGGTGGACGATTGGTTTGCCGACGACTCAGCGCGCGACCGGTTCGATCGCCCCGGCCTGGTTGCGCTGCGGGAGCTCGCGAGGCGGGGGCGCTTGGGTGTCGTTTGGGTTTGGCGGCTAGATCGGCTGGGGGCGGGGGCGCTCGCGCTGCTCACCGTGGTCAAAGAGCTCCGCGCGACCGGCACCCAGATCTGTTCCGTGTCGGAGTCGTTCGACTCGTCCGGGCCGTTCGCCGATGCCATTTTGGCGGTGATCGGCGCGATGGCCGAAAGCGAGCTCGAGGCAATCCGCGCTCGCACGGCCGAAGCGCGCGCGCGCGCCGAGCGCGCCGGCAAGCACTGGGGCAGGCCGCCGGCGGGCTCCGACCAGCAACGGCTCGTGTTGTTCGAACAACTCGAAAAAGGGTTGACTTTACGGAGTGCCGCAAAAGCTGCTGGTTTGAGCTACGGTAGCGCGCAGCGCATAAAAGCTAACAGCCGTCAAGTTCCCTGATCGGGTGGGTCCTCACCGCCTAGCTCTACATCGGCACCCGGCCAATGCTGGAAGCGAGCGGACACGTAGGTGATGACGGCCGCGCGTTGCCGGGGTCCGAGCACCTCGAGCACTTCGCAGATCCGCCGAATGGCCGAAAACTCAACTTCGAGCGAAGCGTTTGCGGCCTGGATTTTCGCAGCGTCTTGGAGCGCCATGCGCCTAACGCTGGCGCCGGCGTCGTCGCGAGGCAAGCACGAGCAGCACGCCAGCGAACAGGCCCAGGCCGCCCGCTGCCTCCGCTTGCGCGGGGTTCGCCGAGCTCGGCCGCGCGACGGCGACGAGCAGCGGGAAGGGGTCGACGGCGTCGCCGCCGTTCGGGTGCACTTCGAAGTGCAAGTGCGGCGTCTTGCCGAGCGCATTGCCGCTCGTGCCTACGGCGCCGAGCTCGTCGCCGGCGGCGACGCGTCGCGGGAATTGGCCCACGTAGCTCGAAAGGTGCGCGTAGTAGTAGACGGTCCCGTCATCACTCCGCAGGTAGACGACGTTTCCCCCCTTGGGGTCCTCGCCTGCCCGCGCGTCGCCGGCGTCGACGGCCAGCAGCGCCGAGCCGACGGGCGCGAAGATGTCAGTGCCACGGTGCGAGCCGAACGCTTGCGCAAACTGAGGGCGCGCGCGCGGGTCGACCGGAAACACCTTCACGGCGACGGCCGGCTGAGGAGGGTGTAGCCCAGCACGAACAACTCGATCCCCACTGAGCCGGCAAGCCCTTGCTGCGTCGCCGATGCGCCTGGCCTCGAGAGAGCTCGGATGCCCGCAGCGATCAGCATGCCGCGCAGGATTACGTCGAAGCCGATCAGCGCTGCCCCCGACGCGCTTGGCTGCTTTAGAAAAGCCTGCGCGTGCGTCGACGATGGCAGGTCACCGACGTTCATAGGTGCGATCGGACCTGCGCGTACACGTCGCGCGCGTCCTGTTCGGTGCCGAAGCGTTTCGCGACAGTCATCTTGTCGACAGTGACCCCGAACACCGCCTTTTTGTTGACGACGAGAGAGCTGCCGTCGTCGAAGTGAACGACGATGCACACCCCTAGAGGGGTGTTGAATTGCTCGGCCGTAAGCGGGCCGAGATCTTTCGCCGGAGCTTGAGGCGCTGCGGTCGTCTTCTTTTTGTTCGACGACATCAGCGCAAACAGCAGCAGCGGGAGCGCGTTCATTCGATGATCGGCGACGAAGGCTCGCGCACCGTGGGGGTCTGCTGCTTCAGGAACGACTCGCCCGCGTGCGCCAAGCTCGCCAGCGCGTTGCACAGGTCAGTGAACGAGGCGAGGGCGGTGACCTTCGCCTTCGCCACTTCGTCGCGTCGCGTCTCTTCGTTGTCGTCGAGCTCGCTGAGGCGTGATTCGCGGCGCTCGTCGCGGTCGCGCACGTAGTCGAGCGCCTCTTTGAACAGCGGACCGAACGCGGCCGCGAATGCGTCGGGCTGCGCGGAAGCCTCGTGAGGCACGCCTCCCGAGGGGGGCATGGTGTCGACGACGAGCGAAACGGCTGGCGATCCGCACATGCCGCACGTCTCGACCGGCGCGCCGTGGAGGTTCCCGCAATCCTGACACTTGAATGTGGCCATAGAGCGGAAACCTACCATATTGCCCCAGTCTCACGGATCGTGAGACGCCGATTCACACTTCGTAGGAGTGGTCAAGAAAAAAGCGTTGCACGTGAAACACATTTGCCGGCAACAGTCACTCCACACGCCGCGTGGAGTGACCCAAAAACCCCCCCAAACGACCCCCTTGGATCCATGGTGGATCCAGTGGGTTTCGGCCGCTTGACCAGCGGGACCCAGAAGGGTACTTCTGGACCGGGCCGGCCGGTGCCCCACCCCCCCCCCGCCGGCCGCGCCCGACTTATGAGCACCAGAGAGCAAGAGGCGTTTCGTGTGTCGGTGGAACAGGCGAACCACGTGCTCAACCACTGCCCGGAGCCCATCACGTGCCTGCTTACTGCGGCCCTCGTGATCCTCTCTGTCGAGAGGCACATGGGCGAGGACGAGACGCAGCGCGTTTTGCAGGAGGTTTTGCGCAAGGAACGCGCCGCTAGACGTTCCGCGGCGGGGGAATGACCTATTTTCGGCGGTCGTCGTGGTGCTGGTTCGCAACGGCGTGGAGGCGCGGTAGGCTGCGCCGATGGCACGACGGCGAGTCAGCGACGGGACGTTGATGCAACTGATCGTGTTCTTCGGCCTCGTGTCGCTCTTCACCGGCGCGAAGGTGCTGGCGCAGCCGAGCCCGCCGCCGCCGCAGCCTTAGGGCTAACGCAGCGATCGCCGCGGAACCTTAGCTAATTCCCGCGCCGCTTGACCGGCCTTAGCTAATTAGCTAAGATGCCATTAATGCGCAAAAAACCATTAGCTAAGAAGCGAGCTCGAGCCGGCTCGAGCTCGTCAAAACCCTTAGCTAACAAAAAGCTGCCGGCGGTCGAGAACCGGCACACCAACGAAGGAGGGAGGTCGATCACCTATGAGCTACGACCGGTGCTCTGCGGCAAGCCGGGCTGCAAGCGCCACCACGGCCCGTACTGGTACGCGTATTGGACCCAGGGCGGTCGGGTGCGAACGGTCTACATCGGCAAGGCATTCCAGCGCGTGAGCGCGAAATGCCCAGAGAAACTCTCGTCAAAAACTGTCTGGTAAGGCCGGCAAGGGCCCTACCAGACCCCGAAAATGGAGCTTTCGGAACATGCAAAATATCAGAGTCAAGGAGTCTTTAGAGCAAATTCGCCTATCCGCCCTCGAGGTGGCCCACGGCTGCGGCATGGCGAACGAATTGGGCGCCACCACTGAAGACGTGGCGCTTTTGACGGTCGCGCTGCTGGAAATGCACGCCGCCGCGGAAAGGATGCTCGAGTCAATGAAAATCGACGACGCAAAGGATCACGATGGCGACACCGAACCGGCGAACGAAAAGCCCGAGCCGACGCCTCTCAGCGAGCCCGCGTGGATGAAGGATCCGCCGCGCTGCCAGTGCGGCCACAAACGTGACGTCCATGGCCCGGCTGGACCGGCGACGCCGGCGGATGGGCTGGTTTGCTACATGATCGACTGCCCGTGTAGGCAATTCGCCGCGTGCTGATCGCCCCCGCCATTGCGCTGGGGTTCGGGCCGGGCCTCAGCTGTGAGGTCTGCCGCGTTGGCCCCGCGTGCGCTGCTGTGCTGCACGCGCGGGGCCATTTTCTCGTGTGCTCGGCGTGCTGCGGCACCGTGGCCGCCGGGCTGCTCGTGCGGGTGGCGTTCGCTCAGAACGTCGCCGCGATCGAACACTTTGACTCGGAGAGGTTGGCCTAGATGATCCGGATTTTGATTGCAGCGTGGGTGTTTCTTCTCGTGGGGTGCGGGGGCAGCGGCTTTGCCGCCAGCGGAAGCGCAGGCTCCGGCGGAGCGCCTGAGGCAGGCGCAGGGGGCAGCGCGAGCGGCGGAGCGCCCAGCGGGGGCGCAGGCGCCGGCGGAGCGCCTGGGGCAGGCGCAGGGGGCAGCACGAGCGGCGGAGCGCCCAGCGGGGGCGCAGGCGCCGGCGGAGCGCCTGGGGCAGGCGCAGGGGGCAGCGCGCCCAGCGGGGGCGCCTGTAGCGCGTTCGACGCCTCGAAGCCGTCGCTGCCCGCGCGCTGCCAGAAGGTTCAGCAGAACCAAAACAGCCCCTGCAACGCCGGCGACACCTGTCTCACCCTTGAACAGGCCGTCACGTCGAGCGGGCCGACCGAGGACCTTTGCCAGCCGACCGCGATCCACACGAGCTGCGCCGCGTGCCGCGAGACGATGACCTGCGCCTGCCTCGCCGCCGATTTCACCTTCGACAAAACCGGGCTTGAAAGCTGGAAGTGCTGCGACACCGCGGCGGGCCCGCTGTACGTCACTGGTTACAGCTGCCCGCGCTGAGGTGGTGGGGTAAGCTGGGGCGAAAATGATCCTCGCCAGCGTCATCACCTACGAGCTCTCCAAGCGCCTCGGCAAGAAGAAAGCGGCCGAGATGTTCCACCGGCATGCGGGCTCGCTGCTGGTCGCACCGGGCGAGGAGGAGTTGCCTGCGATCCGCGTGGTGCGCGAGCTCAAGCGCCACGCGGACGTGGCTCTGCTGCACGACGCCGGCGGCACCAACATCGGCCACGCGCGGAGCCGTGCGTTTTCGGTTGCGCTCGCTGGCGACGTGGACATTTGGATCTCGATCGATGACGACACCGAGTGCTCGCCGGCGACGGTGCGCCACTTGCTGAGCGCCATCGATCGAGACACGCCGCAAATCGTGATCGTGCCTGCGATGCTTCGCCAGGAGACTCGGTGCGTAAACGTCACGTTCGACCGCACCCAAAAACTTGACCGCATCACCAGCACCGGCGCGCACCTGCGCCGCGCGCTCTATGGCGGGTTCGGCATCGTCGCGATTTCGAATGCGGCGCTGCTCGAGATCCGCGACGCTTGGAAAGACACGCTCACTTTCAAGGACGACGACGGCGCCGAGCGGATCGGCGTCTTCCTCGAGTTCATTCGAGACGGTTGGTGGTTTCGCGACGACTACGCTTTTTTTGACCGCGTGCCGCCGCACGTGCGCATTGAGGCGCTGTGCAGCGGCGAATCGAACCACGCCGGCTACCACTTGAGCCTGGAGCACCTGGAGAACGAGCCGTCAATCCCGAGCCCGCCGGTCGGGCGCCTCGGCCAGCTGCGGAAGCCGTACACGGCGCCGAGCGTGATTGACCGCGAGATGACCGACGACGATCGCGCCGTGCTGCTTTCCCGCTAGGTGTTGGTGAAAGCTGCGCCTGTATCCGGCGAGATCGAAAAAAAGCAGTTGGCTCGGCCGTAGTAGCCGGGGAGCTGCGCGAAGGTTCGGGCGTTGCCGGCCAGGAAAGCATTGGTCGTCGAGCTCAGCGAGGAAACGTTGGCCATCGCATTGACGACCACGGCGGCACCGCTCGCGACGTTGAACCCCACGTTATACGCCGTGCCGAAGCTGACAATTTGGCCGCCGTTCCAATCGATGCGGCCATTCGAGAGCGAAAGATTCGTCGAGGAGTTGCCGACAAAGAAGGCGGTCAGCAGCGCCGACCCATTCGAAACCTCTTGCAGGGTGCTCGTCCCGCTACACGAGAGCTGCGCGCCGTTGACGATTGTCGTCGAGCAAGCGTCCCAGCAGCAGCACGCATTCACGGTCACGGTGATGGCGGACACCGTGAAAGTGGTCAGGAAGTGGCAGCCGGCATAGACGGGAGCGCCGTTGAACCCCAACCCCTGAGGAGAAAATAGCGAATTAATCAGCTGACAGTTGACGTACCTGACGTTGGAGGCGCCACTCTGGCCAGTGATTTTGCAGCCGATGAAGCCGCCGCTCCCACTGCCCAGCACCTGCTGAAAAATAGCGCCGTTGGGGAAAATGATGTCGTTGACCGTCTCGCTCGTCAGCTGCCCCGATCGCGCGCGAGACTGCAGAACGCAACGGGCAACGGTGGTCTGCAATGTATCGATCGCAACCGTCGTGCCGTTGGCGATGTTGATTTGGGCCAGCGAGGCGAGAGTGTTTCCCATCCAGCTCTTAACAAACGCGTCCGTCGAGCTGTTGAGCGCGCCCGTGCACCACGTGATCGCACCAATTGCCGCCCCCGAGGTTGAGCGCAGCCGGCCGTTCGTGGTGAGCGGCCCAGTTGCCACGGTGACCCGCCCCTGAACCCCCACGGCGAGATTTGCAACGCTAGTAAAGGTGTCGGCCACAGACGTGACTGCGCCGGAAATGGTCAGCGTGATCCCGCTGACACCTTCTTTCACCTCCCAAGTGAGCTCGAGATTTCCGTAGGAGCCGGCGGCAATGGTGATCGCGACGTTGCCGGTCAGCGTCCAAATTTGCCCACGTGGGCACAGTCGACGGCCGAGCTCCTCAGTGGTTGCGAGCGGTGAACCCGGCGCGCCGGAATTGCCGTCGTTGCCCGCTCCAATATCGATCGCCCAAGCGGCTTGGCTTGCGAGCGCCGGCGACGGGGCGAAAAAGTTCCACGTCGTGCCGTCCTGCGCCAGCATGTACAGGCATTGCGTGACCGGCACGTAGGCAAGCATTCCGGGCGTGCGAAGCCCGGGGTATGTCGTGAGCTGCGCGACCGTCGCGACCTGCAAGAATCCATTTGCCGCCGTCGTCCAGAGAGCGCCGCCCGCGCCGTCCGATGCGACCTGGAGTTGCTCGCCAATGTCGGGCGCGCCCACGCTCGGGAGCGGCGCGCGCGAGAGGTTGACGCGCGTCGCAAAGCCCGCTTCGTCGATCACCGTAAAGCCGGGACCGAATTGAATTGCCGGCTCTTGGGGCGCGCTCGACCCGTCGCTATCGATGATCGTCTGGTAGGCCAGCGTCAAATCGGTGGAGCCGTTGCCGGGATTGTCGGCCAGCGCGCCGTTGATGATGTTCAGCGCGGCCTGTTGGGGCAGCGGCGTGCCGTCGTTCTCGATCGTTTGATAGAACGCAGGACCTACCGGACCCGACCCAGGACCGAGCGGGTTACAGCAACAGTCGCTCATCGCCCGCGCCTCGCTGCGCGCTCCCGATAGCGTTTAACGGCTGCTCGGAGCTCCCCCCGGTTCGGCATGCGCCCGAGCCGCTGTGAGAGCGCGTCGACGAGCTCGAGCATCCACGCGGGCGCCTGTTGCGGGTCGTCGCCGCCATCGTCGTCGCCGGCGTCGCCGTGCACACGGTGGTCAGCCTCTTGGCTCATCACCTCTTGCGTCGTCGGCGACTCGTCCTCGAGGTCGGTGCGCAGCTCGTCGTCGAGCGCGTCGGCCTCGCCTGGGACCGACATGCCGAACTGCATTTTGCCGGCCATGGGGATGCGCGTGATCGGCGACACGAGCAAATAAATTGACAGGTCGATTTCGCCGCCGTCGGAGTCGCGAAAGTCGCCGGTGCATTCCACGTCGACGGCGAGCGCGTGCAGCGGAACGAACGGCATCGTCCACTCGAGCGGGCTTTGGTCCGATGGCTGGCCAGCAAACGTCACTTGGCGCGGAATGGTCACGCGCCCGATGCCCTGGTTTAGGTTCAGCGTGAACGCGCCGACGCTGGTCTTGTCGGGGTTCGTGATTTTCGCCGACGCTTGGAAGTAGAGCGAGCACACAGCGGGCTCAGGCAACGTCACCTGCGCGAGCTGCGCCGAAATCCTTGAGCCGAGCGTGGGCGACAGCGAGATCGTCGTGCTCGAGCCCCAAGTCCAGGTTGGCGGAATGCCGGTCACGGCGGCACCACCACGTCAATGGGAATGCTTTGCACGAACTGCCCTTCCTGCGCCTGAAACCAGAACTCGACGATCAGCAGCGCGTCGATGCCCAGCGCTTCGATCTTTGAGCGGAACGCGCCGTTCGGTTCGAGCACCAAGCACCCGTTGGGGGCCACGATGATCGCCGGGTTGGGGTCGAGCGCGAGCTGGCCTTGGTTGGCGCCAGTGTAGAACTGCACCTTGGTGACGAGCCAGTTTTTGCGGGCGCTGATCTCCCAGAAACCCGCCGAACTGATCACCTGCGAAAAGTGGCCGTACGCGTACTCTCGAACGTCGAGGCCGACGGGACCCGAGCTCATGACACCAGCCTCCCGAGCTCGGCGCGATGCATTGCCCACGCTCGCGCGTAGTCGGCCGGCTTCTGTTGATAGTAGCCCTTGCGGCCGAGCTCCTCGATCCACGCCGAGCTCGTCGGCTGCGCGACGAGCAGCGCCCACGCGCTCGGAAACTTGTCGTGCAGCCGTTGCAGCTGATCGGCGACGGCGTTCGGCAAATCGCGGTAGGCCGACCAGTGGAACGAAACGCCGGCGTCGTCGCCGACAAAGTAGCGTTCGCCTGGTCGAGCCTTCCAACCCCCGAGGTTGAAGTTAAATTCGCTCTGCCCGCGCGCTGTTTCGTGGGCCCACTGCGCCACGATCGAAAGCACAACATCGTCGAGCACGATGTTCGGGACGTTCGGTTGCAGCACTTCGTTTGCCAGCTGCACGCGGTCGCGGAGCCACGTCGGCGTGTTGCCCGTCACCACGCGCGGCACCTCGAGCTCGCTCGCAGCGCTGCCCGCGTTGCTGCTGCGGAGCACGAGCGCGAGGAGCAGCAGGCTTCCGAGGCCCTTAGAGAGCACTGGGGTCTACCGCCCAGTTCGGAGGGACGAACAGCCGATCGCCCGGCTGCAAGCCGCCGGCACGGCCCTGTTTCTTCAGCCCGCCTTTCGCGAGCGGTTGCGCGGTGTAGAGCCCATCCGGGCCGGGCAGGTTCGCCTTTTGGATCGCCGTCGCACTCGCGGCGGTCGCGGGAAAGCCGAGCCGCTTGGCGACGTTGGCCAGGCCCTCGCCCTTCCGCACGGTGGTAATCACCGGCCCCGCGTCCGAACCGGGGGTGATCGTGATTTCCGGGATGGTCGTGACCTTCGAGCCGTCCGGCATGGTTGTGACGGTCGACCCGTCGGGGCGGGTCGAAACGGTCGAGCCGGGCGGCGCTGCGGCGGGCTGCGCAGCTTGCGGCACGGCGGGGGCCACCTGGGGCTTCGGAAACGGCGCGGGCGCTGTAGGGGCGCCTGGCGTCGTCGCAACGGGGTGTTTCGTCATCCGGTAGGCCCGGCGATCTTTGAGCGTCGCCGGCCCCAGGAACAAAACGTTCCCATCTTTCCACTGTGACAGTAAACGCTTGGCGTTGGCGGCTTCCTCGGCCGTCGCCGATTTCATGCCCTGCCAGCCCTTCGGAAAGCCGGCCTCGAGCATTTGGATCGTGATCGCCTCGGCACCCACGCCGAGGCCGCTCAGCGCCGGGCCCGCCTGCTGGACGATCGATGGGTTCACCTGCCACACCTCGATCGCGCGCTTGAAGCCGGCCGGGGCCTCCGTCTGCGGTGCCGGCGGCACGGGCACCTGAGACGGAAAGCTCGGAAGCTGCGCGGGCGCGGACGGTTGCTGCGGCGACGGCGCAGGGCTCGGGCCGGCACCTGGGGCAGGCGGAAACACCACGGCGGGGGACTTCGTCGCGTTGGCCGAGCCGAAGAGCTTCGAGATCACAAAGCCCAAAATCAAATCGTCGATGCCCATCATTGGGGTTCACCCTCGGGGGTTGGTTGGGCCTGCTGATACTGCTGCACGAGGCGAAGAATATCGGCCATGCCCATTCCGCCGCCGTTGGGCGCGCCGTTGCCGCCGCCCATTGCCTTTTGAAGCGCGAGCATCGCCATTTGTTGACGGGGATCGACTGCCGCCGGCGCCGGCGCTTCGGGCACCTCGCGATCGGCTTCGACCTGCGCCATGCGTTCGTCGACGCGCACGAGCAGGCCCAGGCACAGGTTGACCACCGAGGTCATCGCAGCGAAGCCTTCTTTAAACGCGCCGGCCTGTTGCTTCGCTGACTCCTGCGCCACCTCGCGCATGTTGCGCGCGATCGCGTCGACGAGCTTCGGCACGTCGACGCTGATCAGCGGGACTGAGCCGTGCTCGCCCACGATGCGTTGCACCGACTCGAGCTCGTGCTCGGCGCGGAGCTCCGGATCGTCGGGGTCGAGCTCGAGCACGCGCAGCGTGTTGCCGTCTTTGTCTTTGGCTTCGAGACGCACGCACGGGCGCACCACGCTCAGCACGTCTTGCCAGATCGTCGGACCGGTGAGACTCACGACGGCACGGCGCTCTTCGCCGTCTTCCGTCTCACCGACGACGGTATGCGGGCAGGGCTTGCGACGCAGCCACTTCAGTAAGCGCTGATTTCGTGGCGACGTGCGAATATCGCCAAAGCCTTTGGTGCGCGCCATCTCTCAAAACCTCATTACGGCCGGACCGCTCGGCCCCCACGGCCGCGCGATGTGGCCGGGGTCGTACATCAAACGCGGCGCGCTGAGGAGCTTTGCCGGCATCTTGTGCGCGCCGGCGTGCATCGCTGCCATCAGCGGGTGAAGCATGCCCGGGAGGCCGGGAATGCCGTGCCGCAGCGCCGCGGGCAGCTGCGCAAGCGCTTGCTGGGCGATCGGGCCAGCACCCGGAATGAAGCCCGCGCCCTGCTCGGCGAGGTGCCCGAAGTTGGCCAGGCTCGGGTGGTTGAGCATGTCGAGCGCACTCGTCGCGACCGGCCCGACGCCGGGCACGAAGCGAACGAACGGCTGCGCGACTTGAGCCGCAGAAGTGAGCGGCGAGGTGAACGTGCTGGCGAGGTTCTTCAAGGACGGGTGCTGCACGAACCTAGCGGCGCTTTTGATGGGTGAAGCTACGGCCTTGAAGAGACTGCCAAAAAAACCGACGCTCTGCGCAGCCTCCCCCACCACTGCGTCGGCGTCGACGGCGTCGCCCATGAGGGCGTGGAGGGCATCGGCTACTTCCTCGGGGTGCGCCCCCATGATCAGATCGTTGACAGCGGCGAGGCGCGCCTGGTCCTCCGGATCCATGTACGAACCGGCGACGTTGCGGCACCCGGTGACAGCGTGCAGCAGCGCCTTCGCCGGCGTGTGGCTCATGGCCATTGACGACCAGTCCCACGGCTCGAGCCGGTCGGGCACGTCGCAGCGCGCGAACCAGATCGCGCTATCGTTCGGACCCTTGCCCGGCGAAATGCAGAGGCACATTCGGCCGTCCTCAGCCATCGGCGCTTGAATCGGCGCGTAGGCACCCACGACGAGAGCACCACCCGGGCCGCTCACTTGGTGGCCGTTGGTTCCCATGCCCGCGTGCCGGCTCGGGTCCTCGATCGACCCGTCGCTGCGCTGGACGATCGCATGCCAGCGTTGCGGGCCGCTCTTTCGCACGATCGCGCGCGCGCCGGGGTCAGCACCCGACGCGCGCAAGCTGGCCGCGTGCCACGGCGCCAGATCGTCGCAGTCGCCCCAGCCTCGGCGGAGCATCGTCGACGGCAAATCAAAATGCTCGTCGCCGGGTGGCTCCGGTCGCCACTCGACCTTACCCGACCGGATCGCAGCCGCAGCGGGCGGGACCTTCCCGCTGCGGATCATTGGAGTGTTGGAACGGACGACGCTCTCGAGCGCGGCGTCCAAGGCCGCTTTGCGGTCCTGGTCGTCGAGCTCGTCGGGCACAGCTAGACGGATCCGCATGGTGCGGCCCCTTTCAGGTTGCGACGCGGCCGAGGATCTGAAGCGAAAGCGCGAGCGTGTCGGTGCCAGTCACTGCGGGGTTGACGAACGCGAAGACTCGGAGCTCGGCGCCCTGCGTTGCGGCTTGCATGACCAAACGCACACCGAACGCGTTCGCCGAGTAGTCCTCGAGGTTGATGGCTCCGAGGACGCCGACCTGAGGCCGGATACCGACGAAGACACCGTTTTGCGCGAACACGAGCGCGCCGTTTGCCGACGCACCATTGCGACCGACGCGAGCAAGCAAGCGCTCGCCACGGAACGGCACCTGGGTGACGGCCTTGAATTCGATCTGCGTGTTGCCGCCGGTGAAAATGCCGTTCGCGCTTTGCGGCGTGAGAGGCACCGGGAAGACGCCGTAACCCGGGTTTGGAACGCCGGGCGCCAAGTCGTTGCGCCAGCGCGGTTTGCCGCCGTGCCTGCGCGCCGCTGCGCGCTTCGCAGCGCCGACGAGCGCCATGCCGAGCACGCTGTCACCCAAAACCGAATCGCCCAATTCGTCGCCGAGCTCGTCGCCGTCGAGTTCCGAGTCACCCATCATGTCCATGCCCATTTTGCTTCTCCTGTTGCCGTTCGTGGTTTGTGTTGCCGTCGCTCGTTCGTCGCCGTCTCGCTCAGTCGAAGAACACCGCGCCGCCGGGCATTTGATACGCGCCCTCGCCGACGATCGATGTGCCGCCTGAGAAACCCAAGTTGAAGGCGCTGAGTGCAAGAGCACTCGTCACCATGTCTTGCACGAGCGGGGGCAGCTTCATTTTCAGAAACTCCTCCGCGCCCCAGCCGAGCAAGCCGAACGACGTGATCGGACCGGCCTTGCCGACGACGGGGAGCTTCGCAAGCCAGCCTTCTTTTTGCGCGTAGCCGAGCGCCGCGCTGCCGATGACGATCGCCGTGCGGTGCCCGCCGCGTCCGCCGAGAAAGTTGCCAACGCCGCCGAGCACTCCGCCGCTCCGGCTGCCGCTGCTGCGTCGACGCTTCACGACGGTTTTGGTAACCGTGCGGCGTCGTGGTGCTGCGCGTGCTACCGCGCGTGGTTCGACGACAACGACTTTCGTCGAGCCGCCCGAGCGGGCGCGGCGGTGCGTGCTACCGCCCCCGCTGTGCCCCTTTTGGAACTGTCCCTTTTTGTTTCGCTTGGCCATGCTGCCCCAAAGCACAGCATGCATTTCTGACCCACAAAAGAGGGCTTGACTTTTGGGTCAGCGTCTTAGCGCGAGAATCAGAATGATCGCCGCCGCCAGCAAAAAAGCCTGATTGGCCTTCTCTTTCGCGAACTCGAGGGGATCCGGTATGCGGTCAAGTGGGTCCGGCTGCTCGTCGGGGCGGTCGATCACGTCCTGCACCGACTGGATTTCGGGCCCTGCGACGTTGGGAAATCCGAACTGCTCGGCGTTCAGGAAGGGCGCGCGCCCCTCGGGCACACGAAAAATGACGAACTCGACCGAGGCCGATCCGCGCTTGCCGAGCGACGTTGCTTCGACGCGCGCAGCCCCTGCCATGTCGCGCAGCCAGTTGTCGAAATCAGCGATATTTGCCGGGCCGTTGATTAAGATCCAGTAGCGGCCGGGAGGGATGGGAGAGACCTGCCGCTGCATCGCCATGGCGCCGATCGTAGGCCCGTTCGGTGCGACTTTCCACCATGCACGAAAAAAGGGGGTTGATCTCGGCCAGAGATCCGGCTGTGATGGTGATCACTTTCGCCACAATGGCGGACAAAAGTCGAACGCCCCGGCGGGAAACCAGGGCGTTCGGGAAAGCACGATTGCGCCGTGCGACAAGAAACTCAGCATAGGGCCCGGAAAGGGTCAAGGTCAGACGGACGGACAAAGTCCGCGCTCGTGCGCGTGACGCTTTGCCAGCCCTGTTTTCGGCTCGTTCATCGGTTCGAGTCGCCCCGAGATATTTTGCGCCGGGCCTGCCTGAAGTGCCGTTGCAGGTACATTTTGCAACGCTCGGCGCGGCGTGCCGCAGCTGGGGGTGGTGGGGTCGAATGAAGCAAGTACCCCTCTGGGGCCCCAAGACCCCCCCCACTATGCGGGAGGTCGCGACCAAGCTTCGCCAGCTGAACGAGCTGCATTTAGGCCATTTTACGGCCACTTTGACCGACGTGGGCGCGGTCGTCGCGCTGCCATGGCCGCACGGGCCGAGCTACGGACGCGAGGTTTGCCCCGGCCGTAGTAGTAAATTCGACGCGGTAGCAGCGGCCCGCCGCCTGCTCGCGGCCCTTCGGGACCTGGAATCAGCATGATTTTAGGGGGGAAGTTTCAGCAGTCCGGCCGCGAGGGGTACGCGTTCGCCGTTGCTGAGGGCTTCCGGGGTTTTGGGCCGATGATCTACGCCGAGCTCATGAGCTACGGCCGGGACCCCTGGATTTTCCAGTCGAGCATTGCCGAGCGCCTGGGCTGCTCGGTGCGCACGGTGCAGCGCTGGCTCTGCAAGTTCCGCGAGCTCGGCCTGCTGCAATGCTGGCGCGGAAAGAAGCGGGAGGTGCCGCCGGGTGCCTCGGGACCCATCCGGTGCGGGTTCTCCCATCGCGCGCTAACGGCCTGGCACGCCGCTGGAAGCGCGTTCCGCAAGGCCGTCGAGAACATCAAGGCCCGCCGCGAGCAGCGTTTAAAGGGGCGCGCTGCGCGAGCACGGGGCCAAAACATGACCGCCGAGCAGATCGAAGCCGAGATGCTCAAGCGCTACGGCCCGGGACCGCCGAAGTAGGCGCAGCACAACCGAAACGGGGATGGGGGTAGGGGGAGGTGTGCGCGCGCTCGGGTAGGCCAGCAGGCCGCAGCGGGTTTTTACCCATTGACGACGACGCAAACCAGCTTTCCCCGCTGTTTTGCGGGTAAAGTGTCCTAACCCTTGAGACAATATGGCCTAGCAGAGGGAAAGCAGCTTAAATTCCGATCTGATCTCTTAGAGTCTCTATGCACTGGCCGGGCCTCGCCCTGAAATGCGGACGTGCCCTTGCCGACCGGCGAGGGGAATTCGGGACGGGTGGACCTACGAGCTCAGCAGCGCGGCCCAGGGCACTCGTACGCGGGCGCAATGCGCCCCATTCACGTCCGCGCACGCTGCGCGTGCAAAAGAGCTACAATGGGGAGGTGCGTCGACAGGCGGCCTACTTGCGAGTCAGCACGGCCTCGCAGGACGAAGGGATGCAACGTGAAGCCATATCGCGGGCTGCTTTGGCTCGCGGGCTGGCGGTGGACGATTGGTTTGCCGACGACTCAGCGCGCGACCGGTTCGATCGCCCCGGCCTGGTTGCGCTGCGGGA
>Ga0157370_10005057_pt1 | contig 14886 bp, 14 predicted proteins | sample C35metaG_FD_113463 | JGI IMG/M metagenome (GOLD analysis project Ga0157370, IMG submission 113463) | Corn rhizosphere microbial communities from Kellogg Biological Station, Michigan, USA - C3-5 metaG | ecosystem: Host-associated > Plants > Roots > Rhizosphere > Soil | place: USA: Michigan...
CGCCGGAGCAACCGTTCTGTTGAACCTCTCGCCTTACGCTCCGGTCCAGGATGCGCTGGCCCGGCTCACCGACGTGCTGCTGGTCAATACCCACGAAGCCTCCCAGTTCCTGGGTGGGCTGGACATGCCGTCCGCCGGGGCGCCTCTCCCCGAGTGGCTGGCCGCCACCAGCGCCTTTGGTACCCGCGGCCTCGCCAAGGTCCTGGTGACGCTTGGCTCCGCGGGCTCGGTGGTGCTGGATGCGGACAACACGGCCGAGCCCGTGGTGCGCATTGCCCCCACGAAGGTCGACGCCGTGGACACCACGGGTGCCGGAGACGCCTTCACCGGCGCAGTTGCGGCCCGCCTCGCGGCCGGCGACTCCCTGGCGGATGCAGCGCGCTACGCCTCGGTCGCCGCCGCCCTGGCCGCCACCCGGAAGGGCACGCAGACCGCCTACCCGTCCGCCAAGGAAGTGGCAGCGGCCATCACGGAATAACGCCGAGGTGGGCCGCCGCAGCGCGGAGCGGAATTGGGGGCTGGCGGCGCGGTGCGGGCACCAGCCCCCAATTCCGTGCAGCGCGGAGGTCCGCCGCGCCCGCTACCCCAGCGTGACGTTGTCGATGAGGCGCACCGGCCCCACCTGGGCGGCGATCAGGGCGAGGGCCTGTCCCGTGAAGGGCGTGTCCTGGCAGTTTTCGGCGCGCACAGACAACGTTTCCGGGTCGACCACTTCCAGGTAGTCCAGTTCCACGCCGGGAATCATGTGGACAAGTTCCTCCGCCGACGGGATGTCCAGGGGTTCGTGGGCGTCGGCACGCCGTCTGAGCAGGCGCAGTGCGCGGGAGAGCACCAGGGCGTCCTCCCGCTCCCTCCCCGAAAGGAAGCGGTTGCGGCTGGAGAGGGCCAGGCCGTCCGGATCGCGCACGATGGGCACGGGAACAATGTCCACGGGGAAGTCCAGGTCGGCCACCATGCGGCGCACCAGTGCCAGCTGTTGGGCATCCTTTTGGCCGAAGTAGGCTCGGTACGGCTGCCGTGTGCCGCCGTCGCGCGCTGAAAGGCCTGTGCCGGGGTGCGCCAGGTGCAGCAGCTTGGCCACCACTGTCAGGGCGCCGTCAAAATGTCCGGGCCGCGAGGCCCCCTCGTAAAGGCTTCCCAGCTTCCCGGCGGTGATGCGCACGGCCGGCTCGCCGGTGGGGTACATTTCCTCCACGGAAGGGGCAAACATGATGTCCACGCCTGCAGCGTCCAGCAGTGCCAGGTCGGCCTCCGTGGTGCGCGGGTAGCGGTCCAGGTCCAAGGGGTCGCCAAATTGCAGCGGGTTGACGAAAACGCTGGCCACCACCACCGCGTTTTCGGCCACGGCGGCCCGCGCCAGTGCGCCGTGGCCCTCATGGAGGGCGCCCATGGTGGGCACCAGGCCCAGCGTGCCGGGGTGGGTGGACGTCTTGGCGGCCAGCAGGGAAGCACTGGCGGCCTTCAGTTCGGCAACGGTGGTGACCAGGGTGGTGCTCATGTCAATCGCTTTCTTCGGTGGTTGGTTCCTGCGGGTGCTGCGCGTCGGGCGCGCCGCCGTCGTCCATGCCCAGGGCGGCCTGCACGCCCAGGTAGGCCTCGGCGGACAGCAGTCCGCGGCGCACGGCCCGGACCGCCGTAGCGGAGGACAGCGCCAGGTACGCGTCCACAATGTCCGTGGCGGAGGTGTCCAGGGCGTGTTCGCGCAGCGCCTGCGTGTGGGCGGCGACGGTGCCGGAGTCCCCCCGCGCCACGGGCCCGGTGAGCGCCTGCTCCCCCGACGCAAGGGCGTTTTCCAGCGCGGCGCGCAGCAGCGGGCCCAGGACCTGGTTGGGCGCCTCGACGCCGATCTCGCCCAGGATTTGCGCGGCCTGGGCCACCAGCGTCACGAGGTGGTTCGCCGAGTGCGCCAGTGCGGCGTGGTACAGGACGCGGTCGGCCTCGGCAATGACCACGGGCTCAGCGCCCATTTCCACCACAAGGGCCTGGGCGATGGGCAGCATGGGCGCATCGGCCGTGACGCCGAAGGTGCAGTCCAGCAGGCGCGTCAGGTCCAGGCTCATGCCGGTGAACGTCATGGCCGGGTGCAGGGCCAACGGGATGCCGCCTGCAGCCTTGACGGGGGCCAGCACGCCCGTGCCGTAGCGCCCTGACGTGTGCGCCACGAGCTGGCCCACCTGCCACGCCCCTGTGGCGGCGAGGCCGGAAACCAGCCCCGGCAGGGCGTCGTCGGGCACGGCCAGCAGCACCAGCTCCGAGCGTTCCACAATGTCCGGGATCTCCAGGACGGGGACGCCGGGCAGCAGCAGTTCGGCCCGGTCCCGGGATGCCTCGGACACTGCCGCCACCCCGACCACGGCGTGCCCGGCAGCGCGCAGCGCCGCACCCAGCACCGCCCCCACCTTGCCGGCGCCGATGATTCCCACGCCTAGGCGTCCGGGCTTAATGGCCATGGTTGTTCTCCTGCGGGGCTGGTGGGATGAAGGGGTCCATCGCCGGCGCCAGCCAATGCTCGGAGCGGTGGATGCGCCGGGCGGTGGCGGCACGGAGGGCTTGTTCGTCGAAGAGGCGGCGCCCGGCGTCGGCTGCCATGTGGCGGACCACCGGGCGGATGGGGCCGGCGGTGGAATGAAGTTCAAAGTCGACTAGGCCAAGAGCTGCCATGAGGGGGCCCTGGCGCAGGCTCAGTGACTGGGTGCGCTCGTGCGGGACCACCTGGAGGCGGCGGAAAAAGAAGCCGTGCCGGCACAGCAGGGCGGTCCGGGTGGCGCAGTAGGCGTTGCGGCGCCAGGCAAGCGGGTCAATCCAGCGGGCCGGGCGGGGGCTGTGGATGAAGCCGTGACCCTCAAACGGCCCCTTGAGCCCGACCGTGAACACGTCAAAGGGGTTGTCCACGCCGGGGTCGGGGAACACCAGGGCCAGCACGGCCATGACTTCATCGAGCGTCCCTGCAGGCAGCAGCACCGTACGGTTGCCGTGGTCAGAGCGGTCGTCGCCGTAGCCGGCCACGTTGACGTGCACCCGGTACCAGCCAAACGGCCGCCAGAGGGGGCCCTGGCTGATGCCGACTGCCTGCACCCGGCCCGGGGGGATGGTCTGGGCACGGGTTTCCAGCATCCCGTAGTGCAGCCGCACGCCGTCGGGCGAGAGTGCCACACAGAAGTTGAAGTCGCCGGTGATGGCCTTCCAGTAGGAGGCGCCGAAGCCGATGAAGATGGGAACGAAGCCGATCAGCACGCCGATTTCCCGGCTCCAGACGGCCAGCACGACGGCGGCCGCCAGCGCGGCAATGACCACAATGGTCAGGCTGCCAAACACCACGGAGCCGATGATGCGCCCCGGGGACAGCGACAGCACCGCCCGTTCGGGCGCCTCGGTGACATCCTGCGGGGCGTCAGGGTCGATGGCGACGCCGGCTGCCCGGGCCAGGATGGCCGCGCGCAGCCGTTTGGCCTCGGCCAGCTTGAGGAAGGACAGCTTGAACGCCGACTTGCCGCCGTCGGCCACGTCAAACTTCAGCTCCGCAAGGCCGAAGGCACGCGCCACCAGGGGCTGGACCACGTCGATGGCCTGCACCCGGTCGATGCGGGCGCGGCGCTGCTGGCGGAAGATGACGCCGGAGTTGATGTGGACGTCGCGGTCGGTCACCTGGTAGCGGGTAAAACGCCAGGAAAGGAAGAAGCCAAGGCCGAAAACCACCACGGCGGCACCCACCACGGCGAGCACGGCGCCCACGGGGGCGCCGGCGGCAAGGCCTTGCCCGCCCTGCCCGCGGGGCCCGCCGGAAAAAAGCGTGTCCAGGGAGTTGCGGCCAAATATGAACAGCACGGCCGCCACGGCCACCCAGCCGCGCACCAGCGGCGAGACGGGATGGACGCGGTGCCAGTCTTCGGGCCCGTCGGTGCGGAAGCCCTCCCGGCCCGGCCGGCCGTCCAGGCCGACAGGGGGCTGGGCGTTCACAGCCCGGCCAGTTTCGCCTCACCGCGCGCGGACAGCTGTTCGCGCAGGCGGGCGGCCTCCGCGGCGGGGAGCCCGAACAGCAGGGCGTTGGTGCCGGGGGAGGCCGTGTGGAGGTGGATGGTGCTCAGGCCCAGCAGGCGCTCCAGCGGCCCCATGGTGACGTCAACGTACTGCATGCGTCCGTAGGGCACCACCATGATCCGGTGGAACATGATGCCGTGGCGGATCAGCAGGTCCTCATTGCGTTCAGCGTAGCCAATGGCGTGCACCTGCCGGGGCACCAGGGCCAGCACCCACACAACAACAAGCAGTGCGGCGGATGGCAGAGCCCAGGCCAGCCAGGCAGGAAAGCCCGGCCACACGCCGGAGCTGAGGAAGACAAGGGGAAGCGCCGAGACGGCAAGAATCGCCAGCCCGCCCAGCCCGCGCTGGATGAGCCGGGCCGTGATGAGCTTGCTGGAGACGCGCAGGAAGGTGACATCCGCGGGGTCAATGGCGCTTCCCTGGTGCCGGTTCCCGTGTTCGAGGCTAGGCAAACTCTTCCTCCCCGCGTCCTTCACGTTTCTCCCGCGGCTTCGGCGCCGCGTCGGTGTCCTCCGGCGGCAGCTTGCAAAAACGTTCCACGACCAGGCCCGCGGCCACCATGGCCGCGCCTCCCCCCATCATGACCACAATGTGCCAGATGACCGCGAGGTCGGGGCGCAGGGAAATGGTGGGCAGCTGGTCCAGCAGAATGCCCGCATGCCAGCCCAGCAGCACGGCGCCGGCGTAGGCACAGGCCTGGGCCAGGACCAGTGTGCGGGCCGCCAGCAACGGGTCCAGGTGCTTGTTGCGGTTTCCGTCGCGCCAGCGCCGGACCTTGAAGCCGAGGATCAGGCATACGGCCACGATGAGTCCCATCGTGGCCAGGGAGCTCAGTGGCAGCACGGGCAGGGCAAGGCTGGCCCGCTGCGTCAGCTCCGTTGCCACCCACCCAACCGCCGCCAGGACGATTGTCACCACCACCAGCCATGCAGGCCGGATGGTCCGCATTGTGCCCTTCATGATTGCCTCACCCGTTTGCGTTGCTTGTCATGATTCAACCGTACAGTTTTTTCCTTAGGGCAGCGCCGTGCCAAGGCCCGGTGGTTCCAGCTCGGCATGTTCAATGCCGGCCATGTCCGCCGCGGCCGCGGCCAGGGCGGCCACGGGCTGGCCGGAGAGGACGGCGCCGGGGTCCATGAGGGACCACGGGTAGAGCACAAAGGCCCGCCCGGCAGCCCGGGGATGCGGCAGCGTCAAGGCAGGGTCGTCGCTGACCAGCTCGCCGTACGTGATGATGTCCACGTCCAGGGTGCGCGCACCCCAGCGGACCTTGCGTTCGCGGTGGTGCGCCAGTTCCACGCCCTGGCAGTGGGCCAACAGTTCCAGCGGGGCCAGCGTGGTGTCCACCGCAATGACCATGTTCAAAAAGTCGGGCTGGCCCTCGGGTCCGCCCACGGGCTTGGTGGAAACCACCGGCGAGACATCCACCAGGCGCACTTCGGGGCGGTCCACCAGGTCGGCGACGGCGGCCGAGAGGGTTCCGCGCCGTTCCCCGAGGTTGCTGCCCAAGGCCAGGATGGCCCGCGTCCAGGAGCCTGGCCCGCTCATGCCCTGCTCCGGAAAACGTTGATGCTCACGTCGCCAAACGGCACCTGGATGGGTGCCTTGGGCTTGTGCACGGTCACCTCGACGGCGGAGACCGGGGGGAAGTCCGCCAGGATGCGTTCGGCAATGCGCACGGCCAGGGTTTCAATCAGGTCGAAGGCGTCCCCGCGGATCAGCGCGGCAATGGCCTCGGCCACCTCGCCGTAGTGGGCGGTGTGGGCGAGGTCGTCAGTGGCGGCCGCCTCGGCCAGGTCCGCGTGCAGCACGGCGTCAACAATGAACGGCTGGCCGTCGCGTTTTTCGTGGTCAAACACGCCGTGGTAGCCAATGGCCGTGATGCCCGTCAGGGTGATGGTGTCGGGCCGGCTCACAGGGCGGCCCCGGCCTGCCCGGCCAGGCGCGCCTCACGGTTGCGCCCTCCCACCAGCAGGCGGGCGGCGACCTTGGCAGCGTCAAGGCTCGCACCGACGTCGTGCACGCGGACGCCCCAGACCCCCTGCGCGGCGGCAAGGGCGGTGGTGGCCGAGGTGGCGTCGTCGCGCTCCTTGGGGGCCGCGGCCTTGCCTGCCGTGGTCAGCAGCGAGCCCAAAAAGCGCTTGCGGGAGGTGCCCACCAGAACCTTGTTGCCCATTTCCGCCACCCGGTGGAGGTTGGCGAGCAGTTCCCAGTTTTGCTCGGCGTTCTTGGAGAAGCCGATGCCCGGGTCCACAATCAGCATTTCCGGCTTCACGCCTGCTGCATAGAACCGTTCGCGGACTTCGCCCAGCTCACGCACCACGTCGTCCACCACATCCGTGTAGGTGGTCAGCGAATCCATGTGGCGTGAATCGCCGCGGCTGTGCATCAGCACGTAGGGAACCTGGCGTTCGGCGATCAGGGCGATCATGTCAGGGTGGACATTGGTGCCGGAGACGTCGTTGATGAGCCCGGCACCGGCGTCGAGCGCCAGCGCCGCGGTGGAGGCGTGGCGGGTGTCAACGCTGACCAGGGCGCCGGCCTTGGCAAGCGTGGCAATGACGGGCATGATCCGCCGCTGCTCCTCCTCCTCATCCACATCCAGGGCGCCGGGCCGGGTGGACTCCCCGCCCACGTCAATGATGTCCGCGCCGCCATAGAACATCCGCAGGCCGTGCGCTATGGCGGTGTCAATGGAGTCGTATTCGCCGCCGTCGCTGAAGGAGTCGGGGGTGCAGTTGAGGATCCCCATCACCAGCGTGCGGTCGGTGGGCAGGGCGGCAAAGCTTGCCATGGCGGTGCGTGCCCGCAGCACGGGCAGCGGGGAGGTGGCCGGACCGGTGCCCGGTGCGGCTGCGAGGGAATCCATTGTGGTGTTACCTTCCGAGAATCAGGCTCATGGCCTCGGCCCGCGTTGCGGGCTCGTGAAGCAGGCCGCGCACCGCGCTGGTGACGGTTTTGGCCCCTGGCTTGCGCACGCCCCGCATGGACATGCACATGTGTTCGCATTCAATGACAACGATGGCCCCGCGCGGCTTCAGGTGCGCCACGAGGGAATCGGCGATCTGGCTGGTGAGGCGTTCCTGGACCTGGGGCCGCTTGGCGTAAATGTCCACCAGCCGCGCCAGCTTGCTCAGCCCCGTGACGCGGCCGTCGGAGGACGGGATGTAGCCTACGTGGGCGCTGCCGTGGAAGGGCACCAGGTGGTGCTCACAGGTGGAGTAGAACGGGATGTCCTTCACCAGCACCATTTCCTCGTGGGAGATGTCAAAGGTGGTGCCCAAAACTTCGCCCGGATCCTGGTGGAGCCCGGCAAAAACCTCGGCATAGGCCTTGGCCACCCGCTTGGGCGTGTCCATCAGCCCGCTGCGGTCAGGGTCCTCCCCCACGGCCAGCAGGATTTCACGGACTGCCGCCTCGATGCGTGGCAGGTCCATGTGCCCGCCGTGGCCGTCCGGGGGGGAAGCCTGGGCGGCGGGCGCAGTGAAGTGGGGTTCGTCGAAATTGGTCACGGGTGTGATCCTATCCGCTATTGCGGCCGGCCCGGGAGTTGTTCGCCGTCGGGCTTGCCCAGATCGCGGCCGGGCACATGCCCCGGCGCATCCACTTCGCCCTGCATGTGGGCGTTGGCCAGCTGGTCCTGCGGCGCCACGGAATCGGGGGACGGTTCACCGGCAGCCAGGGCCTCGCGGCGTTCCTTTTCGGTGACCACGGGGGGCAGTTCGGAGACCGGCCGGGACTCCTTGGACAGCCAAACCTTACGCTGGGCCGGCCTGCGCAGATCGGCGAAGATCTCCGCAATCTCAGCCTGGTTCAGGGTCTCGCGCTCCAGCAGTTCCAGGGCCAGCCGGTCCAGGACGTCGCGGTTCATGATGAGCGCCTCGTAGGCGTCGTCGTGCGCCTGGTCGATGAGCTTGCGCACCTCCTCGTCCACGATGGCAGCCACCGATTCGGAGTAGTCCCGCTCGCTGCCGCCGCCGGCGCCCAGGAAGGGCTCACCCGCGCCGGCGCCGAGCTTGACGGCGCCAATGCGTTCGCTCATGCCGTACTGGGTGACCATGGCGCGGGCCGTGCCGGTGGCCTTTTCGATGTCGTTGGAGGCACCGGTGGAGGGGTCGTGGAACACGATTTCCTCCGCCACACGCCCGCCCATGGCGTAGGCCATGTTGTCCAGCAGCTCGTTGCGGGTGATCGAGTACTTGTCATCCTCCGGCACCACCATGGTGTAGCCCAGGGCACGGCCGCGCGGCAGGATGGTGATCTTGGTGACGGGCGCCGTGTTGTGCATGGCCGCCGCCACCAGGGCGTGGCCGCCCTCATGGTAGGCGGTGATCTTGCGTTCCAGTTCCTTCATGACGCGGGTGCGCTTTTGCGGCCCGGCCATGACGCGGTCAATGGATTCATCCAGGGCACGGTCGTCAATGAGCTGGGCGTTGGAGCGGGCCGTGAGGAGGGCGGCCTCATTGAGCACATTGGCCAGGTCGGCGCCGGTGTAACCTGGCGTCTTTTTTGCCACGGCGTTCAAGTCGACGCCGGGTGCCATGGGCTTGCCCTTGGAGTGGACCTTGAGGATTTGCTCGCGGCCCAGTCGGTCCGGAGCTTCCACGGGAATCTGGCGGTCAAAGCGGCCCGGGCGCAGCAATGCCGGGTCCAGCACGTCGGGGCGGTTGGTGGCGGCGATCAGGATCACGTTGGTCTTGACGTCAAAGCCGTCCATTTCCACGAGCAGCTGGTTGAGGGTCTGCTCGCGTTCGTCGTTGCCGCCGCCGATGCCGGCACCGCGGTGGCGGCCCACGGCGTCGATCTCGTCCACAAAGATGATGGCCGGGGAGTTGGTCTTGGCCTGTTCGAAAAGGTCGCGGACGCGGGACGCGCCGACGCCGACGAACATTTCCACAAAGTCCGAACCGGAGATTGAGTAGAACGGCACGCCCGCCTCGCCGGCAACCGCGCGGGCCAGCAGGGTCTTGCCCGTCCCGGGAGGGCCGTACAGCAGCACGCCCTTGGGGATTTTGGCGCCGACGGCGGCAAACTTGCCCGGATCCTGCAGGAATTCCTTGATTTCGTGGAGTTCCTCCACGGCCTCGTCGGCACCGGCCACGTCATTGAAGGTGACCTGGGGGTGGTCCTTGGTGATGAGCTTGGCCTTGGACTTGCCAAACTGCATGACCTTGGAGCCGCCGCCCTGCATGCGGGAGAACAGGAACCAGAAGATGAGGCCGATCAGCACGAACGGGATCAGCAGTGACAGCATGCTGGACCAGAAGTTGTTGGATGCCGGCTGGTCGTCAAAGTTTTTCAAGTTCGCGCCGTCGATCACGGCCGCCACCGTGGTGGCGCGGTAGCCGCCGTAGTAGAACTGCACGGTTTTGCCGGCCTTGGTGCCGTCCGGGGTGGTGTAGTCGTCCTTGAGGATCATGTCCACCCGGCCCTCGGAGCCAAAGATCTTCGCCGAAACCACCTGGTCGTTCTTCAGCAGGGCCAGGCCGTCGGAGGTGTTGATCTTCGTCTGGCCTCCGCCGGCCAGCGTGGCCAGGCCTGCGCCAATGAGGATGACCACCACAATGATCCAGATGAATGGACCCTTGAAGAGTTTCTTGACTTTCATGTGTTCGGGGCCAGGCCCCGTCCCTCCCGCTCAACCAATGTGAAAAAACGACCGGCGGCACAGCCGCTTGCACGCGATACTAGCTTTACACCGTTCACAGTCCAACACGTACGGGAAGCGGCAATAGTTCCCTGAGGGCATAACGAATTGCGGCGCATTGCCAAAAATGCGCCCGTTCCCGCTTTCCGCCCCCGTTGGAACGGGCGGGCAAAGCGGGAACGGGCGCAGCCGGTGCGGATGCTATTCGTAAATGTGCGGTGCCAGCGTGCCGATGAAGTCCAGGTTGCGGTACTTCTCGGCAAAGTCCAGGCCGTAGCCCACCACAAACTCGCTCGGGATCTCGTAGCCGACGTACTTGACGTCAATCTCCACCTTGGCGGCGTCCGGCTTGCGCAGGAGCGTGCAGATCTCCACCGAGGCGGGGCCGCGGGAGATGAGGTTGGCCTTGAGCCAGGACAGGGTCAGCCCGGAGTCGATGATGTCCTCAACAATGAGCACGTGCTTGCCCATGAGGTCCGTTTCCAGGTCCTTGAGGATCCGCACCACGCCGGAGGACTGCGTGCCGGAGCCGTAGGAGGACACTGCCATCCAGTCCATGGTGATGTGGCTGTGGAGTGCGCGGGAGAGGTCGGCCATAACCATCACCGCGCCCTTGAGGACACCGACCAGCAGGACGTCGCGGCCGGCGTAATCTGCATCGATTTCCGCGGCCAGCTCGGCTACACGCGTTTGGATTTGTTCCTTGGTGTAGAGAACGTGCTTGAGATCGGCTTGGACGTCTTGTGAATCCACCAATTGCTCCTGTTTGTGAAGGATTTTGTGACATGTGTGTTGCTGCTGGGCAGTGTATTCGGGCGAGTCTAGGGCACGCCTGCACTGCGTCTCAGGACAAGCTTCCCATAGGCGGCGCCCTCGTGTGGAACTGCCTGGCTGCGGGAAATTCGGTACGCGCTGACTTTTCCCGCCATTTGCACAGGCCCGGCGGAGCCTTTCCGATCCAGCAGGGCTGCCGCCGCCAGCAGCCGTTCCTGGCTGGGCTGGACGCCACCAAGCGCGACGGCGGCCAGCGCCAGGACCCTCATCCGCAGGGCCGGGGCCAGGGCCGCCAAGTCATTTTCACCGAGCCTGATTTCCGCCGGTTCAGCGCTGCCGGCTGGGGTTGAAGCCTCGGCAATGCGGGCATATTCGGCGCCGGCCAGCTCATCCAGGTAGTCGGCATCCGGACCCAGGATGGCTGCCGAGCGCGCCAGTGATTCAACGATTCCCGGGCCCAGCTCCGCCGCGAGGAACGGCAGTACGTGGTGCCGCACGCGCACGCGCAGGTAGGCGTCGTCGAGGTTGGCGGGGTCATGCCACGGCTCCAGGCCCAGGGCCTCGCATATGGCCAATGTCTCATCCCGGCGCAGGGCTAGGAACGGCCGGCAGTAAACGCCGCGGCGTTCGCGCATGCCGGCCAGGGACCGTGTGCCGGAGCCGCGGGCCAGTCCCAACAGTACGGATTCCGCCTGGTCGTCCAGGGTATGGCCCAACAGCACGGTCTCCGCCCCCAGCTCACGGGCGGCCGCGTCCAGCGCGGCAAAGCGGGCTGCCCGGGCGGCAGCTTCCGGGCCGTCGCCGCCGTCGTGCAAGTCAACAGTCCGCAGCTGCACGGGATCCAGGCCCAGTCTGCGCAACTGGGCCGCCGTCCGTTGGGCAACCTCCGCGCTGCCTGGCTGCATTTGGTGGTCCACCACAATGGCGCCCGCCCGGATTTCGCCGCGGGTGGCAAAGAACGCCGTAACGGCTGCAAGTGCCAGCGAATCCGGGCCACCGCTGCACCCCACCAGCACCAGCGGCGGGTTGTCCACAGGATGGCGCCTGCCCGTGGTGGTTAGGCCCAGGAGCCCGGCCACCAGTTTCCGGGCCTTGCCCACCGTCGGGTCAAGGCGGCCGCGGGGGCGGATGCCGGCCTCCGGCATTTAGAGTCCCATCCGCTCAACCCAAAGGCGTGCACTGTGGATTTCCGGTTCGGTGGGCAGGTTTTCCGCCTGCACCCACACCGTGTTGAAGCCGTCCATGCTCACCAGGGCCACCACGTCGCGCACAAATTTGGCGCCGTCGCTGTATTGCCGCATTTTTGCATCCAGGCCCATGAGGTTGCGGATGAATTTTTCAATCAGGCCGCGCTCCTTCCCACGGTTGTTGAAGCGCTGCCGGATGGTCCGCACGGTGGGCACGATGGCCTGGTCCACGCCGTCCATGACCACGTTGGCGTGGCCCTCCAGCAGGCTCATGACGGCGGTGACGTGGGACAGCGCGGCCTTCTGGGCCGGATCCTGCAGCAGGTCAAGGATGCCTCCCCGGCTTGGCATCGCGTCGCCGCCACTCGGCGACGACTTCCGCCCGCCCATGGCCTTCACCGCCTGCAACAGCCGCTCCCCCAGGTTTTCAGTGTCCCCCACCAGCAATTCACCGAGCTTTTCAATTTCGCCCAGCATGTGGTGCCGCAACCACGGGGCCGCGGCAAACTGCACCCGGTGGGTTTGTTCGTGCAGGCACACCCACAGGCGGAAGTCGGCCGGGTCCACCTTGAGTTCCCGCTCCACCGTGAGAATGTTGGGCGCCACCAGCAGCAGCCGCCCGCCGGGGGCCGGGGCGTTCGCGCTCTGGCCGGGTGCCGGGGCCAGTGCGGCGAAGGGGTCGTACTGGCCCAGGACCTTGCTGGAGAGGAATGCCAGTGCGGCGCCCAGCTGGGCCCCGGTCACGGTGGAACTGACGGCCAGGGCGCCGGCGGACGTGCCGTTCCGGGACGCGGCCTGCTTGGCTGCGAGCGCCGTCATGATGGGATCCATCATGACGGAAAAGCTCTGGGTGTTGGCCTTGGCCCAGGAGGCCCTGTCCACCACCAGCACCTCGGAATCGCGCAGGTCGCGAGCGGCCTCCAGGCGGCTGATGTCGTGGACGTAGGGCACCGACTTGTCGGCCATGAGGTGCAGGTTCTCAACGGCCTTGGCGATTTCGGCGCCGTTCATGGCGGGGCCTGCCGGGGCGAGGCTGCCCGCCGTCGTGGCAGCCAGCTCCCAGTTGATCATGGAGGCGGATGGGGCTGCTGGGCTGCTGGGCTGGCTCATGTTTCCCATCAGATCACACTTCCCTGCATGGGACTTAGCTCTTGGCGATGATGGCCGCGGCGGTGTCGATGGACGGCATGGCCGACGCCGGCCCGCCCGCCAGTTTGTTGCCCATGATGGAGAAGACCAGCAGGCGGCCCTCTGAGTTGACCACGTATCCGCTCAGCGTGGACACGGTGTGGAGGGTGCCGGTTTTGGCCCGCACCAGGCCGGCCGCGGCTGCCGTGACGGGACCGGTGAAGCGTGCGCCGAGGGTGCCCGTCAGCCCGGCGATGGGCAGCCCACCCAGGGCCTGGCCCTCGTCAGTGCCGGCATGGGCCACCAGGAAGGAAACCACCTGCACCAGCTGGTGGGCGCTGATCAGGTCGCCCACGGCCAGCCCGCAGTTGTCCACCGTGGAGACGCCGTCCAGCGGCAGGCCCAGGCTGGCGAGCACGGCGCGGACAGCCGTGACGGCGCCAGTGTTGGACGCTTCCTGCCCCTGCTTCACCGCCACCAGGCGCGCCATGACCTCGGCCACGTAGTTGTCTGATTCGGCCAGCAAGTACTGCACCTGCTGCGCCACGGTGGCCGATTCCACCTTGGCCAGGACGGTTCCGGTGCCGGCGGTGGTCCGGGTGATGGTCCCCGTGGTGGGAACCCCCGCCTTCTCCAGGGCTGCGGCAAATGCCTCGGCCACGGCAACGGCGGAGTCCTGGGGGCGCGGGCCGGAGGTGCTGCCGGGGCTGGTGCGCCCGCCATACAGGGCCATGGGGTAGATCGGGGCGATTTCGCCGGCGTCGACGTCTCCCATGTCCCAGCCGGGGTTCAGGGCCGGGCCGGTAAACAGGGAGTCGTCAATGGCCAGCTTGACGGGGCCGGTGGTTCCGGCGGCGGCCAGGGCCGCGGCAGTCTTTTGGGCCAGGGTGGCCAGGCCCGCGTGCCCCATGGCGGCCTGGGGATCGCTCTCCCCCGCGGCCAGCATGGAGTCGCCGCCGGCCTTGAGCACCAGGGTCCCCGGCACGGATCCCTGGACCACTGACGTGTCCATGCGCGTGTTGGCGCCCAGGGACTTCAGTGCCGCCGTCGCCGTCAGCAGCTTCAGGTTCGACGCCGGCGTCCGGGCGGCGTCCCCGTCCTTGGAATAGAGGACCTTCCCGGTGGCGGCGTCCGCCACATAGGCGCTGAATGTGCCGCCGTCGAACGCCAGCGCCGCGTCAAGCCCGGCGGTCAGCGCGGCAGGGTCCGGCAGCGGCGCAGCCGCGGAAAGCGCGGAGACGCCGGAAATGCCCTGGAGGGTGGTGGGGGCCAGCTGGGCTGCGGGGACTACGGCGGCGGTGGCCGCATCGCGGGGCAGCAGGGCCGGGTACAGGTTCAGCCCGGCAGGAACGGTGACGGCGGCCAGGGCAAGCACCAGCAATCCGCCCGTCACAACTTTAGACGTGCGTCCCATGGTGCTGGTGTGTTCCTTCGGGGCTGTGCGGCCCGGCAGTCAGAGCGCGCAGGCAGGTCGGGTCCCGGCCGGATGACGCGGGGTGGGTGGGGCCGGTGCACGCAGCAGTCAGTTTCTGTGGAGCAAAATCGGCCTATATCCTCATACTAGAGGAAATTTTACGCGATCGGCCGCGCCAAGCCGCGCCGTCCACCTGATGAGGAGCACCCCATGAAGCATGACGTCACCATAGAAATCCCGCGCGGCTCACGCGTCAAGTACGAGGTTGACCACGAGACGGGCCGTGTCCGCCTGGACCGCGTGCTGTTCACGTCCATGCAGTACCCCACGCACTACGGCTTCTTTGACAACACCCTGGGCGAGGACGGCGACCCCCTGGACGCCCTGGTCTGGTACCCCGACGTCGACCTCTTCCCGGGAATCGTGCTGGATGCACGCCCCATCGCCATCTTCAACATGGAGGACGAGTCGGGCGGAGACGCGAAGCTGGTGTGCGTGCCCGCCGACAAGCGCTTCGACCACATCCAGGAGGCCTCTGACCTGGATCCTTTCCTGATCAAGGAGATCGAGCACTTCTTCACCACCTACAAGGACCTTGAGCCGGGCAAGTGGGTCAAGGCCGACGGTTGGGCAGACCGCGCCGCCGCCGAGGCGGAGCTGGAAGCCTCCATCAAGCGATTCGGGGCTGAAGGCCA
>Ga0157370_10005059_pt1 | contig 14883 bp, 11 predicted proteins | sample C35metaG_FD_113463 | JGI IMG/M metagenome (GOLD analysis project Ga0157370, IMG submission 113463) | Corn rhizosphere microbial communities from Kellogg Biological Station, Michigan, USA - C3-5 metaG | ecosystem: Host-associated > Plants > Roots > Rhizosphere > Soil | place: USA: Michigan...
CCCGCGGGCGTCGCTTCCCGCCAGCGCGCATAACTTTCCGGCCGCTGCAGCGAATAGAACGAGCCGTTCAATTCGATGCTGGGAAAACACCGCGACGCGTAATGCAGCTCGTCGCGCTGCACCAGATCTTTCGGATAAAACACGCCACGCCATGGCGGATAGCGCCACCCCGAAATGCCGATGCGGATCCTTGCCATGCGTTCCATTACAGGCGAGCACGGCTGATCGCCGGATGAAGCAGGGCAACCGTACGATTGCGCAGGTGTCAACTTGCGGCTTGCGGATGCGCCCTGCCGCCGGTCACTCCGAGGGTTTGGGCGGCGTGTACTTGCACGTCCCGATCTGCTTGCCGGCGTATTCCGTGTCCACCGTCATCGGGTGACCGCCGCCCGCGTCGAACGAGGTATGCATACTGCCGGTGAAGTTGGAGCCGCCGGTCATGCGAAACGTGCCATGCATGGTCATCGCCATGGGCGCGGTGCAAACCTGTTCGAAGGTGACGGTGTCGCCTTGTTTCTTGAAGTTCGTGATCTTGCACCGGTTGTGCGAATTCAACTTGTTCAAGGTGTGCGGGTCGAACGAGCCGGGCTGCGTGCACACCTTCCTGGTCAGCGTGCGCGACGGCATCGCCGGCATGCCCGACATCGACTGCTTGATGGTGGTGGTGACTTGCATCAGGCTGCCGTCGCCGCCTGCCGCCCATAGCGGAGCGGCAACCATGGAGATGAGCGCACCAACGACGATCGTTCCGAAACATGAAGTTTTCATGAGGCCTCACGTTGTGGCTGGTTCGACAGGCCAGGCGCCCGTCCAATGGCGGCATTCTTTCCGCCAATGGCAACCCGGTCAATCAGCCGTGCCCAACCACGAGGATCGTGAAGCTGCCCGGTTTCACCGTCGGCCGGGGGTGCGGCTCGGCTTTGGTGGGCGCCGGCCGCGGACCGAATTCCGCCGCGGACAGGTACACACGGCCGGTGCCTTCGTCGAGTGCCATCGTGCGTGCGCTCTTCTGGGTTGGAACGTTCGCGAGTACGCGATAGTGATCGGGCGTCTCCTCGCGCACGACGGTCAAGGTGCCGCTGCGACCATTGGAACTGAGCACCAGCTTGCGTCGCGGATCGAAGCGTGCCGCGTCCGGACCTTGGCCGATCGGCACGCTCGCGATCGCCTTGCCATCGGTGGAATCGGTCACCGCCATCACCTTGTTCCGGCACACCGAGAACAGCCGGTGGTGCGCGACGTCGATCGCAAGACCGGATGGTTCCTCGCAATCCCGCAACGGCCAGACGGCCGTCACTTTCATCGCGCGCGGATCGATCTCGACCAGCTCGTTGCGGCTCTCGATGTTGTCGAAAACATGTCCTTGCCCGTCGCTGACCGCGAACTCCGGCCGCCCCGGCAGGGTGACATGGCCGAGCAACTTGCCGGTCTTCGCATCGATCACGCTGGCGTCGTCGCTGTCGCCGTTGAACGTGAATACGTGATGCGAATACGGGTCGTAGAGGATTGCATCGGGATCCTTCGCATCGACCGCGACGGTCTGCCCGACCTTCAACGTGGCCGGGTCGAACACCGTGACGGTGTCCGCGCGCCCATTGCTGATGAAGCCGCGATGCAGATCATTCGCGAGCGCAATGCCGTGCACGCCTGAAAGATTGTCGATCTCGCCGATGTGCTTGCCGTCGCGCGCATCCAGCACGATCACGCGATCCGAGCGGCTCACGTAAAGATGTTGGGTAGCCTGATCCAGCGCCAGGTAATCCCAGCCGCCGGCGCCACCCAATGAGTAGCGCTGCTCAAGCTTCCAGCCGTGGGCGGCGGGCGCCGCCAGCGCGGCGGTGATGGAAGCTGCGGACACAACCGCTGCCAGCGCAATGATGGGCAGGTGTTTCATCGGACGTTCCTCCGGCAGCGGGGCACAAGCTTGTCATCTTCCAGCGCCTTTCTTTGCAAACGCTTTGCGGCGACGTCGGGTCGCCGCCACTCAGAAGGCGTACCGCAACGAACCGCCGGCGCCCCAGTCCGGACTGCCATCGGAGAATCCGCCCAGCACGTAAGCCTGCAGCCGCCACGCATTGCCGAAGCGATGGTTCCAATAACCGCTGAGCTCGCGCTGGGCATAGCCGGAATCGGAAATCTTCTCGCGGAAATAGAAATACGCACCAACATCGTTGGTGTCGTCCAGCTTGTAGCCGGCGCCGACATTCGCGTTCCAACCGTTGTGCAGAACGATGTACTGCGACGAACCATATTTCATGAATCCGGCGCCGCCGAACACCGTCCATGCGTCCAGGCCCTTGTAGGCGTCGAGATTCACGCCATAGTCGTTCTGGCCTGTGCCGAGGCCCTTGTCCGCGCTGGCGGTGCCGAACTTGACTTTGCCCGTCAGGTCCAGACCGAAGCGCGCGGCATCATCGCGTACCAAACCATAGGTCGCCTGCGCCACGATGTCGCCGAGGCCGGAAGCGGAGCCTTCCGTCACGGTGGGCTGCGTGCTGCCGCCCACCCCGACACCCAACCCCAGCCCATGGCCCCGGGCATGCGGGTTGATGTTGAGCACGCGGCCGATACCGGGAATGACATTGCTGGCGCCGCTGATGCTGATCCACGGCACGGTCAATTTCACCGACCAGCGGTCGGCCTCGTACCCGGCGCTGAACGGGACATCCCAGATGTCGGTATTGAACGGCGTGCCGTAGTTGCCGGTGCTGTAGTCGAATCCTGCGGATACGGTGGCATGGCCGGAATCGTCCGCGTAAGCGGATTGCATGCACAGACCCAAAGCGGACGCGGTAACGACCATCGACACAAGCAGTTTCTTGCGGTTCATCGACAACTCCTTTGGACATGACGGGAAGCGGGCGTCCCCAAGGACGCCCGCCCGGAATCAAGCAAAACATCAACGCATCAACCGCCGCCCGGACGGCCTGCATGACTCGGAATGTCGGGGCGCTGGGGAATATTCGGACGCTGGGGCACGTCGGGCCGTTGCGGACGATCGGGATGGACCGGATGCACGGGATGATCCGGCCTGCCGGTCGAAGCCACTTCGCTGCCGTGCTGTGCGTGCTCCGCACCGGCCTGCGAGTGATCGGTCTTTGACGCACTGACCACGGCGCCCAGATTGAACCCGAGCGTCTTGGCGATCTGCCCCCAGCCTTCGCCCTGCGCGCGCAGCGCCAGTACGCCCTGCAGTGTCTGCGTGCTGCCGTCGGCGAGCGTCACCGTGCCGCCGTTGAGGGCGGCTTCGATTTCGTCGGCGGTCGGATCGGTGATGCCCATCGTGGCAAGTTGGTTCTGCGCCAGCGCCAGCGCGATGTTGACGTTGCCATAACCCAGCTTGCCGGTGGCCGGCTGGAACGTGGTGGGCGTGGCCGTGGTGCTGGTGGTGCCGTCCGTGTTCGTGGTCGTGGTGGTGGTTTCGAGCGTGATGGAAGTGCCGTCGCGCAAGCCGTCCACCAATGCACTCGCGTTCGCGTCGGAACCCGCGAACGTCGTATAGGTCGATGCGAGCTTGGTCGACTCCGTATTGGTTGTGGTGCTGCCGCCGTTGGCGGCAAACGCCGTCGCCGCGAAGGCGGCGAGCAGACCCGTGGCAAGCGCGGTCAGGATGGGACGATGCGGATTCATGGCCGAGAACCTCTCGAAGGTGAAGGATCATGCGCCAGGCAAACCCGACCGTTGCGTCTTTGCCAGGCCGCGAAGCTCAAATGCAACAGATTGCAAACGCGATCATGCATCCGATCGAAATGCGTGCGCCTGCCGTCGCTTCCTCATGTTTATCCCGGATTTATCGTGGTGACCCGCATGCGTGAAGTGCGTCACATTCGTGACCCTGTTTGCTTGCCGCACCGTACAAGTTTCCGGACTCGAGGGAGCAGGCCAGAACGAAGCTATCCTGCAGCGGATTTGACAATGGTCTTACGCAGTCTTTCGATGACACGCCATCCCCAACGCGCAGCATGGATCGGGCTGCTGATTCTCACCATCGTCTGGAGCCTCAACTGGTCGGTGATGAAGGTGGCGATGCGCGACAGCGGACCGTTCACCTTCAGCACCATGCGTTACGTGATCGGCACACTGGTGTTGTTCGCGTTGCTGGTGCTGCGGCGCAATTCGTTGAAGCCGACGCCTTGGTTGCCGACGATCCTGATCGGCCTCACGCAAACCACCGCGTTCCAGGCGTTGGCGCAATGGGCACTGGTGTCGGGCGGTGCAGGCAAGACCGCCCTGCTGGCGTACACCATGCCGTTCTGGGTCGTGCCGCTGGCATGGTGGTGGGTGAACGAAAAGCCGGGCTTGAAGCGCTGGCTATGCATCGCGATCGCGGCGGCAGGTTTCATCTGCGTGGTCGAGCCGTGGCGTCCATTGGGCGCGCCGCACAGCATCGCGTTGGCGATTCTGGCCGGACTTGCCTGGGCCATCGCAACCGTGTTGTCCAAACGACTGTTCCAGCAATGTCCGGACGTGACGCCACTGCGCCTGACCGCGTGGCAGATGCTGGTCGGAACGGTCGGGCTGGTGATCCTGACATTGCTCACCCGCGAACGCGCGGTGACATGGACCGGCACGTACATCGCTGCGTTGCTTTACAACGGGCTGTTGTCGTCGGGTGTGTGCTGGGTGTTGTGGGCACTGGTGGTGCAAAGGCTGTCCGCGAACGTCGCGGGTCTGACCAGCCTCGCGGTGCCGGTGGCGGGCGTGCTGTTCGCGTGGGGTCTGTTGCACGAGCGACCGTCCGGGCCTGAATGGATCGGGATCGTGCTGATCGGCGTGGCCCTGTTTGTTTTGAATTTCAGGCGGCGCATGCGAGCATAAGCGTTCCCCGCGAATGGCCGTGGCACGCATCGCATGGACCGCGGGGTTCTTCGTGCCCCAAATCTAAGGATTCGCCATGAGCCAGGCGTCGCTGCCCCGCCCCGAAGCCATCCGCCTTGTCGTGATCGGCCTGGGTTACGTCGGACTTCCGCTGGCGGTCGGTTTCGGCCGCAAGCTGCCTACCCTTGGCTTCGACGTCAACACGGCGCGCATCGAGGAGCTGAAACAGCATCGCGACCACACGCTGGAGGTGACGCCCGATGAACTGTGCGCGGCCAACCAGCTCGGTTTCAGCCATGACATCAAGGATCTGCGTGGCTGCAACGTCTTCATCGTGACCGTGCCGACACCGATCGACCGCGCCAAGCGCCCCGATCTCGCGCCGCTGGAATCGGCCAGCCGCACGGTTGGCAAGGTCATCGAGCGCGGTGGCGTGGTGATTTTCGAATCCACCGTCTACCCGGGCGCGACCGAAGAGGTCTGCGTGCCGATCATCGAGCGCGAGTCCGGCCTCAAGTTCAACCAGGATTTCTTCGCCGGCTACAGCCCCGAGCGCATCAATCCCGGCGACAAGCAGCATCGCCTCGACACCATCAAGAAAGTCACCTCGGGCTCGACGCCGGAAACCGCCGACTTCGTGGACGCGCTGTATCAGAAGGTGGTCAGCGCGGGCACCCACAAGGCCTCCAGCATCAAGGTGGCCGAAGCCGCCAAGGTGATCGAGAACACCCAGCGCGATCTGAACATCGCGTTGATCAACGAGCTTGCGTTGATCTTCCACCGCATGGGCATCGACACGCTGGACGTGCTGGAAGCCGCGGGCACCAAGTGGAACTTCCTGCCGTTCCGGCCGGGCCTGGTGGGCGGACACTGCATCGGTGTCGATCCGTATTACCTCACCCACAAGGCGCAGGAAATCGGCTACCACCCGGAAGTGATCCTGTCCGGCCGTCGCATCAACGACGGCATGGGTCGCCACGTGGCCGAACGGGTGATCCGCCTGATGCTGGAAAAACGCATCCACGTCGCGGGCGCCAAGGTGCTGATGCTGGGCCTCACCTTCAAGGAAAACTGTCCGGATCTGCGCAACACCCGCGTCACCGACATCATCGACGAATTCCGCGCCTGCCACGCCGACATCGATGTGTACGACCCGTGGTGCGACGCCGCCGAAGCGCGGCACGAATACGCCATCGACCTTGCGCCCGACCTGCGCCCCGGCACCTATGACGCGATCGTGCTGGCCGTGGCGCACCACCAGTTCACCGACATGGGCGCGGCCGCGCTGCGCGCGCTGGGCAAGCCCGATTGCGTACTGTTCGACGTGAAGAATGTGCTGCCGAGGGACGCGGTCGACGACCGCCTGTAAGGAGATACCATGCGCGTACTGGTCACCGGCGCCGCCGGGTTCATCGGGTCCGCCCTCAGCCTGCGCCTGCTGGCGCGCGGCGATGAAGTGCTGGGCGTCGACAACCTCAACGACTATTACGACGTCACCCTGAAACAGGCACGGCTGGATCGACTGACGCCGCATCCGAACTTCACGTTCGCAAAAGTCAGTTTGGAAGATCGACCGGCGCTGGAAAAAGCCTTCCGCGATTTCCGGCCCGGGCGCGTGGTGAACCTGGCCGCACAGGCCGGCGTGCGCTATTCCATCGAGAACCCCTACGCCTACGTCGAATCGAACCTGGTCGGCTTCATCAATCTCCTGGAAGCCTGCCGGCACGGCAAGGTCGAACACCTGGTGTACGCGTCATCGAGCTCGGTTTATGGCGCCAATCGCAAGCTGCCGTTCTCGGTACAGGATTCGGTGGACCATCCGGTCAGCCTGTACGCCGCAACCAAGAAAGCCAACGAGTTGATGGCGCATACCTACAGCCATTTGTACAACCTGCCAACCACCGGCCTGCGCTTTTTCACCGTGTATGGTCCATGGGGTCGGCCGGACATGGCGCTGTTCCTGTTCACCCGCAAGATCCTCGCGGGCGAGCCGATCGACGTATTCAACCACGGCCACCACACTCGCGACTTCACCTACGTCGATGACATCGTCGAAGGCGTGATCCGCACGCTCGATCGCGTACCGAGTCCCGATCCGAATTACGACCCCGTGCACCCGAACGCGGCGTCCTCGTCGGCACCGTATCGACTCTACAACATCGGCAACAGCCATCCCGTCCAGCTTTCCCGTTACATCGAAGTGCTGGAAGAATGCCTTGGCCGCAAGGCGGAAAAAAACCTGCTGCCTCTGCAACCCGGCGACGTGCCCGACACCAGCGCCGACGTCACCGAGTTGGCGCACGACACTGGCTACAAGCCCGCCACTTCGGTCGACGAAGGCGTGCGCAAGTTCGTCGAGTGGTACCGGGATTATTACAGCGTTTGAGGTGCAATCGCGCGACCGCGCGATTGCAGGCGCGGCACGGATGCCGCGCCGGTGCTTCAGCACCACGGACGGTTCTTTGCGATGCCGAAGGCGCGACTTTACAGCGAGCACAGCGAGCGGCTTCTCGATTCCCCCGCCCTCAATGCCTTGCCTCCGCAGCCGCGGCGCGCGCGTGCCGCCATTCCAACCACGCATATTCCGCTTCGCCGAGCAGTTCGTGCAACGCAAGTTTCGTCGTCTCCACCGACTGCCCCTGCGGAATAAAGGCGTCCAACCCGAAACGAAAACCCTCGTCCGGCGATCCGCTCGACCATGCGCAAGGCTCGAATCCCCACGCGCGGAAGGCGCCCAGCGCACGCGGCAAATGCAAAGTGGTGGTCACCAGCCAGATGCGTTTCGGCACCGGCGGGGAGAGCGCCGCGACAAACTGCGCGTTTTGCCAGGTCGTGCGCGAACGGTCCTCGAGTTCGATGGCCTGGGCGGGAACGCCCAGCTGTTCGGCAAGGTTTGCCATCAACACCGCGTCGGGAATGCGCCGGTAGCCGCCGCCGGAAATCACCAGGTGCGCGTCGGGGATCCTTCGCCACAGCTTGACGGCCGCGAACAGGCGTCGCACGCTCAAGGCATGCAAGGCAGCGTAGTCGTCGGCCGTGCGCGGCGGACGATCGACGCCCGCCGACACCACGACGACCGTGGTGGGCTCGGGCGCTTCGCACGACTGCGATGGCGGCAGGCGCGACTCCACCATGCGGGCCAAAGCCTTGGCACCCAGCGGCGTCATCGACGCAAACAGCAGGACTTCGACGATGACGCCCGCGTAACGTGCGCTGCGCGGCAAGCGACGCCAGCACACCGCCAGCACCAGCAGCAACGCCACGGCATACGGCAACGGAGAGGTGATGCCGACTGGAACGATCATGCGCCAGACGTCCCGTGCGGGTGGTCCGATGCGATCACGCTCGACCCGCGTCAGCCTGCAACCGGCGCTCCCACGCCAGCGAAGTACGGGCGATGAAATCCAGATCGTCGTGCTGCGGTTGCCAGCCGAGCCTGCTGCGGATGCGGTCGGAGGCCGCGATCAGCGAAGGCGGGTCGCCAGCGCGCCGCGGCTCTTCCACATACGGGACAGGCGATCCTTGCGCGCGTCCGACCGCGGCCAATACCTCGCGCACCGAATAGCCGTGGCCGTAGCCGCAGTTCAACGTGGCCGATCCACCGCCGTCGCGCAGATAACACAGCGCATCAAGATGCGCGCGCGCAAGGTCGGTGACGTGGATGTAGTCGCGCACGCCGGTGCCGTCAGGGGTTGCGTAATCGGTGCCGAAAATCGAAAGTCGCGGGCGCTTGCCGAGCACAGCCTCGCAGGCGACCTTCAACAGCAGCGTGGCGTTCTTCGTGGACTGGCCAATCCGCCCGGCGGGATCGCAACCGGCGACGTTGAAATACCGCAGCGCCACGTAACGCGGACCACCGGCCGCGGCGAGGTCGCGCAGCATCCATTCGCTCATCAGCTTGGACGAGCCGTACGGATTGATCGGCGCCGTCGGCGTATCCTCGCTGGCCACGCCGCCCGGCGGGATGCCGTACACCGCCGCGGTCGAGGAAAACACGATCTGCTTGATGCCCGCTTCCTTGCAGCACGCGAGCAGATTGCGGGTGGCGCAGGTGTTGTTGCCGTAGTAACGCAACGGGTCTGCCACCGACTCCGGCACGATCGTGCGCGCGGCAAAATGCATCACCGTATCGACCTCGTGCTTGCGCAATACTTGCGCGACCAGCGCCTGGTCGCCGACGTTGCCGACGATCAATTCGGCATCGATCACCGCGTCGCGAAAGCCGGTGGAGAGATCGTCCAGCACCACCACGCGTTCGCCCGCCTCGACAAGTTGCAGCACCACGTGGCTGCCGATGTAACCGGCACCACCGGTGACCAGGATGGCGTGGCGGCGCTGCGTCTGTGATTGGTCCACTTCATTTCCTTGCGAGGGATACGTCCGCCCGCCGCGACGCAGCACCGAATTGGAGATTGCGCCGGCACGTCGGGGTGAATCGTCGGTCAATTGCCGGAAACGCCCGCCGTTGCACCACTCAGGTCCCGATACAACTTTTCCGCGGCCGGCTGGTTCTGGAAGCCGGTTTTTGATTTCCGCAGCCCCTCGAGTGTCGCGCGTGCGCCCGTGCGATCGCCCGTACGCGCCTGGGCCACGGCCAGGTGATATTGAATGGCCGGCACGCCTGGCGCCGCCTTGGCCGCTTGCTCGAGGATCGGCAATGCCGACTTGGGTTGGTTGGCTGCGATCAACGCCCAGCCATAGGTGTCCTGGATACCGGGCGAAGTGGGCGCCAGTTTGTGGGCCCGCTCTGCCAACGCCAATGCCCTGGGATCGTGTTGCTCGGTGTAAACCCAGGCGAGGTTGTTGAGGGCTTCGACATTGGAGGGATACGTCTTCAACACCCGTTCGTACTGCTCGACGGCCGCCGCGTTCTGCGTGTGGTCGAGGTAATACTGCGCCAGCAGCATGCGCACGGCGGCATCGTCGGAATGCTTGCCCAGCCAGTCTCGCAGCACGGTTTCCGGTTGCCTGGCTCCGCTTGCGCTCAGCGCCTCGAAGCTTTTGATCACCAGTGCACGGTCGTAATGGTCTTTCAATCCCTGTTGGTACGCTTGGGCGGCTTTGTCATAGGACTTGTTCGCCATGTAGAGGTCGCCTTCCAGGGCGAAGCCCGCGTATTTGGTCTTGGGCTGCTGTTGCAGCGTCCTCGCCAAGGCAACCGCGCCCGGCAGATCGTGGTCCTGCAACTTCAGGAACGCGAGCAGCGCCACGGCCTGCGCCTCGCCCGGATTGGCCTTGACCACTTCGCCGAGGTTGTCCCGTGCAGCCTTGCCATCCTTGTTGAGGATCTGGGCGCGCGCCAGGTTGATGCGATACAAGGGCACTTTGGGTGCGAGCTTGACCGCTTGTTGCAATGGCTCCAGCGCTTCGGCGTGGCGGCCGGCGTTGAGTTCGGCCGCACCCAGGGTGTTGAGGGCCGCCGGATTGTTGGGGTCGGTATCCGCCAACTGCTTTGCGACGCCCGCGGCCTCGTCGAACTGGCCGCCGCGGCTGTATAGCATTACCAACTCGATATAGGCAGTAATGGATTTGGGCGCGCCTTCGATGGCCTGTTTGTAGCGCTTGATGGCCTCCGCCTTGTCACCCTGCAGCTCGGCGAGCTTGCCGAGCGCGGTCATGGCTACCGCGTTGTGCGGATCGGTTTTCAACACCGTGTTGTAGCGACCCTCGGCATCCTTGTAATGACCTTCGAGCGAATCCAGGCTGCCCAGGCTCAGCAACGCCGCGAGATTCTTCGGGTCCAGCTTGTAGGCCTGGTTGTATTCGGTGCGCGCCTGGTCGCGCTTGCCGTCGGCGATCAGCGCGGTGCCATACAACAGGTGCGCGGCGCTGTCGCGAGGATGCTTGGCCGCATAAGCCGCCGCCGCCTTGACTGCTTCGCCCGGCTGCTTCTGGCGCACGTGGGCCATCACCAACATGCTGGCGCGTTGCGCCTCGGCAGAAGCATCGCTCGTATGCATCTCCTGCAACAGGCGGATGGCTTCGGAGTCATTGCCGCCCGCGAGCGCCGCGTCGGCGCGCGCGAACGGATTGTTGTTCTGGGGCACGCTGCTTGCCGCATCGGCTTCGGAGGCCATCGCCTTCGGCGTGCCGGCCCCTTCGGCGGCCGCCTTCTGCAACACCGCCAAAAGTTCGGCATCGGATGCGTTGCCCTGCACCGCCGGCCGCAGCGTGTTCAACGCCTGCTGCGAGCGTCCTTCGCGATAGAACGTGAGCGCCAGCAACTTGCGGGCCGCCGCATTTTGCGAATCCACGCCCATGACGTTGCTCAAGTACATTTCCGCCTGGGCGTAATTGCCTTGTGCGTAATTGACCGCGCCCATCAGCATCTGCGAGGCGGCGTTGTCGGGACTCGCCTTGAGCACCTGCTGGAGCTGGGATACCGCATCATCCAGGTGACCCTGCTTGTACAGCACCACCGCGTGCAAGTAGTGCGGATACGGCTGCTCCGGCGACATTTTTTCAAGCGCCGCGATATTGACGAGGGCCTTGTCGAACTGGTTCTGGCGTGCCTGGGCATCGGCCAACCGGGCCTGCGCGAAAAAGCGTTCCTGGGGCAACCAGTCGGCATTCTTGAAGCCCAGCACTTTCTCATAATCCGATTCGGCGTTCGCGTAATCGCCGCCATTGAACGCAAGGTCACCTTTGGCCACCCAGGCTTGCGGATTTTCCGGCGACGCGGCCAGCGCCTGCTGCAGATATTTCGTGGCGGAATCGAGGTCGTTGGCACTGGCGGCCAGCTTGGCGAGTCCGGTCAGCGCGCGCGGATCCTTCGCATCCAGCTTCAACGCGGCCTCGTACGATTGACGCGCCTTCTCGGGTTGTTTCGAACCGCGATAGGCATCGCCGCGCAGCACCGCCACGCGCGTTTTGACCCCGGTTTCGAACGTATTGTCGGCGGGCAGGCTCTCGAGCAGCTTGTCGAACTGGTTCGTCACCAGCAACGCGCGGCCCATCGGAACCGCCCAGCGCGCTTCCGGCACGCCGTTCGCCTTGGCGTTTTGCAGGTCACTCAGGGCGTCCTTGGGATCGCCGAGCATCAGCGACGCGTTCCCGAGCGACAGCCAGGCTTCGCCATTCTTGTCCTCGTGCTGCAGGACTTTCTTGGCCTCGATGTAGGCCGCGCGATACTTGCCCTCGGCCTGGTATTTGGCGGCGGCTGCCACGCTGCCGTGTCCGCCGACCAGACCACAGCCCGCCAGCAGAAGGCCAACGCAAAGCAGCGCGAAACCGCGGCGCACCCAGCTCATGTTCAATTCGAGTTTGCGCATATCTTCAACCCCGTTTTCGGGCAGCATGCCTGGGAACGTCCGATGATTCCCGCTCGTGCCAGGTACGCAGCATCACGAACGGAATGATCCTTGAAATACAAAGTGTCTCGTGCGTGTTTCGATTTCGCTTCGTCCAGCCGGGCGGGGTTCCGTGACGTCAGCCGGAACCCGTGGTTTTCTTCAGGCCATGCTTGTCCAAAAGATCATAGAGTGTCGGCCGGCTGATGCCGAGCCAATCCGCCACCCGCGAGAGATTGCCGCTTGACCGGGTCAGGGCCCGCTGGATCGCGCGTTTTTCGGCCTCGTCCCGCACCTCGCGCAAACTCAACGCCTCGTCGCTGCCGGCTGCGCTCAATTGCAAAGCCTCGGGTCCGATCTGCTTGCCGTCCGCCATGATGACCGCGCTGTTGATGGCGTTTTCCAGTTCGCGCACATTGCCGCGCCATGCGTGTGCCTCGATCGCCTTGAGCGCCTTGGCGGTGAAACCGCGGACGGCGCGCCCGTGGCGGCTGGCTGCCTGCTCGAGAAAATGCCGCGCCAGCAGCGTCACGTCGCCCGCCCGATCACGCAGTGCCGGCAGTCGGAGGGTGACCTCACTGACGCGGTAAAACAGATCCTCGCGGAAGCGCCCTTCGGTGATCAGCACCTGCAGATCCTGGTGCGTCGCGCAGATGATGCGCACGTCCACCGGGATTTGCTCGCGCCCGCCGATCCGCTCCACCACCCGCTCCTGGAGGAAACGCAGCAACTTGGATTGCAGCGCGATCGGCATGTCGCCGATCTCGTCCAGCAACAGGCTGCCGTTGGCCGCCAGTTCGATCTTGCCCTTGGTTTGCCGATGGGCGCCCGTGTAGGCGCCTTTTTCGTAACCGAACAGTTCGGCTTCCAGCAGGTTTTCGGGAATGGCCGCACAGTTGATCGCCACGAATGGCCCGTCGCGCCGCGCGCTGAGGCGATGCACCGCGCGCGCGAACAATTCCTTGCCGGTGCCGGTTTCGCCGAGCAGCATCACCGTGGCGTTCGAGGGGCTGACCTTCTCCACCAGCCGGCAGGCCTCGCGCATCGCTTCGCTGGTGCCGATGATGCCCTCCAGCGCGATAGCCGTCTGGCTTCTGAGCTTGCGGTTTTCGGCCTCCAGTTCGTGCACCTGGAACGCCCGGCTGACGATCAGGCGCAGCACCTCCAGATCCAGCGGCTTGGAACAGAAATCGTAGGCGCCGCTGCCGATGGCCTTGACCGCGTTGTCGCGATCGCCGTTGCCGGTGACGACGATGATCTTGGTGTGCGGCGCCTGTTCCAGGATTTCCGCGATCGAGGCGAATCCTTCCGCGGTGCCGGCAGCGTCCGGCGGCAGACCCAGATCCTGCAGCACGACCGCCGGCTCGTGGCGGCGCAACATGGCGAGTGCCGACGGCCGATCGTCGGCCACCACCACGTTGTAATCCTCGAAACTCCAACGCAACTGTTTTTGCAGGCCGGCATCGTCCTCGACGATCAACAGGCAGCGCGCGGGCGTACTCATGATGTGGCCTTCAGCGCATCGGCGGCCGCGGTATCGCCCAGCGGCTCGGCCAGCGGCAACTGAATCGCGAACACTGTGCCTTGTCCCGGCGTGCTGCGCACGTCGACCGTTCCGCCCAGCGAGTGCACGTATTCGCGGGCCTGATAGGCGCCGATGCCCATGCCCTTGCTCGACTTGGTCGTGAAAAACGGCTGGAACAACCGGTTGCGAATGAAATCGTCGTCCATGCCCGGCCCGTCATCTTCGATCTCGATCGCGGCGCGCCCGGCGACGCGCATCGTGCGGAGCGTAACATGGCCGTGCGCCGTCGCCGCGTCCTGCGCATTGCGGATCACGTGACCCAGCACCGTGGCAAGCTGTTCGGCATCCGCCCGCACCCACAGTTCCTCAGTGGACGGCTGATATGCAGGCTCGGGCGATTGCGCCCGGCACTCGCCGAGGGCCTTTTCAATCACCGCCTGAAGCCGCGCGCGCCCGTGCGCTGCCGGCGCCGTGCCGCTGCGCAACTGCTCGAGCAACCGCGTGATGCGGCGCACCGAATTCTCCACCGTCGCGAGCATGTCGTCCACGAACGCTGGATTGTGCTTGTGGCGCTCGGCGTTCTGCAGCATCAAGGACTGCTGGGCCGCGACGTTCTTGAGATCGTGCATCAGGAACGCGGTGAGCCGATTGAAGCCCTCGAACTGGCGCGCCTCGGCGAGGCGCCGGGCATTCGCGGCCTGCGCCAGGGTGCCGGCGATCTGGCTGCCGGCCATCCGCAACAAATCGATATCTTCCCAATCGATTGCGCGACGTGCACGCGCCTGCGCGACCGCCACGAAACCGATCAGCCGGTGTTCCAGCACCAGCGGCACCAGCAACCAGACGCGCGGCAAGCCAGCCAATTCGGACGGCACCCGCAACCGCTCATTCCCCAGCGGCGGAGTTTGCTCCAGATCGTAAATCCAGCAGCGCTCGCGCATGAACTCGAAAGCCGGCTGGCTGGCCGCAAGCTTCAGGCCGGCCGGCACCGGCATGTTCCAGTCGGCCACCGGCTCGAACATTTCAGCCTCGTCGCGCATGAACAGCGCGCCCGCGGGGCTGTCCATGATCTGCGCCATGGCCTGCGCCGCACGCAGCGGCAATCCGGTGTCATTGTTGCTGGCAGACAGCGTGGCGGTCAGGCGCAACCATTCCTCACGGTAATCATGGCGGAAACTGAAGAAGTTCTTGTGCAGGAATATCCTGAGGCGCGAACGCGCCTGACCGGAGCTTGCGAACAACAACGCGATC
>Ga0157370_10005060_pt1 | contig 14883 bp, 10 predicted proteins | sample C35metaG_FD_113463 | JGI IMG/M metagenome (GOLD analysis project Ga0157370, IMG submission 113463) | Corn rhizosphere microbial communities from Kellogg Biological Station, Michigan, USA - C3-5 metaG | ecosystem: Host-associated > Plants > Roots > Rhizosphere > Soil | place: USA: Michigan...
ACAGTAGGGAAGCCGATTCTGCGCACGGATGTGCCGCTGAAATGCACGGGGCGGGAAGTTTATCTGCAGGATTTCAGCGTTCCTGGAATGCTGCACGGACGCGTGGTACGTCCGCCGTCGTTCGGGGCGAGGCTCGCCTCGCTCGATGAGTCTTCGATCAAAGGCATTCCGGATGTCCGAATTGTCCGGAAAGGGAGTTTTGTCGGGGTCGTTTCGAAAGACGAATGGGCCGCAATCCGCGCCGCGCGCGAGCTGAAGGCCGAGTGGAGTTCGTGGGAAGAACTTCCGGGCAGCGAGAATTTCGAAAAGGCTCTGCGCGCGGGCACGATCGAACACGACCAGACGGTTATCAACAAAGGCGATGCCGCGAGCGCGCTTTCGGGCGCTTCGAAGAATCTCGCGGCGACTTATTACTGGCCCTTTCAGAGCCACGCGTCGCTTGGTCCTTCGTGCGCGGTTGCGGATGTGAGGGCGACGGGCACAACCGTGTGGTCATCCACGCAAAATCCGTTCGGCTTGCGATCGAATCTGGCGAAGGTTTTCGGCATGCCGGAAGAGAAGATCCGCGTCGTTTACATGGATGGCTCGGGTTCTTATGGGACCAACGGCGCGAGCGATGCCGCGGCGGACGCCTTGCTGCTTTCGCGCGAAGTCGGTCAACCGGTGCGCGTGCAGTGGATGCGCCACGATGAACATGGTTGGGATCCGAAGGGTCCGGCGCAACTGCTGGACGTGCGGGCTACGCTCGATGTGGACGGGAAGATCGGGGCGTGGGAAACGCAGATGTGGCTGCCGGGCGGACCGCAGGGCGAGCGCGCGCTGGTGGGTCCGGAGCTGGCGGGCATGGCGCAGGAGCATGGCCAGGGCGCGGGCCTGATGACGGCGAATGCCGATCCGCCCTATGCGATTCCGCATGTGCGTGTTGTGGCGCACAACCTGAAAACCACGCCGCTGCGTCTTTCGAATCTGCGTGCGCCCGGGAAAATCGGGAATGTTTTCGCAGTGGAGAGCTTCACCGATGAGTTGGCGGCGGCTGCGGGAATGGACGCGCTCGAGTTCCGGAAACGCGGTCTGCAGGATGAACGCGCGCACGCGGTGCTCGATCGAGCGGCGCAGATGATCGGCTGGCAGCCGCGGCGCTCTCCCAATCCGAGTGCGGGGCACGGGCGGGGCATCGCCTACATGCGGTACAAGCAGGCGGAAAACTACGTCGCTATCGCGATGGAGGTCGCGGTAGACCGCAATACCGGACAGATCACGGTGAGACGAATCGCCTGTGCTCACGATTGCGGTCTAATCGTGAATCCGGACGGATTGCGCAATCAGGTGGAAGGCAACATCATGCAGACACTCAGCCGCACACTGCATGAGGAAGTCCGGTTCGATCGCTCAAAGGTGACCACTACTGACTGGTCAAGCTATCCGATTCTGCGGTTCTCCGAAGCGCCATCGGTCGAAGTGGCCCTGATTAACAGGCCAGACCAGCCTTCCTATGGCGCCGGGGAAGCAGCCTCAGCGCCGGTAGCCGCCGCCGTCGCGAATGCGGTTTTCGATGCCACGGGAGTAAGGCTGCGGTCCGTTCCGTTCAGCGCGGAAGCTATGAAAAAAACTCTTCGCGCTTCTCGAGACATTCCTGTCGTTCCGCGGGGCTGAGTGTTTTCAGCCGCGCTCTTCCGGCGTTGAAAACGGCTCGCGACGCGAGGCCCAGCCGCACCAGATTATCCCGGTCCTCGCGCGGAAGAATCAGGTAATGTTGGCGGCAATCGAAACTGCGGCAGAGCAGCGGCCGCCGCTCGTAGATCGTGCAGCCGGACGGCCCGAGATAGACGCATGCGCCTTCAGAGTCTCTCGCCAGAGCAAAAATCTCTTTCCCGGTTTCACGATCCGTGAAGCTTTGAAACCGATACGACTGGACATCGTCGCCCTGCTCAGGATGCAGCAGGAGAAGCTGTTTACTGCGGCAACACTCGGTGCAACCGTTGCAAGGAACGGGCGTCAACCTTCATTTTAGGCTTTCGTGAGCTGCGGGATCAGATTGCCGTACACATCCGTGAGTCGCATGTCGCGGCCGTTGAACCGATAGGTCAGCTTCGTATGATCCATGCCGAGCAGGTAGAGGATAGTCGCATGGATATCGTGAATCGGGATCGGCTGCTCGGCGGCTTTGTAGCCGAACTCATCGCTTGAGCCAATCACCTGGCCGCCCGGAATGCGCGCGCCCGCCATCCACATGCTCATCGTTCCCGGGTTGTGGTCGCGGCCGACGCCGCGCTGGGAGATCGGCATGCGGCCGAACTCACCATGCCACACGACAAGTGTGTGATCCAGCAGGCCGGTCTGTTTGAGATCCGTAAGCAGACCGGCGATGGGACGGTCGACTTCGTACGCGTGGCGGCTGTGGTTGTCCTGGACGTTCTCATGCGCGTCCCAGGTATCGATGTTCTGAATGCCGAGACCGCCGTGATAGAGCTGCACGAAGCGCACTCCGCGCTCAACCAGCCGGCGGGCCATCAGGCACTGGCGGCCGAAAGGCGCGGTTTTCGGATCGTCGAGGCCGTACAGTTTTTTCACCGCATCCGATTCGCGAGTGATATCGACCGCTTCGGGAGCGCATCCCTGCATGCGATAGGCAAGCTCGTACGACGAGATCCGCGCCGCGAGTTCCGTGTTGCCCGGATACTTCTGCGCGTCCATCTCGTTCAGTTTGCCGAGGAGGTCGAGGCGGGAACGCTGCTCATCGGGGGTGATCTTCGAAGGCGGCTTGAGATCGACGATCGGAACATCCGAAGCGCGAAAGACTGTCCCCTGATAAGCGGCGGGCATGAAGCCGGAGCTCCAGTTGGTAGGACCGCCGAAGGGTCCGCCATGCGCATCGTAAATCACAACGAAGCCCGGCAGGTTCTGGTTTTCCGTACCAAGCCCATAAGTGACCCACGCGCCGACGCTCGGATAACCCATGCGGATCATGCCGGTGGAGAGTTCGTAATGCGCCTGAACATGGTCGTTCGACTGGCCATAGACGGACCGCAGCAGCGCGAACTCGTCGGCCTTCGAACCAATATGGGGGAAGATCTCGGAGACGTCGAGCCCGCTTTCGCCGTACTTTTTGAACGTGAACGGGCTGGGCATCAGCGGCCCGGGGTTGCCCTGGCGTACGACGACTTCGCCTTTACCGGTAAGCGGCTGGCCGGCGTATTTCGCGAGCGCGGGTTTGGGATCGAAGGTATCCACGTGGCTCACGCCGCCACTCATGAAGAGCGAAATAACCGAAGTGGCGCGCGGCGTAAAGTGCGGCTTGCGCGGGGCGAGCGGGCTCGCTATGCCTGTGGTGGAAGCGCAGGCATTCCCGTCCGATGCGAGGAGCTTATCCTGATCGAGCAGCCATGCGAGCGCGAGTCCGCTGATCCCTCCGCAGCTCTGAAACAGGAAATCGCGGCGTGAGCGGAAGTATTTCACTCCATTACCTCGCGTAGAGAAACTCGTTCAGGTTAAATATGACGCTGGTAAAGTCCGCGAGTGTGCGGGCAGAGAGAAAATCCTGGGCAAGTTGCAGCTCTTTCAGACTCGGCTCGCGGGAAAGGGCGATCGAATAGGCAAGTTTGATCTGCTTTGTCTTATCGCCTGGGGCCGCTTCTTCCAGACGCTTCGCGAAGATCTCGGATTGACGCAGTATGAATTCGTCGTTCATCAGCGTGAGCGCCTGCGTGGGTACGGTCGTGATGTTGCGAGCGCCGCAGGAGATGTTCTGGTTGGGAAGATCGAACGCGTCGAGGAAGGGGAAGGGCAAGGTGCGTTTGCGATAAATGTAAACGCTGCGCCGCCAGACTTCCGGACCTTCTTCTTTCTTCTGCTGCCAGATACCGGTGGAGATCTGTTTCAGGATTTCGGGAGCGAGGACCGGGAACACCGGCTTGCCGCCGATTTCGGGATTCAGATTGCCGCCGACGTCGAGGATGGAGTCTCGAATGACTTCGGCGTCGAGGCGCTCCACGCGATGCCGCCAGTTCAGGTGGTTATCCGGATCCCTTGCGACGTTGGCCGCGAGTTGCGTCGCGTCCGGAAACTCCGAGGCTTCCTTATACGTATCGGACGTCATGATGAGGCGGTGAAGCTGCTTCACGCTCCAGCCATCGTCCATGAATTCGATCGCCAGCCAGTCGAGCAGGTCCTGATTTTCAGGCGGCTCGCCGTTTTTGCCGAAGTTATCGAGCGTGGGTACGATGCCGCGGCCGAAATGATGATGCCAGATGCGATTGACGATGACGCGCGCGGTGAGCGGGTTATCGCGTGACACCAGCCATTCGGCGAGCGCGAGGCGCCGGCCGGAGGTGTTCGGCGTGGGCGGAGTAGCTACGGTGGGCGGGTTGTTGTAAGTGATGACTTTGATGAAGCCAGGCTGTGTCGGATGACCCTGGCTGTTCACGTCGCCGCGAATTTTGAAGTAAGACGGGGGGACTTCATAACGCCCCGCGCCCGTGTGGAGATAGCTGCCTTCGATGGCTTCGTGCTTCTTGCCTTTGCCGGGCGCGGGCTCGTCGCCGGGACCATCGGGCGTGAACCGGTAGTCGCCATCCGTCATCGCCATCGCCAGCGGAATCGGAGCGGGACGATCCTTCTCGACCGCTGCAATGAGGCCGAGAATGCGCTGTTTTTCGGATTTGTCGGCGGGGGAGATGACCCGGTCGATCTCCGCGTCCGACACGTTGACGGTGCGGATGACCTGTGATGCGAGCAGCGCCTGACCGGGTGTGCGCTTGTCCTCCGGCGTTGCGATCGCGTCCTGAATGTTTTGCGGGAAGCGCTTGTATTTGCCGGGAAGGATCTGATCGCGATACGGCTTTTCGAGCGTTTTCAGTTGCAGCTTGAGCTCGGTGATGCGGGCGTCCACGGCCGCGTTTTGTTTCGTCCACTCGTCGGCCTGAGCTTTGGGAACCAGCGGCGTATCCACCTCAACCGCGCCCCAGAGAGAAGCCTGCAGCCGGTAATAGTCTTCCTGGCGAATAGGATCGAATTTGTGATCGTGACAGCGCGCACACTGGACGGTGAGGCCGAGGATGCCGCGCCCGATAGTGGCGATCATGTCATCCAGATATTCGTAGCGAAACTCGGGGTTGTCTTTCTCGCGGAAACCGACTTTTGCATAACTGCGGAGGAAACCGGTGGCGGTGATGCTGTCGTAAGTGATGTGCGGCAGTTCGTCGCCTGCGATCTGCTCGCGGATGAAGTCGTTCCAGTGCTTGTCCTGGTTGAAGGCGCGAATCACGTAATCGCGATAACGCCACGCATTGGGACGATCGAAATCGTGTTCGAAGCCGTTGGAATCGGCGTAGCGGGCGACATCGAGCCAGTGGCGGCCCCAGCGCTCGCCGTAATGCGGCGAGGCGAGGAGACGATCGATGAGTTTCTCCCACGCGTCAGGCGAGCGATCGTTGAGGAACTCGGCGCTTTCCGCGGGCGTTGGCGGAAGGCCGATAAGATCCAGATACGCCCGGCGGAGAAGGGTGATTTTGTCCGCTTCGGGCGCGGGGCGGATGCCTTCGGCGTCGAGTTTGGCGCGAATGAAAGCATCGATTGGGTTGACGTCTTTTCCCGGTAGCGCCGGGCGAACGGGGAGTTTGAATGCCCAGTAATTCCGGGCCTGAGGTGAGAGAGGCGGTTCGGCGGTGGTGGCGGGACCGGCATGGGAGATGGCAGGGGCGGCGTCCCATTTAGCCCCCTGCTCGATCCAGAGTCGAATGCTTTCGATTTCCTCCGCTGTGAGCGAGCCGCCCAGCGGCATCGCAGGTTTTTCGGCTCCGGAGACCAGTTTGAACAGGCGGCTCTTCGCGGAGTTGCCGGGGACAAGAACAACGCCATGTTGGCCGCCTTTAATGGCGTCCTCGCGCGTAGCCAGGTTCAGCTTCGAGAGTTGAGTCGACGCGCTGTGGCAGTTCCAGCAGCTCTTCTCGAAGATGGGCCGGATGTCGGAAGAGAAAGATATCGTTCGATCGGCCGCGAACGCCGGCAATACGGCGATTGCAATCAAGGTAGACAGCAGAGCGCTGCGCATGAGACCTGCTATTGGCTGAGCCTGATTATATGTCAGTTGCTAACCACGGGCCCGGAAGGCAGCGGGCGACAATTTGTGAAATTCCCATTGACCCGAGGTCTGGCCTGCCCGATCGAGCGGATTCCTTCCAGATGCCCAGCCCTGCTGAAACCAATGCGGTTCCAATCCGGACGCCGCCTTTGGTCTCGGTCACTGGCGGATAACCCGCTTCTCAGGACTTGAATTGGGTTACTTCTTCCTGCCGGCCGGGATAGCAGGTCTTATCCGGACTCGCGGCGGGCATATAAGCACGTTTTCCTCGGGTGGCGATGCGTCGTATCGAAACCGACCTTACCCATTGAAATCCCGGAGTCCAGATGCCGAATTCGAATTCGGCGCCTGCTGCTGATTAGGATCGGCCCCTGTTGCGGGCTGGCTAATGAAAAGGGTCCGAGGCTTACGGTGCGGCATTCAATTCCCACACCTGCCCCCTCCGCCGCAAGCTCCAGCGGCTTCCTTCTCGTCTCGTTATCGGGAGCGCCTCGGCGCATTCGTGCATGTCTTCGCCCCGGCGATCATCCGCCGAGGCGTTTCCGATCGAGGCTTGCGACGACCCGGAGGAAATATGCCGCGAGCGGGTCACGTCAACGGCTTCGGCATCTCCTGCGCCGATGTGCTCTTTCGAAGTAACGACCCCACTCGGCGCCCGAGAATCGAAGCAGGCGCCTCCTCCAGGCTATTTACTTTTCGAACACTCTGGCCGATAGCGATCCCTGCCATATCGAAGACCAATGACCGATGCTGAGCAAATCCGGCTCGTTCTGAGGGCCAGGGCAGATGACCGGGATAGCGTGGAAACGCTGTTGGGACAACTGTCGACGCCGCTTCGTTCATACATCGCCCGCATAATCGGTCCGATCGCAGCGGAAGATGTGCTTCAGGAAACTTTGATTCAGGTCTGGCGCGATCTGAAAGAGCTGCGGGAGCCGGAAGTGATAAGACCCAGGTCCTATCGGATAGCAAGCCGCTCCGCCTTCCGTTGGCTGAAGCGGAATCGCCGTTTTGTTCAGGTGGACGACGAAACCTCCTGCCTCGAGGAGATCCCGACCCCCACTCGGGATAGCTTGCAGCTGTTTACGACAGCCACAGCGCTCCTGAACCTCTGGGCGGTATTGGCGCTGCATTATCTCCACGAGCACACGCTCGATGAGGTGGCCGCCATTCTCGAGATCAGCGCCGGAACAGTCAAGTCCCGGCTCGCTTACGGTCTTTCGTGTCTTCGTGAATATATCAATCGAAAGGAAGCAAGAAAATGACTCAAGCATCTTCTGACGCATTGCGAGCGGCCATGGATCGAATCGACCGGGAGCGCACGCGATCGAAAATTATGCTGTTCTGTCTATTCGCGCTGACAATTGGCATGTGGATCGCCATGATGTTCGCCAGGGGCGATCACGCAGGCTTGCCGTTCGGGTTAGCCGCAGTGATTGGAGCGGTCTTTGTCGCTGGCATGGGCGCGGCTAAGGCATCGCATGACAATATGCGCACAATCCTCCGCGCTATCGAGACGCTGTCCCAGGAGAAATGATGGATGCGCCATTCGCATGTCAATGCATGTGCCGGCGCCTGAGGATCTCGCCCCAAGCTCTCCTTTCCGGGATGTGATTCCCGGAGGCGATCGGCGATGACCAAACAGCCTGTCGAGGCGTATAGTCGCCCGTACGCGAGGCGCCTCGACATCTGTGCTCCCAGGTCGCTGACGAGTTGCGCGCCAACGAGAAATCGGCTTGGCGGCCGTCAAGTTGACGGGAACGCGCGTTCCTCTGAGATGTCGTAAGTTCGTGTAAAGCGGCAGCATAGGTAACGAGACACCTCGAATCTTGAACCGGCAGATCGGACTAAAACTTTCGCCCTGCGCTCTCGACAAAAGGTCTTTGTCGAGAGTCACTGGCCGCGGCGGCGAAAGAATATGGAAGCAATCGCGTCAAAGTACGAGATCGCGACTATACACTCAGGTGAAATTCGTAAACGCTGCGCTGTATACAGCGCAATTGTTGCGTTCGTCCAGCAGCGGATCTCGAGCTCTGGGGTATCCAGATCATCGCGGATTGCGTTGGCCGTTGCGGGCGCTATTTGAAGCCGATGGAGTCCGTTGACTGCTTGCCGGCTTAATCCCGGAGCGCTGAAGGCCCGCCGTTTCACGCACCTCGGCCCGCAGCAGCTCTCGGACCATGTTTTCGCCCTGATCCGGGGTGAACGGGATTATCGTGATGGCCGCGCGCTGCCAATCGCCGTTGGTCCAGACAGCCTTCATGAGACCAGCATCGCCGTGGACAGATGATCGTAGGAGAACGTGACCAACTTCGTGAGCGATGGCGTGCCCCAGGACCCGGTAGAAGCAAGCCGGGCTTGTGCGGCTCACAGTTTCGACGCGGTCCCCATATATGATGACCTGCACGCCCCCCCTGGCACAGGGGAGTGCGCACCCGAGCGCCTGCTGCGGCACTCCGCCGGGCGCATCGGCCACGATCACTGCCGTTATGTTTGCTGAATGAAGAGGCTGGGCACAGCCTTCCGTACCGGGGCTGAAGTCACTCACCAGAGCATCACCGCCGAAATCAGACCATATAGTCCATCGCGCCTCGACTCCTGCACGGGAGAAAATCTCGCTTGCGACACGTTCGGCCTGGATCAAAGTTTTCGACCCGAGGCGGGCTCGATCGTACATGCGGATCGTGAGAGGCGCCTCGGCCGGGAGCGCAGCGAGGGCGAGCTTCGAAATGAATACGGTGGGGAGCAGGCATCCTGTCCATAGCTTTGTGTTCAAGGCGCTTACCTCCGGAAAAACCGGTGAGGCAAGTGTCAGTACAGGAGCCGCGTGTCTCCATCCCCTGCGGCGCATCTGCGGGGAAGCAGATCCTCATCTCCTTATCTGCTGAAAACAAAGAAGCTGTGGTCGCAAGTCATTTCTCACACTTGCATTTTTGACGAGGCATTTTTCTGTTACACTCGCCGGGAAGAAACACGGATGCCGTTCAGTCCGCAACTCGTGTGGTTCGGCCTTTTCGAACTGGACCTGAGCACAGGTGAGTTGTCGAAGAACGGGCGAAAGCTCAAGCTGCAGGAGCAGCCTTTTCGGTTATTGACCTTGTTGCTCGAGAACCGCGGCCAGACCGTCACGCGCGATCGGATGAAAGAGGCGCTTTGGCCTTCGGACACCTTCGTTGATTTCGATCACAGTCTGAACGCCGCCGTCGCCAAGCTTCGTCAGGCGCTGGGCGATTCGGCCGAGAACCCGCGCTTTATCGAGACCATGGCGCGCCGAGGTTACCGGTTCATTGCACCGGTAGAGATCGAGGCGAATGGCAATAGCGAAATAAAGCCGACCGCCAACACCACGACCGTTCCGGCCGTATCGGTTCCGGAGAACGCCGCTGTTCCAGCGGCCCCGGTACGCAGGTCAGTCTGGATTGTCCCGGTCGTTGCCATCGCGATTGCGGCGGTAGCAGTGCTTGCGGTTTTTGGTGTGCGGTTCTGGTCTCGGGCAGAGCCGGGCCAAAGCAGGTTGGTCCAGTTAACAAGTGGTACCGGCTTGACGATGGATCCGGCCGCTTCGCCGGATGGCAAGCTGCTCGCCTACGCCTCCGATCGCGCAGACGGCCGCAATCTGAACGTCTGGATTCAGCAATTGATTTCTGGCGGAACAGCCATTCAACTGACACACTTCGACGCCGATACAAGCGAGCCCTCGTTTTCGCCGGATGGCAGCAGGATTGTGTTCCGTTCCGCCGAGAACGGCGGCGGAATCTACGTAATCCCGACGATCGGGGGCGAGCCCATACGCGTAGCTCCGGGCGGTCGAAACCCACGCTTTTCGCCCGACGGGCGATGGATCGCATATTGGACAGGAATTCCAAACAAGACAGTTCTTACCGGCGGTGAAGGAGGCGAACTCTATGTTGTATCTGCAGGCGGCGGGCAGCCACGGCGGCTCGGGACAGACCTTTCTAATGTCGGAAATCCCGTCTGGAGCCCGGATAGTGAACGTCTGACGGCATTTTGCCAGGTTGGTTCCGGCGAGTTCGCCTGGTGCGTGATTTCGATGAATGGAGAGCCCTCGGTCCGGTCCAGTATCTTTGACTCGCTGAAGCGGCAAGGCTTCTCAATCGCATTTGATCGAATCCCGCGGGTGTCGCAGTGGACCGCCGGATCCATTCTTTTTTCGGCCAGTTATGGTGACGCGTTCAATGTGTGGCGGATGCCGTTTTCAAATGAGGGCCGCAGCCTGGGCCCTGCCGAACGCGTGACCTCGGGTACCACTCTCGAGGCTTCTCCGCTATTGACTTCCACAGGCAACCTGATCTTCGCCAGCCTTAATCTGGTCCAGTCTGTCTGGAGCTTGCCGCTGGATGCCGAGAGCGCCAAAGTGACCGGAGAGCTGAAGAAAATTACAGATGGCCCTATGGAGGCTCAGCCTTCTATATCGCGAGATGGCCGGAAGCTTGCGTTCGCTGTAAACCAGAATGCGCGCTCCGGGCCAGGCGTTTCGCAAGAGCCAACCACCTTCCAGGTGCGCGTAAAGGACCTTGCAACCGGGAAGCAGGCTTCGTTCCCGCAGATAAAGCACCCTCAGTTTCACCCGCAGATTTCGGGAGACGGAACTCTGCTCGCCTACAGTAGCGCACAGGAACAAATCGAGATTCTGCGGACTGACCCGTGGCCCCCGCGTGTGACCGATGAAAGCGCAAAGGCCGGCAAAGTTTGGGATTGGTCGGCGGATAACAAGCGCCTGCTTTTTGCCAGATATTCCGACCCAAATGTATATATGCAGGACAGGTCGGCCCGGCGTGCGTCTTTGTTCTTGAGTAAGCCGGGCTATGGGCTGTTTCAGGCCAGGTTCTCGCCGGACGATCAATCTGTGCTCCTGGTCGGCTGTAATTCTCAAGCGGCCGCTATAGGTTGCCGGCTTTTCGTGGCGCCGTTGAAGATCGACGGAACTCCCGAGACGGACAATTGGATCGCGATTCCTCATCCGAGCCGTTGGGACGATAAGCCGCGGTGGTCGCCCGGGGGCAACCTGATCTATTTCATCTCCGACCGTGACGGCCAGTTTTGCCTTTGGGCGCAACGCGTAGAGCGGCGCAACAAGCAGCTAATCGGCACGCCATTTCCGCTATACCACTTTCACAATTCCCGACTCGCAATGAATAACGTCGGCACAAGCTTTCTTGAGATCGATGTTTCTCGCGACAAGATTGTGATGGGTCTGGGAGAATTGACGGGGAACATTTGGAGTTTGCAGCGATAGTTGGATGCCGGGTTAAATTCGCATGATGCGATTTCGGCCGCCACTATTTGCATCGTTCATCTCGCGTTGCACGGTGGCCTGGTTATACGGGATTCCGTCGCACGTCGGTTTACCAGCGTGGACGAACCCGGAATTAATATTCTGGAAAACTCGAGCCTCAGGTTATGGGACTTCACTGATTTAGCCATCACTCAGTGATCCCGAGGGGCAGGCCTTGTATTTCCATTCGATATCAGGGCGCCGATCATTTCCATTTGCATCTCTCACCGGCCATCGCGTTTCGAAACAAGACGTTGATGCGCCGCCTGATTATCCGCGTGGCCGATGCCGAACTGCCGAACTACGCAACGGCCGACTTCGAAGCGAACCGGGCACAAGGATCGAGAGACCGAAGTCATCGGTTCGGAGTCAGGTTGACGGCGCCCAACACCTGCGCCTTGAGAATGGCCATTGCTGAAAGGGCCAGATGTCCGCCGAGTCGAAACTTTTTCTTCGATATCGGTCAGGTGAACTTCAGATTCATCCCCGTATACATACCTCGCGACGGCCGTTCATCCCGCTCGTGCAATCCAGCCGAGCCGTTCACAAGGTTTTTGCTGAATCTTTTCAGTAATTTAACTGCAGCCCTGAAAATCGCTCCCGTATATTCGGATTTCCCATGGCAACCCCCGCCCAGATCCTGGCCAATCGGCAGAATGCCGAAAGGTCATCCGGCCCTGTCACGGCCACCGGCAAGGCTCGCGTTTCACAGAACGCAACCAAACTTGGCCTCTTCTCCGTCGCGAATTTCGTCCGCCCTGAAGAGCAGGACATCTTTGGTGAATTCGAGTCCGGCTATCTCGCCGAACTCGCGCCCGTAACGTCTCTCGAACAGACTCTCGCCCGCGAGATCATCCATGCCGCATGGCGACTCCGCCGCTGCGCAAGTCTCGAAGTCGCCCCGCCGGAGAACCTGACCGACGAAGAACTCGACCGCCTCCAGACCTCCATCGACCGCGCCCGCGCCGCCGCTCAGCGCACTTTCCATCGCTCGCTCAAAGAACTCCGCCGGCTGCAGACCGAAAACCTCCACCCGGCCGAAGTCATGATCAAACAGGCGATGGCCATGGATGCCCTCTTGAAAAAGGACCTCGAGCAACGGCAGCGGCAGCTCACTGAAAATGCTGCGCAAAGCGCTGATACAAAACAAACCCAATCTGAGCCGGAAAAAACAACGCTGATTCCTCGCAGCGCCCCTTGCCCGTGCAAGTCAGGCGAAAAATACAAGCGCTGCTGTGGAAAAAACGCTCCCCCGGTACTTTCCAACCCAGTCGCATAACAGTCGAACCGTTCACTTGGCAGGTCACCACATCGCGATGAAATATTCACACGCAGTCACCATTAAAGATGCGCTCGGGCTCGAATGGGACATCAAAGAAGCGCGCGCAACAAAGTACGGCTTCGATTTGTATTACGGCAGGAGGACGAATCCTGTCCACTACGAGGCGGGCGGTCCTTACCGGCTCATTTACACCAATGAATTGAAATCATTCTGGGAAGAATGCGCGCTCAAGTATGACGGCACTATATTCGACTTGCCGGCCGGGCGCACAACCCTGAAGCGGGCCCGCCTGGCGCTCGGCTTCAATTGGGCAAAGGATTCAGAGAAGTTCTGGCGCAAGGCGAAAGACGATATGAGAACTCTTACCCCGCGGCAGTTCGAAAAGAAGCATAAGGACCGCGCGATCACCGGAGGGCGCATGAGTGAGTGGCGCCTCAAGATCATAGGAGGCAAAGCGCGCACATTCGGCTGGTGGGAGAAGCCGGAAGTGCTGACGCTTCTGTTATCAGACGAAAAGTCTCTAAACCAGATACGAGCCGAGTTGAAAGAAAAAATCTCAACTACACACGCGTCCCGCCTGAGGCGGAAGGCCAGGCGTGCTTACAGGATCACCAACGGGTCGGTGCTTCCAGTAGAAGACGGAATCCGAGGGTAGCTTTTTCAGCTAATGGCGTCCGCCGTTGTTGCTCCTGGTCCGATTGTGAACGCGACAGTCGAAAGATTGGATGGACGCCACATAGCGGAATAAATGCCGTCGCTCAGCATGCGGCGGGAGCCCGCTTGAATTCCGGGCGATACAGAAAAAAGGTGATGAGGCGATTGCCCCCGCAGGCATGGTCGCATGCGGGGACAATCGATGGGTTTTCAGGCTGCGCGATTATGCTGGGCGCCGGCTGGTGGTGTGTTTTCCGTCTGGGCGCCTTTCGACTGGGCTCCGGGCTGCGCCGTACCTGCGGACTGGCCACTTGTGGTTTGGGTGGCTGTGGATTGCCCGCGCGTGGATTGAATTGGGATCTGCCGGCTATTGCTGCGCGCCTGAGGTACGGGCGCGGTAATTTCCAGCATTCCGTTTTCGAATCGGGCTTTGACCTGGTCAGGATTTACGCCTTCGGGAATGGGGATCTCGCGGTAAAACTGGCCGTAGCGTCTTTCGCTGCGGTGAATGTCCCCGCGATTCTCTTCGTGCTCGGTGCGGCGCTCGCCTTCAATGACGAGCGCGTTATCCCGAAGCTCTACCTTCACTTCCTCGGGTTTGAGGCCGGGGAGCTCGGCGTGAATGACATAGTTGCCCTCCCGCTCGGCGACTTCGATCGCGGGAGACCAGACGCCGCCTGATTCGCGCCTCCAGCCGCTCAGCGCCTGGTTGAAAAAGTTATCCATCTCCTCGCTCATGCGGCGCATGAGCGAAAAGGGATTCCCGGTCAGGAACTCCCGCGGGCTGACGAAAAATGGATCGAAAGAGCGGCGCGCCACGGAACCCGAACTGGAACGCGCGGAAGAAGTGGCGGGCTGATTCTGCGCGCCATGTTGCGATTGAAGTTCCTGAGATGAGGTTTGTGGTTTTTGATTTTCGGCCATGATGTATTCCTTTCAATCTGGATTCGGGGAAATCCCATGGAACTGCCGCATCTGGACCACCATTCCGAACACAGTTCTGTGCAATCCCGACCACCGGACCCGGGCCAAGGCGGCGCGCAGGAAATCGTTTGAGGAGCGGTTTAATCGATCGGTATGACGAGTTTGATCTCCGGGTTTTTGGATTCGTTGAATTTGCTCAGCGTGTGACTGTTCGACCACCAGTTTTTATAGTGGGCCTTCAGAGTGAAATCGATATCGGTGTTTAGTCCGTCGAAGTGATAATGGCCATCTTTCGCGGTCATATAGGACCGGACCGTGAGATTCTGCGTGTTTTCGAGAAGCACTGCCGCGCCGCTGAGAGTGTTACCTCGTTTGTCCGTAACGGTTCCGCTTACAGAGCGGGTAGTGAGCTGCGAGCTGCAGGGCAGGAATGAAATGAGGGCAATTGTGCACAAATATCCGGTTCTTCTCGACAGCATGTCGGCTGGGTGTTCCGCAGCAGTTCATCTTCCGTTTCGGGACTGCGGCGGGGGTGATATACAATCTGCGTCGCATGATGTGCAATCCGATCCGCGATTTCGAGCTCGACAAATCCCGGATCCGATATATCGGCCAGGAATTGCAGAGGCCGGAATGCATTCTGGCCGA
>Ga0157370_10005064_pt1 | contig 14871 bp, 14 predicted proteins | sample C35metaG_FD_113463 | JGI IMG/M metagenome (GOLD analysis project Ga0157370, IMG submission 113463) | Corn rhizosphere microbial communities from Kellogg Biological Station, Michigan, USA - C3-5 metaG | ecosystem: Host-associated > Plants > Roots > Rhizosphere > Soil | place: USA: Michigan...
AGAATATTATTGTTTCTCAGTTGGAAACGCTTTTAAATTATTCAGAAAGATTTTACCAAAGACAATTTATTACGCGTCACAAAGCGCATCATCAGTTTTTAGAGAAATTAGAAATTCTGCTTAATGATTATTTTCAAAGAGATGATTTTAAAGAAAAAGGATTGCCGAGCGTTCAGTTTATTTCAGACGAACTGAATATGTCTCCGCAATATATGCGCAGTCTACTGAAAACTTTGACAGGACAAACCACACAGCAACATATTCACGAAAAGGTAATCGAAATTGCCAAGCAAAAACTCTCAACAACTGAATTATCTGTAAGTGAGATTGCCTATGAATTGGGCTTTGAACACTCTCAGTCTTTCAGTAAATTGTTTAAAGCGAAAACTGATATTTCCCCTTTGGAATTTCGAAAGTCGTTTAATTAAAACAAAATTAACAATCCGTAATTTGCATACGACAATCGTTGTTTTGCAAACTTCATATCCTTAATTTCTACTCAACTTTGTATTATTAAAATCAACAATATGAAATTGAATCAGGTAAAATTAGGAAGTCAGGGATTAATCATTCCGAATATAGGGTTGGGATGTATGGGAATGACGGGTTTTGGAGATGTAGATATGTATGGCAAACACGATGAGAAAGAAGCCATTGCAACTATTCATCGTTCTTTGGAATTGGGAGGAAATTTCCTCGACACGGCAGATTTGTACGGTCCTTTCAAAAACGAACAATTAATTGCAAAAGCGATTGAAGGCAATCGTGACCAATACCTCATAGCTACAAAATTCGGTTGGGAAATCGACGATAATGAACAAATCACCTGGAAAATCAATGGGACCAAAGATTATGTAAAAAAATCGATTGAACGTTCTCTGAAAAATCTGAAGACCGACTACATCGACCTTTATTATATGCATCGTCTTGATAAAAATGTTCCGATTGAAGAAACAGTCGGAGCAATGAGTGATTTAGTAAAAGAAGGAAAAATCGGTTATATAGGTTTGTCGGAAGTTTCTTCTGAAACAGTGAAAAAAGCGCACGCAGTTCATCCCATCACAGCAGTTCAAAGTGAATATTCTTTGTTTGAAAGAACCGTAGAAGAAAAAGGTGTTATCAAAACTTTGGATGAATTGGGAATTGGTTTTGTGGCATATTCTCCGTTGGGAAGAGGGTTTTTATCTGGACAAATCCGTTCGATTGATGATTTGCCTGAGAATGATTTCAGACGAGGAATTCCAAGATTTCAGGAGGCACATTTTCATAAAAATATCGAATTGGTGGAAGCAATTGAAAATCTGGCTAAAGAAAAAGAAATTACATCTTCTCAATTGGCTTTGGCGTGGATTATCAGCAAAGGAATTGTTCCAATTCCGGGGACGAAACGCAGAACATATCTTGAACAGAATATCGAAGCCAGCAAAATTGTCCTGAGTGAATCTGATATTCAGAAGTTGGAAAGCATTGTGCCTTTGGGAACGGATACCGGAGCAACTTATGATGAATTCGGGATGGGACTTTTGGATTATTAATTTTAAAACTCTCGCAGATTAAGCAAATTTTGCAGATTTATTTTAAAATTAAACCTCACAGATTTTGAAATTTGTGAGGTTTAAAATTCAAGCTGGAACGCCATACGATTGCAGCCCGACTTATCTCCTTTTTATTATCTTTTTTCATCTGAATCGATGAACCACTTCGTTAGGTTTGGGAGCGGAAGGCGGATTAAGCTGCCCAAATTATTACCTTTAATATTTAGAATTTCAAATTATGAACACGATACAATCTATTTCAGCTTTTCACAGATTATTGTCGCTTCCGGAACCAAAACATCCGATGGTAAGTGTCATCAATCTTTCTGAAAGTATTTTTATTGAAGATGAGGTCTGGAAAGGTTTTACAAGCCGTCATTATTGCGTTGCACTGAAACGTAATGCGACCGGAAAAATAAAATATGGACAGCAGCATTACGATTATGACAAAGGCGTTCTGAGTTTTACAGCTCCTAATCAGGTTCAGTATCTCGATTTGAAGACAATGGATTGTGAAAATACGGGTTATCTGCTGATTTTTCACGAAGATTTTCTGTTGAAACATTCTTTGGCAAATACAATTTTGTCTTACGGATTTTTCTCTTACGCAGTGAATGAAGCTTTGCATCTTTCTGAAGATGAGGAAAATGATTTGCTTGAAATTCTGAATAAAATTGATAAAGAATGTCAGCACATTGACCAGCATACGCAGGAAATCATCTTGTCTCAAATTGAATTGTTGCTGAATTATTCGAAGCGTTTTTACGAGAGACAATTCATTACCAGAAAAAGCGGAAGTCATCAGCTTTTGACGAAATTTGAAATGTTTTTGAATGATTATTTTGATAAAGAATCTTCTGAAAAAGGACTTTTGACGGTTCATCAAATTGCCGAAGCGATGAATCTGTCTCCGAATTATTTGAGTGATTTATTAAGAATTCAAACCGGACAAAATACGCAGCAGCATATTCACGAAAAGTTGATTAGCAAAGCAAAAGAGAAACTTTCTACGACTGAATTATCAGTCAGTGAAATAGCTTACGAATTAGGATTTGAACATTCACAGTCGTTCAGTACGCTTTTTAAAAAGAAAACGAAAATGTCGCCTTTGGAGTTTCGGCAGTCTTTTAATTAAAATAAATCTTGCTTAATATTATTTTTATGTGTTCTTCCCCACTCGGAAAGTGCCATAATCACGGGTTTTAAAGTCTTGCTGTAATCTGTAGAAATATATTCTACAACCACGGGTGTTTGCTCACTGTGAACAATTCTTTTAACAAAACCATTTAATTCCAAATCTTTCAGTTCGTTTGAAAGTACTCTTGCAGATATTCCCACAACAATTCTCTGAAGCTCATTGAACCGAATATTTCCACTTTCCTGCAATGCAATAATAATTTTCAGTTTCCATTTTCCACCAATCACATAAATCGCATCTTCCACAGAAGAAAGGCTCTCAGTGCATCTCTGAACGGTAATAGGTTCTTCAAATTCAATACTTTTTTCCATAAAATAAATTTTAACTAACCGAAAGGTTACCACTAACCTTTTGTTCACTACTAACTTTTGATAAGCAAATGTACATAATTTTGCTGAAGAAATTTTAATCATCAAAAAATGAAAAACATACTTCACATTATTTCGAGTCCGAGAAAAGACTTATCTGCAAGCAGAAAATTAGGAAATGCTGTTATTGAAAAAATTCAGGGAAAATATCCTGAAAGTGTTGTCAAAGAACGCGACCTGACAAAAAAGCTCGTTCCGCTTTTGGAAGAAGTTCATATCAACACTTTTTTCTCTCCTGCAGAAAGTCATTCTCCTGAGCAACAGTCAATCAATGAATATTCTGAAAACTTAATTTCTGAACTTCAGGAAGCCGACATTATTGTTATCGATTCTCCGATGTACAATTTCTCTGTTCCTGCCACACTCAGAGCGTATTTTGATTTCACTTCAAGAGCAGGATACACTTTTAAATATGATGAAAATGGTCCGAAAGGTTTGTTGAATGACAAGAAATTGTATATCGCTTTTACATCAGGAAATATTTATTCCGAAGGTCCTTATCAGATTTACGATTCGAATGTTCCTTATATAAAGAATGTTTTTGGTTTCTACGGCGTCAAAGATGTCAGCGTGTTTCGTGCAGAAGGTCTTTCGATTCCGGGAATTATGGAAAACGCTTTGGCAAAAGGAATTGACAGTATTGTCATTGACTAATATTTAAATAATTTGTTAATAAAAGAAGGCTTTTCAATTGGTGAAAAGCCTTCTGTATTTTTATTCCTCAACTTCAAAAAGCAATCGCTCTCCGAATTTTTCTTCATTGATTTTTCCGTTGTCATAAACCAGATTTCCGTTAACAAAAGTGTGGGTTACTTTAGAATTGAAATTCATTCCTTCAAGCGGACTCCAGCCACATTTGTAAAGAAGATTTTCTTTGGAAACTGTCCAATTTTCATCCAAATCCACCAAAACCAAATCCGCTTTGTAACCTTCTCTCACAAAACCTCGTTTTTCAACCCTGAAAAGAATCGCAGGATTGTGACACATTTTTTCAACGATTTTTTCTAAAGTAATTTTTGCATTTCGGAAATTCTCCAGCATTACTACCAAAGAATGCTGAACCAAAGGCGCTCCGGAAGGACATTTCGTATAAACATTTTGCTTTTCTTCCCAAGTGTGAGGCGCGTGGTCTGTTGCGATGACATCAATTCTGTCGTCCAGCAAAGCTTCCCAAAGTCCGTCTTTGTCTTTTTGAGTTTTTACTGCAGGGTTCCATTTAATTAATCCACCTTTTGTTTCATAATCTTCATTCGTGAAAGTCAAATGATGAACACAAACTTCCGCAGTTATTTTTTTATCCTTTAAAAGAATATCATTTCTGAACAAAGAAGTTTCTTTTGCTGTTGACAAATGGAAAACGTGAAGTCTTGCTCCTGTTTTTTCAGCCAGTTCAATTGCTTTTGAAGATGATTTATAACAAGCTTCTTCACTTCTTATCAAATGATGAAATTTCACAGGAATATCGTCGCCATATTCCGCTTTGTATTTTTCTGTATTTTCCCGAATCGTCGCTTCATCCTCGCAATGAACTGCAATCAACATTTTTGTATTGCTGAAAATATTTTCCAGAGTTTCAGGATTATCAACGAGCATATTTCCTGTGGATGAACCTAAAAATAATTTGATTCCAGGAACGTTTCTTGGATTTGTTTTGAGGATTTCTTCCAGATTATCATTCGTTCCGCCCATCATAAATCCGTAATTTGCGTAAGCTTTTTGAGAACCAATTTCATATTTATCAGCCAACAATTCCTGAGTTACAGCATTCGGAACCGTGTTTGGCTGGTCGATAAAACTGGTGATTCCGCCGGCGATTGCAGATTTTGATTCGGTTTCAATGTCGCCTTTTTGCGTCAATCCTGGTTCACGGAAATGAACTTGGTCATCAATAATTCCGGGCAAAAGATATTTTCCGGAAGCGTCAATAATTTGGTCTACATCTTCTTCATAAATATTTTTCGAAATCTTGGAAATCAAATCATTTTCAATCAGAATATCACTTTCGAAGACCAGATTTTCATTAACGATTTGGGCGTTTTTTATTAGAATTTTCATTTTACTTTTTTAGATTGAAACAAAATTAAGTTTTTGAAAATTATTACTCGAATTTTTGAATCTATAAAATTAAACCACATAGACACATAGTTTTAAAAAATATAATTAAGTTCAAATAGATTCAATTCTACTATGTTAACTTTTTAATATGAATTTTTTCCAATTAATTCTATGTGTCTATGTGGTTGAAATTAATCCAATCATAAATTAATATTCTTAAATTGCTTCAAAATTCCAAAGAATGTCTCCGAGAAAATACATTTTAATTCTACCCGTTTTATTCGCTTCATTATTCAGTTCCCAGAAATTAGAAAACCTCTCAAAATTCGTTAATCCCATCATCGGAACCGAAAAAATGGGACATACTTTTCCCGGAGCAACTGTTCCTTTTGGCGCTGTTCAGCTGAGTCCGGAAACCGATTCTCTTTCATATGAAGTCAATGGAAAATACAATCCAGATGTTTATAAATATTGCGCCGGTTATCGCTACGAAGACAAAACAATTGTCGGATTTTCACATACGCATTTTAGCGGAACGGGACATTCGGATTTGGGCGATTTTCTGATAATGCCGACGGTTGGAAAATTAAAATTAAATCCAGGAACTGCTCAAAAACCAGAAAGTGGATTCCGTTCCAGATTCTCTCATCAAAACGAAAAAGCGGAAGCCGGATATTACAAAGTAAAACTTGACGATTATAATATTTTAGCTGAAATGACGGCTACAACGAGAGTCGGCGTTCATCAATACACCTTTCCGAAATCTGATGATGCACATATTATTTTGGATTTGATGGCAGGCATTTACAACTATGATGACAAAAATGTCTGGACTTACGTGAGGATTGAAAACGACCACAGAATCACAGGTTACAGACAAACGAACGGCTGGGCGAGAACGAGAACCGTTTATTTTGCGATGGAATTTTCGAAGCCTTTCAAATCTTATGGTCAGAAGAATTTTGACACGAAACAAGCTTACAGAGGTTTTTGGCGAAAATGGAATCAGGATGAAAATTTCCCTGAAATAGCCGGTAAGAAAATCAGAATGCATTTTGATTTTGACACTCAGGAGAATGAAAAGGTTCAAATTAAATTCGCTATTTCGCCAGTCAGTCAAGCCAATGCTTTGGAAAATTTAACGAAAGAAACGCCGGATTGGGACTTCGAAAAAGTAAAATCTCAGGCTCAGAATGACTGGAACAAAGAACTTAATAAAATCGTCATAAACACGCTTTCCGAAGATGACAAAGTGAATTTTTACACGGCGATGTATCACACGTTCATCAATCCAACTACTTATATGGATTCGAACGGCGAGTACAAAGGTCTTGACCAAAATGTGCATCAGGCCAAAGGTTTTACAAATTACACCACGTTTTCACTTTGGGACACTTATCGTGCTTTGCATCCGTTTTTCAATATTATTCAACCAAAACGGAACAATGATATGATTCAGTCGATGATGGCGCATTACAACCAATTCAGTCTGAAAATGTTGCCGGTTTGGTCGCATTACGCTAATGAAAACTGGTGTATGAGCGGTTATCATTCGGTTTCTTTGATTGCTGATGCGATTATCAAAGGCACTTACACTGGAAATCCTGACGAAGCTTTGAAGGCTTGTATTGCGACTTCCAGCAAAAGAAATTACGAAGGCATCGGCGAATATATTGACAAAGGTTATATCTCCGCGGAGAAAAATGGAACTTCGGTTTCTAATACCGTTGAGTACGCTTACGACGATTGGGCGATTGCTCAGATTGCCAAGAAATTAGGCAAAACAGACATCTATAATGAATATCTGAAACGTTCCGAAAACTGGAAAAATGTCTTCGATAAATCGATTGGTTTTATGAGACCGAGATTGTCTGACGGAAGTTTCAAAAAGGAATTTGATTTGATGAGCACGCACGGACAAGGCTTTATCGAAGGAAATTCGTGGAATTACAGCTTCTTTGTTCCGCACAATCCTGAGGAATTAATGAAATCGATGGGTGGACAAAAGAAATTCGGAGAAAATCTTGATGAATTATTTTCAATGCATTTACCTGACGAATTTTTTGCTGATACGGAAGATATTACCAGAGAAGGAATCATAGGCGGTTATGTTCACGGAAACGAACCTGCTCATCACGTTGCTTACTTATATAATGTTGCGGGACAACCTTGGAAAACTCAGTCTCAAATTCGTAAAATTCTGACGATGCAATACAAAGCAAAACCTGACGGATTGGGCGGAAATGACGATTGCGGACAGATGAGTGCGTGGTACATTTTCAGCAGTTTGGGATTCTATCCCGTTTCGCCTGGTTCCGATGATTATTGGATTGGAAGTCCGAGTATCGTGAATGCAAAACTGAATTTGGAGAACGGAAAAACGTTTGAAATCGAAGTGAAAAATCAATCAGAAAAAAATGTTTACATCGAAAAAATAGAGCTGAATGGAAAACCGTTTGAAGGTTACAAATTGAAGCACGAGGATATTATGAAAGGTGGTAAATTGGTTTTCTTTATGAATCATAAGCTGAAGAAATAAATCGGATTCTTATCAGAATAGATTATTTTTGCAAAAATTTTTGAATTGAAGAAGCTTCTCGGACAAACTGCGCTTTATGGATTAACGACTGTGATTATCAGACTGTTTCCATTTGTAATTAATCCCATTATTACAAGGACATTTGGTCCTACAGCCTATTCTCCTTTTGCCGATTTTTATTCTGTAGCTGGTGTTATAGCAGTGCTTTTGACGCATGGAATGGAAACTACTTTTTTCCGATTTGCCTTAGATGAGAAAGATGACAGAAAATTAATTTCGACCTCGTTTTTCAGCGTTTTGGCGGTGACATTAATCTATCTATTTTTCACATTACTTTACAGACAACCATTAGCAATTGCATTCAAAACGCCGGATCAAGTGGATTTATTGGCTATTTTAACGGTGACTTTGGCTTTGGACGCTTTTTCTGCGATGCCATTTGTAATGTTAAGAAAGAACGAAAGACCATTAAAATACGCAGGAATCCGAATCACGAATGGAATTATCAATTTTCTTTTAGTCGTATTTTTCATTATCATCCTTCCAAAATATCCAGAAGGAATTTTCGGTTTAAAATACAGTCCGGAATTCGGAATCGGTTATGTTTTTGTAGCAAATCTTGTAGCAAGTTCTGTGACATTCCTGATGCTTTCTCAAGAATTATTAATCGCAAGGATAAAGCATTTCTCTTGGGAACTTTGGAAAAAGATGATAAAATATTCCTGGCCAATTACGATTGCAGGTTTAGCTGGAATCATTAATGAAACCTTTGACAGACAGTTTCTTAAATTTCTCTTACCAGACGAAATCGGTAGACACGAATTGGGTGTTTACGGCGGTGTTGCAAAAGTTGTGACTTTCGTAATTCTTTTTCGCCAAGCCTATTCTTTGGGAATTGAACCATTCTTTTTCAGCAATTCCAAAAACAAAAATGCGAAGGAAATGTATGTTAAATTGATGGATATTTTCATTACCATTAATTGCTTGATTGTCTTATTCTTATCTGTTAATCTAGATTGGATCGCAAAAGTTTACATCAACAATCCGGAATATTATGAGGGAATTTCGATTCTTCCTATATTGTTTTTTGCGAGTTTGTTTCTGGGGGTTTATCTCAACCTTTCAATTTGGTACAAACTGACAGATAAAACTATTATTGGAGCTTACATTTCTGCCATTGGCGTTTTAATAACCATAATTATAAATTTTTACTTTATTCCTAAATACGGATATTGGGCTTCCACCTGGGCAACAATTGCCAGTTATTTCGCAATGATGGTCATTTCATATATTTGGGGACATTATAAATATCCTGTTCCTTATAATATTTATAAAAATTTGATTATCATTCTTATAACAATGGTAGTATCTTTAGCATATTACCAATATTTAAAAGAAAATATTTGGTTGGGAAATCTTATATTTCTACTTTTGGCAACCATTTTGTTGAAGACAGAGAATTTGATTCCTCAGAAAATTTTGAATAAAATCGGAATAAAATAAACCTATTAATTTATTAATAGTCAAAAACTTAATAATAAAATTTATGAAAATAATAGTTCCTATGGCTGGACGTGGTTCACGTCTAAGACCACATACATTGACGGTTCCAAAACCGCTTATCCCGATAGGTGGGAAGCCAATTGTTCAAAGACTTGTAGAAGACATTGCAAAAGTTGCAAATCAGCCAATTGAAGAGATTGCCTTTATTATTGGCGATTTTGGACCTGAAGTAGAAGCTTCTCTTATAAAAGTGGCTGAAAATCTAGGTGCTAAAGGCAGTATCTATTCTCAGACTGAACCTTTAGGAACGGCTCACGCAATTAATTGTGCGAGAGAAAGCATGAGCGGACCGGTAATTATTGCATTCGCTGACACGTTATTCCGTGCAGATTTTCATCTTGACACCAATGCGGATGGTGTAATTTGGGTAAAAAAGGTTGAAGATCCTTCAGCATTCGGAGTTGTAAAATTGGATGATTACTGATTCATCACAGATTTTGTAGAAAAACCAAAAGAGTTTGTTTCCGATTTGGCAATTATTGGAATTTATTATTTCAATTCTGCTGAAAAGCTGATGACCGAAATCGATCATATTATGGAAAATAATATTACAGAAGGCGGTGAATATCAGCTGACAACAGCTCTTGAAAACCTTCGCGCAAAGGGTGCAAAATTTTCTTTAGGAAAAGTGGATGACTGGATGGATTGCGGAAATAAAAACGCTACTGTAGAAACAAACAGCAAAATCCTTCAGTACGAAAGAGCAAATATGGCAAACTTCCCGGAATCTGCTGAAATCGAAAACTGTATGATTATTCCACCTTGTTTCATCGGTGAAAATGTAAAAATATTAAACTCGAAAATTGGGCCGAACGTTTCTCTTGGAAACAATACGATTGTCATTAATTCTAATATCGATAACTCTCTGATCCAGGAAAATACAATTATTGATCACGGAAACCTGAGTAATTCTATGATTGGTAATTCTGCAAAATATTTCGGCGTTGCCAGAGAGATTTCTTTAGGAGATTATTCCGTTTTGGATTTCCTTTCGAAAGATTAATTTTACTTTAATAAAACATCAACTTTGTCAAGGTCCTGAACTTTGACAAAGTTTTTTTTAGCTACTTATATGGAAATATAAGTTTATTTTTGGCGTTAATATTGTAAGTTTCATCACAAAAAAGTTATGCAAAAATATATTTTAATCATAATTACAGCTTTAATTGTAACATCTTGTAAAGTTCAGAAAAACCAGGTTACAACTCCCGTAAGCACAACAAAACCAATTTCCAGCAATGCGAGTTTCTTTTCTGCAATAGAGAAAAAATCAACATTCGATGCTGTTAAAATAAACAGTAAAATTGACGCAAAAACAGGATCATTCATCCCAACTTTGGATGCCGTAATTTATATTGAAAACGGGCAAAAAGTCTGGATGAATTTAACAGCCGTGATTCTCCAGGCTGCACGTGGCGTTGCAACTCCGGAAGGTATTAAAGGTTATTATAAGCTTGACAAAACTTATATCGATTCTGATTTTGGATATCTGAATAAACTTCTGAATGTTAATTTCATCGATTATAGCGCTTTACAGAATTTACTTTTAGGAAAAACTTTTATTCCAGTTTCGGAAAACGATTACAATCTGACTCAGAATATTTCAGGTTTCAGCCTGACTTCAAAACAAACTCAGAAAATTACTGAGAATGGAAAAACAAGTGAATATAAAGTGGCACTGGATTATGATGAGGAACTTAACCTAACTCACGTTCTCCTAACCAACATTTCTAACAATAATGAGCTGGAAATCACTTACTCCAACAGAGAAATCCTCAACAATGAAAGCTTTCCGAAAAATGTTAAAATAATTATAAAAGCCAACAAAACAGACGAAATATTACTGGAAAATACGAAATTTGATTTTTCCCGGATGGAAACTACTTATTCCGTTCCTGCCAATTACAAAAAGACAGAGATTAAATGATTAAGAAATTAAGTTTTTTTATAAGTATCATCCTTTTCGGAAGCGCATTTGGACAAAAAGATAAAGAAGTTCTGCAAAAGCAGAATGCCGATCTTAAGAAGCAGATATCAACTATCAATGCTTCACTGAATCAGACAAAACAAGAATCCAAACTTTCTATCGCATACCTTAATGCTGTAAATCAAAAACTTAACCTGAGAGAAAAAGTTTACAACAATACTCAGAAAGAAAAAAGATTTATAGAAGACGACATTTACAAACGTCAGCTGGAAATCAATAAAAATAATCGTGAGCTGGAAGTTCTCAGAAAAAACTATGCTGAGATTCTTGTAAAAGCTTATAAAACAAAAGGTGTTCAAAACAAAGTCACCTTTATCCTCTCTTCCAAAAATATGGGCGAGGCGCTAAACAGAATAGAATATCTGAAAAGATATTCTGAATATCAGGATAAAAAAGCGGCCGAAATCTCTAATAAAGCTAATGAAATTAAGAAAAACATTACTTTGAAGAAAAGGTCTATTTCGGAAAAAGACAATCTTTTGCTATCTCAGAAAAAAGATCTTGCAACAATAGAAGCCGAAAGAATTGAGAAGCAAAAACTTCTTGACGAATTCAAGAAGAACGAAGTCAGGCTTACTGCAGAACTTAGACAAAAGCAAACACAATCCAAGGAACTGGAACGCCAGATCAGAAATATCATTGCTGAAGAAATAAGGATCGCAAAAGCAAAAGAAGAAGCGGAAAGAAAAGCCGAAGCGGAAAGAAAAAGGTTAGCAGACATTGCTGCTAAAAGAGAAAGAGACAGAATAGAAGCCGAAAACAGAGCGAAGATAGCTGCTGCAGAAGCCGAAAGAAAAAGAGCTGAAAACGAAGCAAGAAAAGCTAATGAACTGGCTGCAAAAAAAGCAGAAGACGAAAGAAAATTAGCCGAAACCAATAAGGCAATCGAGAAAAGAGAAGCAGCTGAAAGAGCTAGTAAGGACGCAGCAGACAGAGCTAAAATAGCAAATGACAAAGTGACTGCAGCAAAAGCGAATGAAGCCGCTTTAAATAAAAAGAATGACGATGCCAAAGATGAAGTAGAGAAAAAAGTGATGAAGAGTTACGGCGTTGGCTCGACTGTAGGCAGTAATTTTGCCGACAATAAAGGAAGAATTGGTTTCCCAGTAGAAAAAGGGACAGTAACACATCGTTTCGGAAGACAGCCACATCCGATTTTCAAAAATATTGTTGAAGAAAATATCGGAATCAAAATTGCCGTTTCTCCGGGGACTAAAGCAAGATGTGTTTTCCCGGGCGTAGTTTCCAGCATTCAATCTATTAATGGTAGCCGTACGGTTGTTGTAAAGCACGGCAGCTACTTTACGGTTTACTCCAACTTAGCTAATACATTGGTTAAAGCTAATCAGCAAGTATCCGCCGGGACGCTCATCGGAGAAGTTGGCAGTGATTTTGATGAGTCTATTACATTAGATTTTCAGATTTGGAATGGTACAAATCCAGTTGATCCTTTAGGATGGGTTTCGTATTAAAAAATAATTTAACTTTGTAAAAAAATCAAGATGACATTATCCACTGTTATATTAAGTATTTCTTGGCAGCATATCCTAATTGTAGCCTTGATATTGCTTTTGTTGTTTGGAGGTAAAAAAATCCCCGAATTAATGAAAGGTTTGGGCTCTGGTATTAAGGAGTTTAAAGATGCCGTAAAAGAAGAGGACAAGAAAAAAGATCCTTCTTCTACAACGAATGATCCTTCTCAAAATTTATAAGATTATTAATGAGTTTGACAGAAAAATCATGGGAAATTTTTAATCAGTCGGTTAAAGATTATCATATTAAAGACGATGTTAATTCAGAAGAAAACAATCCATTCCAAGCTAATAGTTTGGAATGGATTTTGTATTCAAAGAATTGGATTGATACCGTTCAGTGGCATTTGGAAGATATTATTCGTGAAGAAGATATTGACCCGACAGAAGCTTTAAAAATAAAAAGAAGAATTGATAAACTCAACCAAAAAAGAACAGATCTGGTAGAACAGATTGATTTTTGGTTCTATAAAAACTTCGAGAATATTATTTCTGATCCTGATGCAAGAATAAACAGCGAAACCCCGGCTTGGTGTATAGATCGATTTTCTATTTTATCTTTGAAAATATATCATATGTCTATTGAAGCTTTCCGCGAAGATGCTTCCGATGAACATAAATTACAATGCTCACAAAAGCTAAATATACTTTTGGAACAGAAGAAAGACCTTTCAACAGCCATCGACCAGTTGCTTTCTGATATCGAAAATGGTAAAGTCAAGATGAAGCTTTATAAGCAAATGAAAATGTATAATGACGAAAGTCTTAACCCAATCCTGTATCAAAAAATGCAGAAAAAATGAAAAGTTTTCATAAACTTTTAACGATAATTATTATTACAGCCTTTTTAGGATCTTGTTCTACGAATTCAGCAGCGTCGGAACAAGTTCATTCTGATTTGCTTTCGGATACATATGCTTATCTTTCTCCTGAAGCTATTGTTTACGCATCATCTATATCCAATTTGGTTGCAACATTCCCTAAGTTCAGAAATGACGCTGTTAATAGAGAAGTATCTTCATTGAAAGTTTCTCTTTCAGATTATCTGGGTGCTGTTCGGGATTTTAATCAATCCTCAAAGCATAAGTCTCTGGAAGATTTTGAAAAATATTATAAAAAGATCCAGAAACTTAGAAAATTCATGGTAAAAGATGATGACGAAGTTCTGAATAGATATATGGTTAAAATTAAAACTAATATCAATCTTTTAGAAGCTTCGCAATCGAAAATTGAAGAAACTTCTATGTCTTCCAATTAATTCTACTACTCTACTTAATGCTAAAAATACAAGCAGAATCGAATGTTCCTACAGATTTTGGGGAATTCAGAATGATGGCTTTTTCCGAAAATGAAAAAGATTGGATGCCGCATATGGCCCTTATAGCCAAAAATACAGATCTTAGTAAACCTGTTAATGTAAGAATTCACTCCGAGTGTATTACTGGAGAAGTTTTCCATTCCCAGAAATGTGAATGTGGGCAACAGCTGAATTCTGCGATGCAATATATGCAGGAAAACGGCGGCATTATCATATATCTAAGACAAGAAGGCAGAAACATTGGCATTATCAATAAATTGAAGGCTTATGCTTTGCAGGAAAAAGGATTTGACACCGTACAGGCTAATTTAGAATTGGGACTACCTGCTGATGACCGCGATTTTGGTATAGCAATAGAAATGTTGGAGAAACTGAATGTAAATTCCCTTAATCTAATGACCAACAATCCGGAAAAAATTAAAATTATAGAAAACAGTAATATTAATTTCAATTCCAGAATACCTTTGCAGATTAAGTCGAATGACTCAAGCGCAGGTTATTTAAAAACTAAAAAGAATTTTTTCGGTCATCTGTTGGATGATGAAAATGCTTAATCATAAAAACAAAAAAAACCGTCTTGCGACGGTTTTTTATTTGAATAAACTCAAATAAGATTATTTCTTTTTAACTCCAGAAACTGCAGTAGCCAAATCAGCTCCAGCTTTGAATTTAGCAACAGTTTTAGCCTCAATTTTGATTGGCTTTTTAGTTGCAGGGTTGATACCTTGTCTTGCAGCTCTTTCAGATACTGAGAAAGTACCGAATCCTACTAGAGA
>Ga0157370_10005070_pt1 | contig 14859 bp, 16 predicted proteins | sample C35metaG_FD_113463 | JGI IMG/M metagenome (GOLD analysis project Ga0157370, IMG submission 113463) | Corn rhizosphere microbial communities from Kellogg Biological Station, Michigan, USA - C3-5 metaG | ecosystem: Host-associated > Plants > Roots > Rhizosphere > Soil | place: USA: Michigan...
CGTGCGTGCGGCCATCGACGAAGGCTTCCGGCACGCCATGAGCGCCATCATCGATTCCAATGTGTCGACCGCGCTCACCGCGCTCGTGCTGTTCGAGATCGGCACCGGTGCCGTGAAGGGATTCGCCGTGACCCTCATCGCGGGCATCGCGGCATCCATGGTCAGTGCCATCTTCGTCGTCCGGACCTTCTATCTCCTGTGGCTCACCCGCACGCGTGGCGCCCAGACGTTGAGCATCTGAATGTTTCGCATCCTGCACGACACGAAGATCGACTTTATCCGGCTCTGGAAGATCACCACGGCCGTGACGCTGGCGTTCACGATCCCCGGGCTCATCTGGATCGCCGTCAGCAACTACAAGTACAGCATTGAATTCACCGGCGGCACGCTCATGCAGGTGGCGTTCAACAAGACGCCCGACGCCGGCGATCTGCGTTCCACCCTGGACCGGGCAGGCGTGCACGGCGCGGAAATCGTGCAGTTCGGCACATCCAGCGAGTTCCTGATCCGCGCGCAGGATGCGGGAGAGGTCGCGCAGCAGGCGCACGGCGCCAACGCCGTGGCCATGGTCATCGAAGCGGCGCTCACGAAGCACTATGGCACGGGCAGCTACACGGTCCGGAGCGTTGACACGGTGGGTCCGAAGGTTGGCGGCGAACTGCGCCAGAAGGCGTTCTACGCCATTCTCGTGTCGTTTCTCGTCACGCTGGTGTATCTGGCCTATCGCTTCGAGTGGCGCTTCGGCGTCGCGGCCGTCATCGCCACCGCGCATGACATTCTGGGCACGCTGGCGTTCATCAAGTATGTCCATCTCGAGATCTCGCTGATCGTGGTGGGCGGCGTGCTCACGATGATCGGCTACTCGCTCAACGACACCATCATCATTTTCGACCGCGTCCGCGAAGATCTCCGCAAGAAGCGCAAGGAGACACTCTACGACACGGTGAATCGTGCGGTGAACGAGACGCTGCCGCGCTCGGTGCTGACGCACACCACCACGCTGGGTGCGCTTATCGGACTCGCGGTGCTCGGCGGTGAAGTGATTCGTCCGTTCGCCCTCGTGATGCTCTTTGGTGTCGTCACCGGCACGTTCAGCTCCATCTACGTCGCGCCGCCGATCCTGCTCTGGATCGAGAAGCGGTGGCCGCGCGCCGTGGGCACCAAGGGCGGCGTCGGCCCACGCAATGTCCGGTCGAGCCAGCAGAACACGCCGCGCAAGGACGACGCGCCGGTCGCGGCGCACCGCTGACGGGTTCCCGCGTGCGTCGCGCGATCTGACGAAGAGGCGCGACGCATGCTCTCATACATTGACAGTCACGCGCATCTCGCGGACGCCGCCTTCGATGGCGTCCGCGATGCCGTCGTGGCGCGGGCACGTGCGGCCGGAGCCGCGGCCGTGATCTGCATTGGCGAATCGTTCGCGGCGGCGGAGCAGGCCCGCGCGCTCGCGTCGGCGCATCCCGGCTTTGTGGCGTGGACGTCGGGTGTCCATCCCCATGACGCGGCCGCGTTCCGCGAGGCCGATGCCATTCCCGCCATTCGCGCCCATCTCGAGGCGGGCGCGGTGGCGGTGGGGGAATGCGGACTGGACTACCACTACGATCACGCGCCGCGCGCGAGCCAGCTCGCGGCCTTCCGGGCGCAGCTCGCCCTTGCCGTCGCGCACGACCGGCCGGTGATCGTCCACACGCGCAAGGCCGAGGACGATACCCGCGCGCTCGTCGAGGAGTTCGGCCGGGCTGGCGCACGCGGAGTGATGCACTGCTTCACCGGGTCGGCGGCACTCGCTCGCGCCGCGCTCGACGCGGGCTGGTTCATCTCCTTCAGCGGCATCGTCACCTTCCGCTCGTGGGACCGCGACGATGTCGTGCGCCTCGTGCCGGATGATCGGATCCTCGTGGAATCCGACGCGCCGTATCTCGCACCGGTGCCGCACCGTGGCAAGCGCAACGAACCCGCGTATGTCGCAGTCACCGTGGAGCAGCTGGCGCAGCGGCGCACGACGACGCCGGAACGGCTCGGCGCCGCTGCCGCGCGGAACGCACGCTCACTGTTCGGTCTGGCGCTGCCCTCTCCGGTCGGCTAGCGACGGCGTGCCGTTTGCGCGTAAGATTGTCGCGCAGAGCCCATGCACCCTTCGAGCGAGGACGTAGTGAGCACAACCGTACCTTCCGATATCGCCATTGCACAGGCCGCGCGCATGCGGCCCATCGTCGACGTCGGCGCCGATCTCGGCCTGTCCGCGGACGAGCTCGACCTCTATGGCAAGTACAAGGCAAAAATTCCGCTGGAGGTCTCGGCGCGGCCCCCGCGCGGCCGCCTCGTGCTGGTCACGGGCATCAACCCCACGGCGGCTGGCGAAGGGAAGAGCACGACGCTGGTGGGCGTCGCGCAGGCGATGCGGCGGCTCGGCAAGAGCGCCGTGATGTGCATGCGCGAGCCGAGCCTCGGCCCGGTGTTCGGGGTGAAGGGCGGCGCGGCGGGCGGCGGCTATGCGCAGGTCGTGCCCATGGAGGACATCAACCTCCACTTCACCGGCGATTTCCATGCGGTGGCCAGCGCGCACGGGCTGCTGTCGGCGCTCATCGACAATCACCTCGCGCAGGGGAATGCGCTCGGGCTGGACTCTCGGCGCATCACCTGGCCGCGCACGGTGGACATGAACGACCGCGCCCTGCGCGATTGCGTCATCGGACTTGGCGGAGTGGGGAATGGCGTACCGCGCGAGGAGCGCTGGGTGATCGTGCCCGCCAGCGAGATCATGGCGATCCTCGCGCTGGCGACCAGCGTCACCGATCTCGGTGAGCGTCTGGGCCGGATCATCGTTGGCAACACCACGGGAGCATCGCCGCGCCCGGTGCGGGCCGCTGACCTCAAGGCCGTCGGCGCCATGACGCTCCTGCTGCGCGACGCCCTCCGTCCCAATCTCGTGCAGACGCTCGAAGGTGGTCCCGCGCTGTTGCATGCCGGACCCTTCGGCAACATCGCGCACGGCTGCAACAGTATCATGGCGACGCGGGCCGGGCTGGCCCTCGCCGACGTTTGTCTCACCGAGGCAGGCTTCGGCTCTGATCTGGGCGCCGAGAAATTCTTCGACATCAAGTGTCGCTTCGGGCAGCTCAATCCGGAGGTGGCGGTCCTCGTGGCCACCGTGCGTGCGCTCAAGCTGAATGGCGGCGCCAACAAGAAGCAGCTCGACACCGAGGACCTGGGCGCCCTGGAGCGCGGCCTGCCCAACCTCGCCGCGCACATTGAAAACGTCCGGCAGTTCGGCGTGCCCGTGATCGTCGCCGTGAACCGATTCGCCTCGGATACCGATCGCGAGCTCGACATGGTCGCCGACTTCGCGGCCAGACAGGGCGTGTGCGTGGCGCCCAACGACGTGTACGCGCAGGGTGGCGCCGGTGGTGAGGAGCTGGCCCGCGAGATTCTCGCCGCGCTCGAACGCGGCGGATCGAACTTTCACCCCCTGTACGACGCCGCGCTGCCCATCCGCGAGAAGATCGACACCATCGTGCGCAAGGTGTATGGTGGTGACGGCGCGGACTATTCGGCAAAGGCTGATCGCGCGATCGATTATCTGGAATCCATCGGGCTCGGCCAGACGCCCATCTGCATGGCCAAGACGCAGTATTCGTTCACCGACGACCCGGCGCGTCTGGGTCGCCCGAGCGGCTTTCGCATCACGGTCAACGAAGTGCGTCCGTCGGCCGGCGCCGGATTCGTCGTCGCGCAGGCGGGCGACATCATGACGATGCCCGGCCTCCCGCGCGAGCCTGCCGCCGAGCGCATGGCCATTGAAGCGGATGGCAGTATCGTGGGTTTGTCGTGACGACTTGTCGCCACGGGGGAAGCGCGATAAGCTGACAGCAGGCACTGGGGGAATGGGCCATCGCCAGCCGGACGTCGCGAGCCCGCTACTCCGCACTCCGCAACCCACGACCCGCACGCCATGTCAACCACCTCCGTCGCATCCGAGCACGCTCCGCAGGCCATCGGTCCCTACTCGCAGGCAATCATGGCGGGCGGCTTGCTGTTCACCGCTGGTCAGATCGCACTCGATCCAGCCACGGGGCGCATGACGGAGGGCGGCATCGTGGAGCAAACGAATCGCGTCATGCAGAATCTCGAAGCGGTTCTCGCCGCGGCGGGTGCTTCCTGGAGCGATGTCGTGCGCAGCACGGTCTATCTCGTGGATCTCGCCGATTTTCCCGTCTTCAACGAAGCGTACGGCCGCCATCTCGGCACGGCGCGGCCGGCTCGGTCCACGGTGCAGGTGGCGGCCCTGCCGCGCGGCGCCGTCGTGGAGATCGATGTCATTGCCAGTATTCCGGTGTAACGGCGGCAGCGCCGCCGGCGTCGTCTCCCCATGAGTGCCTCGCCCCTGAGCGCGACGGCAGTCCGACTCACTGCGTTCGCCCGGTGCGCGGGATGCGCATCCAAGATGGGCCCAGCCGACCTGTCACGCGTCCTGCTGCCACTGCCGCGGCAGCACGATGCTCGCCTGCTCATCGGCGCGGAGACGTTTGACGACGCGGGCGTTTTCACGCTGTCCGATTCCCTGGCGCTCATCCAGACGGTGGATTTCTTTGCGCCCATTGTCGACGATCCGTACGACTTCGGGCAGATCGCGGCGGCCAATGCGCTCTCGGATGTCTACGCGATGGGTGGCGAACCGCTCACCGCAATGAACATCGTCGCCTTCCCGACCGGAACGCTCTCGCTGGATGTGCTCGCCGACATTCTCCGCGGCGGCTATGACAAGGTGCGCGAAGCCGGCGCGGTGCTGGTGGGCGGCCACACGGTCGTGGACGAGGAGCCCAAGTACGGGCTCTCGGTCACGGGTCGTGGCGATCCTCGAACGGTGCTGTCCAACGCGAATGCGCGGCCGGGCGATGTGCTCGTGCTCTCCAAGCCGGTCGGGAGCGGACTGCTCACCACGGCGGCGAAGGAAGACCGCGGTGATGCCAGATCGCTGCGTGCAGCCATCGCCGTGATGACGCGCCTTAATCGGGACGCGAGCCGCGCGGCGCTCGCCGTTGGTGTGCGCTGCGCCACGGACGTCACCGGCTTCGGCCTGTTGGGCCATGCATCGCACATCGCGCGCGCCAGCAACGTGACGCTCGACATCGACGTGTCGCGCGTGCCCGTTCTGGACGGAGCGCGCGAAGCCGCCGAACAGGGCGTCGGCACCGGCGGGGCACGGCGCAATCTTGCCTTCCTGGACTCACGCGTCTCCTGGGGGAAGACCACCGACACGGAGCGCGCGCTGCTGGTCGACCCACAGACGTCTGGCGGGCTGCTGCTCAGCGTGCCCGCTCCCGCGCTGGCCGACTACCTGGCACGCGTGTCCGGTGCCGTGGCGATTGGCGCGGTGCTGCCGCATGGCGCGACCGACATCATTCTCTCGTGACACGCTGGGGGCGGATGGGGCCTGGTGGCTTCCCCAGTCTTCAAAACTGGTGCGACCTGACCACGTCGGGTTGGGTGGGTTCGATTCCCACACGTTCCCGCCACGACGCCCTGCGCCGCGTCCGGCGGTCGGTCCGCTCGGTGCCACTCGTTGTCCTGAGCGTCTCGATGCTGGGACGTGCGCTGCCGGCCCAGGTGGCCGACAGCGCACGCGTCGGCGCGACGACGCAGCCTGCGCAGCACGACACCGGGCGCGTCATCCCGGACTCGCTCACCCGGCCGCCCATTACGCCCAAGCGCGCGTTGCTGCAATCGCTCCTCATCCCCGGCTGGGGGCAGGCATCCCTGCACCGGTCCACCGCGGGCGCGATCTACGCCGCCGTCGAGATGACATCCATCGCGATGCTCGTGCAGTCCAGGCGGGAGTTGCGCGACGCACGCGCGGCGTCACGCGACAGCGTGCTGGGCGACGGCGGCGTGTACGTGGCGAATCCGCTGGCGACTCAAATCGATCCGCGACGTCAGGCGGTGGAGGACTGGACGGCGATGCTGATTTTCACGCATCTCTTCTCCGCCGCGGATGCCTTTGTGGCAGCGCATCTCTGGGACGTGCCGGTGCAGGTCCGGGGGCATGCCACGACACAACAGGCTGAAGTGAGCGCACGCATCGAATGGTGACCGCGGCAAATGCCCCCATCTGGGTCTTCGACTCCGGCATCGGCGGCCTCACGGTCGCGCGCGAGCTGCTGCGCCAGCTTCCCGGTGAATCGCTCGTGTATTTCGGCGACACGGCCCGGGTGCCGTACGGCCCCAAGAGTCCGGCTACGGTGCAACGCTACAGCCACGAGATTGCGCAGTGGCTCGCGGAGCAGGGGGTCAAGGCCATCGTCGTCGCCTGCAACACGGCCACCGCGCACGCGCTCGACTCGCTGCAGCGCGCTTTCGCCATGCCGGTCATCGGCGTGGTGAATCCCGGCGCGCGCGCGGCCACGCATGCATCGCGGGCACGCCGCATTGGTGTGATCGGCACCGAGGGGACCATCGCCTCCGGTGCATACGTGCGGGCCATTCATGCGATCGATCCGGACGCGCACGTCGTGGCGCGCGCCTGTCCGCTGCTCGTCCCGCTGGTGGAGGAAGGCTGGCTCGATACGGAACCCACCCGACTGATCGCGCGCGAATACCTGGGTCCCCTCCTCGCCGGCAACGTCGACACGCTCGTCCTCGGCTGCACGCACTACCCGTTGCTCAAGCCGCTGCTCGCGGAACTCGCCGGCCCCGGCGTGCGACTCATCGACAGCGCCGAGGAGACCGCTGCCGAGACGCGTCGCATCCTCATCGAACGCGACCTGTGCGCGCCGGACGGCCGCACCCGCACGCATCGCTTCGTGGCGTCGGACGCGCCGGACCACTTTCTACGCCAGGGGCAGCGCTTTCTCGGCGCGTCGATCGAGTGCGTGGAGAAGCTCACCCTCGGCTGATGCCGTCCAGCGGCGCAGCTCGACGCGCTCCGGACTCACCACGAGATACGTCGGCGCATCGAACCAGGCACCCGGATTCGCGTACACGCCGCCATTCTCCCCGCGCTCCAGCGTCTGCACATGCGAGTGACCGAACACCACGAGTTCCACCGCGCTGGGCCGCGCCAGATGGGAGAGCGCGATCCGGCGCAGTCCCGCGCCGCCATCACCGGCGCCGTGCACACGGCTCACGTCGGAGCTGCCGCTCGCCAGCGCGCTGGACCAGTCCGGATGCAGCAGGCGGAACGCGCGGATGGCCAGCGGGTGCCGCAGTACCGTGCGCAAGCGGCGATAGGCGCGATCTTCGCGCTCGCGCAGCCCGTCGCCGTGCTCCACGTGGGCGCGCCACCCCGCAATCGAACCGTCCCACGCGCCGAGACGGAAGCACACGCCGACGTCGTGGGTCAGCACCTCTCCACCCCAGCAGTCGTGGTTGCCACCAATCATGAGAATCGGCACGCCCGCGTCGCGCAGTTCGGCGAGCGCCGCCAGCGCCCGGAAGGTCGGGCGGGGAATGACGCGGCGCCACTCGAACCAGAAGTCGAAGAGGTCGCCGTTGATGAGCAGGGACCCGGCCCGGCCGGGGAGGTGACGCAGAAAGGCGAGCAGATTGTGCTCGACCTCAGGGGGCGCGGCGCCAAGATGCGCGTCCGACACGATGAAGCAGGGAGCGGCGAGCATGCGCACATTCTACCTTCCCATCATGCCCTTTACAAACCGGACAGCGCCGTGCATGTTCGCCCGCGTTCGACGCGGTGCGCTCGCGCGCGAGCGTTCATTCTCCCGCCTCTGATGTCGCTACGCGTTTCCACCGTGGAATTTCGCGTGCGCTACGCCGAGACCGATCAGATGGGTGTGGCGTATCACGCGCACTATCTCGTCTGGTGCGAGATTGGACGGACCCACCACATTCGTGGCGGCGGCATGTCGTACCGGGACATGGAGGCCCGGGGCGTCACCCTGGCAGTCGCGGATGCCAGCGTCCGCTACCGGGCCCCGGCACGGTACGACGATCTCATTCGCGTGGCCACCACGCTCAGCGACGTGGCCTCACGGTCCGTCACCTTTGATTATACGGTGTCGAATGCCGAGTCCGACCAGGTACTGGCGACCGCGCGAACGGTCCTCATCTCGCTCGATGCCGCACAGCGCGTCGTCACGCTTCCGCGCGATCTGCGCGCGCTGCTCGCCGCGGGTGCGCTCGCCTCGGCCTAGCATCGCGCTGTGTGTCGTGGTGGCGCTGGCCTGCGCCACGCCGCGCGGCGCGATCCGCGGTGCACCGCCCGGGCCGGCCGACGTGGATATGTATGCACGGCTGCTTCGGATGGCCGACATGCGCGCGCTGGACACGGCCCTCGTGCGACAGGCCATCGCATCGCGATCGCCGGCCCTGCGAGTCGACGCAGTTCGCGCGATTGGCCAGGTACACGGCGCCGCCATGATTCCGGAGCTGCGCGGCCTGCTCGACGATCGCGACAGCGCCGTGGCCGCCACCGCAGCATTCTCGCTCGGACTGCTCCATGACACGGCGAGTGTGGCGGCGCTCGGCGCCACACTGCCGCATGCGCCGACCGTTGGCGCAGCGGCAGCGTGGGCCCTTGGCCAGATGGGGACGGCCGCGGCGCCGACCATCACGGCAGCACTGGGCCGCCCCGGCGCCGACAGCACGGTGACCGGCGCGCTGCTCCTCGCGGCGTCGCGTCTGCACCCGGTGCCGGCGAAGCCAGTGATGGCGTGGCTCGCGGCGCGCGACCCCGGGCTGCGCTGGCGCGCGGTGTATGCGTTCGCCCGATCGTATCAGGCCGCAGGTGTGCGACCGCTCCTTGCGGTGGTGCACGACTCGAGCGCGCTCGTTCGCGCGCAGGTCGCCCGCGGTCTCGCGTTCCGCGCGGCCGGCGATTCGCTCGCCGACGCTGCCATCGCCGCGCTCGATTCACTCGCGGTGGACGCGGAGCCGCACGTGCGCGTCAACGCCATCCGCTCGCTGGCGGGATATGGGGTGCGCGCGCGTGCCAGGGTGGTCGCAGCCCTGCATGACGCGAACGCGAATGTTCGCCTCACGGCTGCCCAGTCGCTGGGTTCGGTACTGAACGCCGACCGCCGTGCATGGCTCGCGGCGTGGCAGGCGGATACCGCGTTCGCGTACCGCGCCGCCATTCTCGCGTCGGCCATGCACCTCGACGTCGTCCTCCCGGCGGCGGACAACGACAACCCGGATGGATGGCGCCATCAGAGCGACTGGCGCTATCGGGCCGCCGTGGCGGCGGCCGGTGCGCGTGCGCCCAGCATCGAGCGCATGCGGCAGATCGCCCTCCCGCTGTCGAACGATCCCGACCCCCGTGTCCGCATGTCAGGATACGAGGCCATGGCGCCGCACGCGGACACGGCTCAGGAGCATCCATGGCGGCGGGCCTTCATGTACTTCGGCATGCACGACAGGGATCCCTACGTTCGCGGACTGTGCATCGAGTCCCTCGTGCACCATGCGACGGCCGCGGAAGTGCCGCGCGTGCTCCTGAGCCTGCAACTTGCCGCGAATGATACCGTTCCGGATGCGCGCATTGCCGTGGCGCACTTTCTGGCCAGTGCCTGGCGCCATGACAGTGCGGCCTTTGGTGATTCGCTCATCGCCGCCATTCGCGCGCTGCCCGTGCCGGCCGATCCGCTGGTGCGCGACGCCGCGGGTGATGTGTCGCTGCTCGCGGCGTGGCGCGCGGCGCCGCCTGCGCCGGCGCCGCACCCGCTCGCGTGGTACGCCGACCGGGTGCGCGCGCTCGTGCTGCCCGCGCTCAGGGGCACCCTGCCACACGTCACGCTCGAGACCGTGCGGGGCGCCATCGAGCTCGAGCTGTATGCGGCGGATGCGCCGCTCACGGTGGAGAATTTCCTCACGCTGGCGCGCAGCGGCTATTATACCGGCATCGCGTTCCATCGTGTGGTTCCCGATTTCGTCGCGCAGGACGGCGACCACCGTGGCGACGGCAATGGCGCACCCTCGTGGACCATTCGCGATGAGTTGAATCGTCGTCTCTATGACCGTGGCGCCGTGGGCATGGCGCTCAGCGGTCCGAATACGGGCGGCAGCCAGTACTTCATCACGCTCTCGCCACAGCCGCATCTGGATGGAGGATATACGGTATTCGGACACGTCGTGAGCGGCTATGCCGCGCTGGATGCGCTGGTGCAGGGAGACAGTCTCCGCAGCGTTTCCGTCCGGTGAGTCGTGCAGTCGCGACGGCGCCTGTCGCGCTGATCACGCTGCTCGGCGCCTGCGCGCCCAAGGCGCCGCCGCTTGCGGGTGCCGTCGTTCCCGCCGCCATCCCGGCCACCGCACTTCCGCCCATGCACCGCCGGATAGTGTTCCAGTGGAGCTTCACGGATGACAACGTTCGTGTACGCGGTGACGGTGCCGCGCGCGTCGCGCCGCCCGACAGCGTGCGCCTGGATTTTTTCGTCGCCAACGGAATGGGGAGTGGTTATGCGCTGCTCGTGGGCGACAGCGTTCGTACGCCAGCCGGCGATGCCGTCCGCCGCTATCTTCCGCCCGTTCCGCTGCTCTGGGCCGCGCTCGGCCGTCTCGCCGTGCCCTCGGCGCCGGACACAGCCGCGCGCGTTGACGGCGACACGTTGCGCGTCGAAATTGGACACGATCCCGGTTGGCGCGCGACGTTCGTGCACCGGCAGCTCGGGCGGCTCGAACTCGTCGAGGGCGGACGCATTCCGCAGTGGCTGGATCGGTCAGCCACCGGGTCCGTGCGCTATGAGTATTCCCGCGCGCGCCGCGCGCTGCAACTGACGATCGAGCGGGTGGACACTGTCCCGGCATTCGATGCGAGTATCTGGCGGTAGACTGATGCTGTTGGCGCTGGCCGCGCTGCTCACGGGGTGCATTTATGGCTTCGCGGGCGGCGGGCTGCCGCCCAACATTCACTCGGTTGCCATTCTTCCCTTCGACAACCAGACGTCCTCCTCCACGCTCCAACAGGAGCTCTACGATCGCATGAAGAAGGATCTCGAAGGCCGGCTCGGCCTTCGAGACGCGTCGGAAAGCAAGGCCGATGCCGTCGTGCGCGGCACGATCACGCGCTACGATGCGGACATCCCCATCGCCTACAGCGCCGATCCGGCGCAGGCCACGAGCGCGCAGCGCAAGCTGCAGATCACCATCGACGTGGAGATCGTCGATCAGAGCACGGGTCGCACGCTCTGGTCGCAGAAAGGGCTGATGCGCGACGGCACCTACGCCGAGCGTGGTGAAGACCAGGGGCGCAAGGATGCCATCGAGAAGATCGTCAACGACATCGTCGCCGGAGCGCAGTCGCAATGGTGAAGCGGGCGCCGCGCGGGGCCACCCGGCTCGGATGCCTCTTCATGCTGCTCCTGCTCGTCGCGGCGGCCTACTTTGGCCGCGATGTCGGGCCCATCTATCTGCACTACTATCAATTTCGCGACGCCATGACGCAGGAAGCGAATTTCGCGCAGGCCCATACGGATGCCGACATCGCCGGACGGCTGCAGGCCGTGGCGGACTCGCTCGGGCTGCCGGATCCGGCGGGCGCCGTACAGATCCAGCGCACTGCGACCGGCATTTCCATCGCTTCGACGTATATCGAGCCCGTGGATCTCCCGGGCTACTCCACGCACATCACGTTCACGCCGCACGCCGAGAGGACGTTCTGAGCGTACGCCCGCCGGCGCGGAAGGTGCTCGGCTGGGACGATGCGGCCGCATGGCGCGCGGCCGTGCGCGGCCCGGTGGTGTTCACCAATGGCGTGTTCGATCTGCTGCATCCCGGCCATGTCGATCTCCTCCTGGCCGCGCGCGGCATGGGCGAGGCCCTCGTGGTTGGCGTCAACACGGATGCGTCGGTGCGGCGCCTCAAGGGGCCAGCGCGCCCCGTGCGTTCCGAGGGAGCGCGCGCCTACGTGCTCGCCGCACTCGAAATGGTGGACACCGTCGTGCTCTTTCCACAGGACACACCGCTCGAGCTCATTTGCGCGCTGCGCCCTGACGTGCTGGTGAAGGGAGGCGACTACGTTCCCGCTACCGTCGTGGGCCGGAGCGAAGTGGAAGGCTGGGGCGGTCGCGTCGCGATCGTCCCCCTCACGGCGGGAGAGTCGACAACGAACATCATCGAGGCACTGCGTGGACCATCCTGACCACATCGCACCGACCCCTCGCACCGGACGTTCCCCCGGTGTGCTGCGAGCGATCACGATCGAGCGCGGCGCGGCGCCGTATGCGGAGGGATCGTGCCTCATCGCATTCGGCGCGACGCGCGTGCTGTGCACCGCGTCGGTGGAGGAGGGCGTGCCATCCTGGCGGCGCGGGCGCGGTGAAGGGTGGATGACGGCGGAGTACGCCATGCTGCCCCGGGCAACCCATACCCGCACGGCGCGCGAGCGATCGCAGATTGGTGGCCGCACGCAGGAGATCCAGCGACTCATCGGGCGGAGTCTGCGCGCCATGCTCGATGACTTTCGCTTTGGCGAGTTCACCGTGCGCGTGGACTGCGACGTGCTGCAGGCCGATGGCGGCACCCGAACCGCGGCGATCACCGGCGCGGCGGTGGCGGTCTCGGACGCATTCCAGTGGCTCGTCGCGCGCGGCACGCTGGCGCAGTCGCCCGTTCGCCGCCGCGTGGCCGCGGTGAGCGTGGGGCTCATTGACGGCGAACCGCGTCTCGATCTGGATTACAGCGAAGATGTACGCGCGGGCGTGGACATGAACGTCGTCATGACCAGCGAAGGCCAGTTCGTGGAAGTGCAGGGGACGGGTGAACACGCCACCTTCGACCGCAGGACCCTCGACACACTGCTCGATCTGGCCGCTGGTGGTGTCCGCGCCTTGCTGGCTCACCAGGAGGCCGCGCTCGCGCTATGAGCGATGCTGTGCCCGCGATGCTGCTGGCCACCCGCAGCCTGGGCAAGCTGTACGAACTCCGGCCACTCTTCGAGGGCGCCGGCCTGCGCGTCGAAGACCTCTCGCAGGCGGGACTCGAGGAGCAGGCAAATGAATCGGATCTCGAATGCTACTCGACGTTCGAGGAGAACGCGCTGGCGAAGGCGCGCTACTTCCACGCGCTGAGCGGCGGACGCGCGACGATCGCCGATGACTCGGGCCTCGAGGTGCAGGCCCTGGGCGGAGCGCCTGGTGTGCACAGCAAGCGCTGGAGCGCCCTCCCCGATCTTTCAGGACACGCGCTCGATGCGGCCAACAACGGCAAACTGCTCGTCGCGCTGCACGGGACGACTGCGCGCCACGCACGCTACGTGTGCGTCGCCGCATATGTCGATGATCAGGGAGAGCGCACCTTTCGTGGCGAGAGCACGGGAACGATTCTCGACGCACCACGCGGCAGCGGCGGATTCGGGTACGACCCGCTGTTCCTCTCGGATGCGCTGGGTGTGACCTTTGGCGAGGCCTCGCGCGAGGACAAGGAGCGTGTGAGTCATCGGGGACGCGCGTTCGCGAAGCTGGTGCGTGAACTGCGGTCCACACCGCGCCGATAGCACGGCGCTGTCCAGCGGCACGACGGGCAGTGCGGCAGCACCGGTGCCCATTCCCTTTTCTTCGGTCTCCACATACATTCACGGCTTCGTTGCGGGGCGTAGCGTAGCCTGGTATCGCGCCTGCTTTGGGAGCAGGAGGTCACCGGTTCAAATCCGGTCGCCCCGACCTGGCAGGTGGCCCCCGCCGCCGGAGAAGCTCGTTCGGCACGCCGGCCCGGGCAGGTGAAGAAGCGCCAGTAGCTCAGGTGGATAGAGCAACAGCCTTCTAAGCTGTGGGTCGGAGGTTCGAGTCCTCCCTGGCGCGTGAGTGCAGCAAGTCGCGCCCTTAGCTCAACTGGCAGAGCAAATGACTCTTAATCATTAGGTTGTAGGTTCGATTCCTACAGGGCGCATGATGGAGGCGCAACGACTTCGGGCGTTGCGCCTCCGGTCGTTTGTGCCACTGACACGCGCGTCGTCGAGTAGAGAATCCCGGACGCCGCTGGAGATGGTACGCCGATGGAAGCAGGATTGGCTCCGCCCCACCAAGTCGCCTTCCTTCCTGTGGTCCTCAACCTCCGGGCCGATGTGAACGAACCCCGCGCCGTTCGCATCCCTTCCCATGCGCTTTCCGGATGATGGACTTGCCGCGGCAGAGCTGCATCGCATGCTGGGCCATGATGCGCGCTGCGATGCCGAGGTCGATGTCGGCGCTCGACTCCGCATTCTCGAGGGCACGCCAGGATTCGGCGCCGCGGTGCTGGAGAGCGCGCGAACGTGGCGGTACGCGCCGGCACAGGTTGCGGGATGTCCTGTTCGCTCCGTTGTTTCGGAGGCCGTTTTGCTCGGGCTGTTCGGACGGTAGATTCGACGGTCGAGCGCGAGCGAGATGTGGTGCGGGGGTGGAGTGGTGCATTGCGGTCGCCTGCCTGGCAACGAACGAAAATGACATCGCGGGTGGGCTTGCCGCTGGCAGACGACCAGTATAGCTTGCCTGCCCCACACGAGCGCTGCCAACTGGCTTGGATTCGCGAATAGCGAGTCGCTCACCACTTGACAGAGGTCGTGCTGGCGAGTACAATGTAAGGCTGCCGCAGATAATGCTATGACGCGGCACACGTTAGTTGACGCGAGCGACGATCGTTCGCGCTGACCGCTGATTGACAATCGATGAGAGAGACGGTTGTGCGAGGCGGACTCGTTGATCCCGTGCCTGTTCAGGGCATGGGGAAGAGTTCAGACCTGAACAATCTTTAGTGATTCGGACTTTATCGCGCTTCGGCGCGATGACGTATCGAAGAGCCATTCAAGCGATTCAACTATTGGAGAGTTTGATCCTGGCTCAGGACGAACGCTGGCGGCGTGCTTAACACATGCAAGTCGAGGGGGGTGGGGCAACCCACTCACCGGCGAACGGGTGCGTAACACGTGAGCGA